>JGI24540J26637_10000528_pt1 | contig 16160 bp, 15 predicted proteins | sample NorSeaMetagenome_FD_26637 | JGI IMG/M metagenome (IMG submission 26637)
GGGGGGGGAGGAAAGGGAGGGGATTGGAGGGGAAGGGAGATACTTGCGGGGATGACAGGTGGAGGGAAAGGGGGGGGACATTATATTAAACGATAATGAATGTGTTGAGTATATTTATGGGTCGACCTAGACTCTTGTGTTTACGTTTTGTAATTTTTAATTAATTTTAATGTTATTTAATTGGTGAATAATAATGACACGATTTCCATATCCCCTTTTGAGAGGGAGACCACAAATTATCTTTAAAGCTTTTTAATATCGGAGGTATGAACAAATTTAATATATATATATATATATAATTGTTACATTCTTTACTTTAAATATATATTATTTATCCATTATCATAATATATACTATATGTGGATCAGTGGCGTGGATGTCCACATCATGACATTTACCTCCCTGAACCTATTTAAACGTATTTATATATACCAATCCCAGACATCAATCTAACTAACTCCCCTCTCTCCTCGCCCCCATCCCCCTCATCCCTCCAGGTCACCCGTTAAAACCACCCCATAAACACAATGCCAATCCTCCATTACTACCGTCTCTCCAAGGACGCTCCAACCTCCTTCGTCTCCACTGTCAAGCCCCTGCTCCCCAAATCCGATCGATCCCTCCTAACCGGAGTCCGCCGTGAGGTAGTCTTCAATGTATCGTGCGTTACCCAACCAACCCCAGAAGACCTAGCAAAACTAGAATGGTTAATGGGAGAGACCTTCGCGCGCTCCGAGACCCGTCCCGACTCCCCCCACGTAACTGTCGGCAGTAGCACGACCTCTGTTGTAGAGTTCGGTCCCCGTCTTACGTTCTGTTCGGCGTTCTCCTCCAACGCAGTCTCCATCTGTCAGCAGTGCGGCATCCAAGTCGTGGAAAGGTTCGAGAAATCCCTCCGCTACGGTATTGTCAGCGCTGGGCCCCTCTCCAAGGAGGGTACGAACGCCTTCAACGCCGCCATGCACGACAGGATGACTGAGATGATCTACCCTGAGCCCATCACCTCCTTCGACGCAGGCGTTACCCCCTCCCCAGTTACCACAGTCCCCATCATGGAAGAGGGACGCGCCGCCCTTGAGAGGATAAACGAGGAGAAGGGGCTCGGGTTCGACGACTGGGACCTCACCTACTACACGGAACTCTTCAAGACCAAACTAGGACGCAACCCAACCGATGTCGAATGCTTCGATATGGGACAGTCCAACTCCGAACACTCAAGGCACTGGTTCTTCGGTGGTAAAATGATAATCGACGGTGAGGAGAAGTCCGATACCCTGTTCAGGATGGTCAAGGACACGCTCAAGAAATCCAACGACAACTCTGTAATCGCGTTCCACGACAACTCCTCGGCAATCAAGGGTTACTCAAACGTCCCCTACATGAAGTCCTCCGACCCTTCAACCTCCAGTCCAATGGTAATCTCGCCCCTAACCCTCCACCCGATCCTAACCGCGGAGACCCACAACTTCCCCTGCGGAGTAGCCCCCTTCCCAGGTGCTGAGACCGGTACCGGCGGTCGTCTTCGTGACGTCATGGCAACCGGCCGCGGTGCCAACTCCGTCGCCGGTGTTAGTTCCTACTGCGTAGGTAACCTTAACATACCGGGCTACGAGCAACCCTGGGAGGACAAGTCCTTCGTTTACCCTGACAACCTCGCTAGCCCACTTGAGATCGAGGTTGAGGCTAGTAACGGGGCTAGTGATTATGGAAACAAGTACGGGGAACCTGTGGTTAACGGGTTCACGAGGTCCTTCGGTATGAGACTACCTAATGGGGAGAGGTTCGAGTGGGTCAAACCGATCATGTTCTCGGCTGGTATTGGATCCATGGACGGGAGACACACAGTTAAGGGAAACCCGGAGAAGGGTATGCTGGTGGTTAAAATTGGAGGACCTGCGTACCGCATCGGCGTCGGTGGAGGTGCAGCTAGCTCGAGGGTCCAGGACTCCAAGAACGCGGCCCTTGACTTTGACGCTGTTCAGAGGGGAGATGCGGAGATGGAGAACAGGATGAACAGACTCATGAGGGCGTGCATTGAGATGGGGGATAAGAACCCTATCATCAGCGTACATGACCAGGGGGCGGGAGGGAACGGGAACGTACTCAAGGAGATCGTCGAACCTGCTGGAGCGGAGTACGACATAAGGAAGGTATACGTGGGGGACAAGACCATGTCGGTTATGGAGATCTTCGGTGCTGAGTACCAGGAGAATAACGCGCTACTCATCAAACCGGAGGACGAGGGACTTTTCAAGACGCTGGCTGACAGGGAAAACTGCCCGTTCCGTATACTTGGGGCTGTCACAGGTGAGAATGGGGGGAAAGGGAAGCAGCATTGCTATCGTCACTTCACAAGCTACCTAATCCGGTACCTCCGTCCCTATATTTACGTCCCTATGCTTCGTCTCAACGTGCGTAATACGATAATTTTAACCCATTAAAACAACCCTTTTCTCCATCGTATCGCTTCGCTCATCGTAGGAGACGGCAAGGTCGTGGTCAAGGATTCGGCCGATGGATCAACCCCCGTCGACCTCCCCCTCGAGCTCGTCCTCGGTGACCTCCCCCCTAAGACCTTTACGGACTCCCACATCCCTGACACATCCTTCGTCCCCTTCACCCTACCAGAAGGCACCACGACCAAGGACATACTCGACCGCGTACTCCGCAACCTCGCCGTGGGATCGAAGAGGTTCCTCGTCCACAAGGTCGACCGTTCCGTTACTGGACTCATCGCCCAGCAGCCTTGCGTTGGACCCCTCCAGATCCCTCTGGCAAACAACGGCCTCATTGCTCACTCCCACCAGGGTATCACGGGGACTGTAGTCGCGGTCGGGGAGCAGCCTATCAAGGGACTCGTCGACGCCGCTAAGATGGCACGCCTCACAGTCGCGGAGGCAATGACCAACATCATGTGGGCCAAGATCTCAGCCATTGAGGACATCAAGTCCTCAGGCAACTGGATGTACGCCGCCAAGCTCGCGGGGGAGGGCGCGAAGATGTGGGACGCTTGCGTCGCACTCAGGGACTCCCTTATGGAGCTCGGTGTCGGGATTGACGGGGGTAAGGACTCCTTATCCATGGCGGCCAAGTGCGGGGAGGAGGTCGTTAAGGCACCGGGGGAGTTATCCCTAACCTGCTACGTCACTTCCCCGGACATCAGACTTTCGGTCACTCCCAACCTCAAGAACGTGGACGCTTCCGTCCTTCTTTACGTACCTTGTTGTGGAGACGCTACCAAGGCACGCGTTGGAGGTAGCATCCTTGCTCAGTGCTACAACCAGGTTGGAAACAGGGACGACATCCCCGACATTGAGTCCTTCAAGGTTCTCAAGAGCGCCGTTGAGGTCACGCAGAAATTCTTGACCGAAAAGAAGATCCTGGCTGGACACGACAGGAGTGATGGAGGCCTTGCCGTCACCCTCCTCGAGATGGCATTCAGTGGAAACTGCGGGATCACGGTGGACATTCCTGACGCTTCCAATAACGGTGCCGTCGCCACCCTCTTCAACGAGGAGGCTGGTTTCGTCGTAGAGGTTGCCAGTTCAGACTCAGCCTCCATCATGAAGGCCTATGAGTCAAGCGGCGTCCCGGTCTTCAAGATCGGTAACGTTACAACGGCCGCCGAGATATCCGTGAGCGTCAACGGCGTCGCTGAGATCACAGGATCCACAGCCGCTCTCAGGGACATCTGGGAGGAGACTTCCTTCCAGCTTGAGAAGCGCCAGCGCGACCCTGCCCTTGTGCAGCTTGAGCAGGACGGGCTTAAGGACAGGAAGGCCCCCGAATGGACCCTCGCATACAAGCCCACCGTTACCCCCGACGCCGTTCTCAAGGCAGACGGCAAGCCCAAGGTCGCCATTCTCAGGCAGGAGGGAACCAACGGGGACAGGGAGATGTGCGCGGCCTTCCTGGCGGCGGGATTCGAGGCTTGGGACGTAAGTATCAAGGACCTCCTTGATGGAAAGGTCGCCCTCGACGCCTTCAAGGGTATCGTAGCGTGCGGAGGCTTTTCCTACGCTGACACCCTTGACTCCGCTAAGGGATGGGGAGGTGTGATCAAATTTAACGAGGACCTGAAGGCGCAGTTCGAGGCTTTCAGGAGGAGGAAGGACACCTTCGGGCTGGGAATCTGCAACGGTTGCCAGCTGTTCGCTCTTATGGGATGGGTCCCAAGCAGCGGGGACGTCCTCCCTGAGGACAGGCAGCCAAGGCTTGTCCACAACGACAGTGGGAGGTTCGAGAGCAGGTTCAGTAGCGTCAAGATCGGAAACTCCCCTAGCATCTTCTTCAAGGGCATGGAGGGCTCGAGCATGGGAGTTTGGGTTGCCCACGGGGAGGGAAAGTTCTACTTTCCCGACGAGTCCGTTTACGCCGAGATGAAGGCCAAGAATCAGGTTTCTGTAAGCTACTGCAACGACGACAACGAGATTACCGACGCTTACCCTTTCTGCCCCAACGGTTCCAGGGACGGTATTGCGGCTGTATGCAGCGACGACGGGAGGTTCACGGCCATGATGCCTCACCCCGAGAGGTGCTTCCTGTCGTGGCAGTGGCCTTACATGCCCAAGGAGTGGCAGGAGGAGGACACCCTCGCGGGACCGTGGATGCAGATGTTCCAGAACGCAAGGGAGTTCGCTGCCAACTAGGAAAATAATTTGTGTGTGTTTGGGGGATAGGGGGGAGCGATAGGGGGGATATGATTATGAGAAAATAGTAGAGCATATTATGGTTCCAATATGAAAGGATTTTCGTTTGTTATTTTGTTGTGTTTTCATGTTCGTCGTTCTCGTAATGTAGTTCTCATGTAGTTCTCGTGCAACCTCGCTCCCGCCTCGATGCACCCCCAATGCCGTGCGAAGGAGCTGGGGCTTATTGTTGGAAAGGTCAAGCAGCATCGCTCCTAGGCCCTCGGGTTGCTCTGTCGCCTTCATGCAGCCCATAACTAACCTGCGCCGGTCCTCTGCGCACCTCTTCTTGTATGATAGTTGGGTGCGACGGAGTGTGTTTGCATGCCCGTCGACAATTTCCGCAAGAGAGACCCAATTCTTAGCGACGAAAGCGTTAGTGGCAGCAGCAAGAAGTTCAATGACAGGATTATCCTCCAGATAATCGACATCATTAGGGAATTACTCAGCTGCTTCAGCTGAATTCTGTGCAGCCTTCTTCGTTGCTGTAGCAACATGGGTCAGGGGAGGGGGCATCTCCCCAACCATCAAAAAGCTGTGAAGCGCTGCTCCCATGGAATGTGCTTCAATGGTAAGTGCTTTGGGATACTCCCTAATGAGCAATTTAAGGTACTCAGTCTCGTAGCTGAAGGAATTATAGTGTGCGGCTAGATGGAGCGAAGTCATACCAGTACCATCAACTAGGGCGCACAAGTGACGAGTTCCAAAAGTTTCGAACTCATCAAATAGTTTAATTTATGTACCAAAAGGTCAAGCATCAACTGAAGGCAATTCTCAAACTTCCTAACGTGCATGCACGCGGGATGGAAAGCGTTGCGGTAGAGGGCATCACGATACAACAATGCTGGACTTTTATCTGAAGTGTTCATCGCTTGCAGGAGTGCCTCGCACTAGTCAGGCTCGTGTAAATAGATATTCGTGTAGATAGTAGGTAGGGGAGGGTCTGGTCCATCGTTGAAAGACATCGCTGCAAAGGGTGGAGTGGTAGGAGTGAGTAAAATAGTAAAAAGAAAATCATCATCCTTGAAAAAAAGGTTATGATGCAAATTGCGATTCTAAATTACACTGATTCGCCACAAATTGATAATATCGGCTCGATTCGGTGACATTTCCCCGCCTACCTTATTACTGAACCTCCCAAATTTGGCTTCAAAAAAGCTTTGGGGAGCAGCAGCCATTTTTGCGTTTCTGATGCTCTCAACTCGATTTATGGCGGTGTATCGCCTCGATTTGCGTCACTTTGTGACAATCCGATCTTTTAGTTCCACTACTTCTCCAAAATTCGTACATTATGCCTTTTCTCCCTGCACTTCCTCGTCAAGTCTCCTTCCAATTTCTCCAATTTCACCTCTGTCAAGAAATTTTAGTGCTACACCGTCGACAAAAAGGACGGTGCGACTCAAACCCCTGCGTCCTTGCGTCGCGGTTAACCCCGCAGCTACGGAATACCTTTCAAGTCTGGTGGAGAATTCAACAGCAGATGGTGTGCTTGTCAAGTATGAGCACTCGACGTCGGGGCAGCCTCGCATGGTGTTTGGTTTAGGGTTCATGCATGACAGTGACATGGAACGCGAGGAGGCGGAGGGCGGGGGGGAGTGTGTGTGGTTGGAGGTGAGTTGAATCGCTTCATTCCTGCAACACACTCCTGCATCGCTTCGCTCATCCTATAACTAACAACACTTCCCGCGCTCGCGTCCCTGCTCGTCGCAGGGGGGGGCTGGTTTCCTTTATGTGCACAGGAGTGCTTTCATGAAGCTTCTGGGCAGCACCTTGCAGCTCGACGTGAAGGGTGAGATTGAGTTCATTGACAAGGAGGGTTTTAAAATAAATCCGAACAACTAGCTGATTGTGTCTATTAAAAACCTTAGCTTTCACTTTTACTCTTTTCTTTCCTCTTGGAAGAACGAGCGCATTTGGGAACTCATTTTACGGTTCTTGAGGGACTTTCCTCCTCCTGCTCCTATCAAGCCTCCGGTCAAGTTCTGAGCGATGACAGACGGGACGGTGACATCGTCCCCTGGGTAGCTCTCCCATGTAACAAAAGTGTAGGCCTGAGCGATCTTTAAGATGCCGTCCTTGCTGTTAAGCCAGTGGTGCGTCTCCTCCATCCTCTCTACGATCAAATCCTTGTGCTTATTGTCCCCTAGAACAATATCGTAGTCGACCTTGGGTTCCCAGTGACGCCCCGGATTGAAGGAGAAGTTTCCTATGTTCGTCAACGTGTCCTTTTTGTTCTTCCACTTGGCGTTCTCTTTCTCCATCGACTTGTATCGGTTCTTCGCGAATTCCACCATCCCGTATGCTTTGACGAGTCCCCAAAGCCAGACGATGTGGGAAACTGCAATCCCCTGTGAACGCTCCTCCCACATTGTTGGGACGCCTCTCCAGAAGTCCGCAAAAGAACCCATCGCTCTGTGATAAATATCGTCCAAGTTTGTCTCCGCTTTAGTCACAATATCACTAGTTTCTTCTTTTTTCCATTGGAGAGCAGCGTAAACCACCTCGTCGAAGTCCGAAGGCTGCCATGAGCAGGAGGTTGTTAGTTATGTGAGTAGGAAGTACATTGATTTTGCTGCCTCTTCGCTCCGGCCGTCCTTCGCTCCGCCTCACCTTGGATATCCCAATCGATATTGTGTCGCAGCCCTTCTCCCACAGCCACAGCGACTGGAAGCCTATTGGTGAGAGAGGGTACACTGCGTTGACGACGCTCCTTGTCGGGCTGTATAACGCACCCCCCTTGTCTACGGGAGAAATTATGAAAACCCCCATGTCCTTGGATTTGGCGAGCTGCACGTTGAATGCGTTGCCGTGTCCACCTTCCCCGTCTTCGTAAAAGGATGAGTGATAAGATCCAAAGTAATGGTAATGGAGGTTCACATACTCCATCTTGTCCGTCTCGATGGTCTTACGAATAAGATCCGGAGTGCCGTGGGTGCTAAAGCCCACATGCTTGATCTTCCCCTCCTCAAGAAGCTCCTCCGCAACGGTGTAATTCCCCCCCTCTTGAAAGACCCAATCGTACTGTTTGCCGTTGTTGAGTCCGTGGAAAGAGAAGAGGTCGATGTAGCCGATTTTTGACATGTTCTTCCAGCTGGAATCGAATGTCTTGCGGAACTCATCGTTGGTCTTCGCCGGGGTCACCTTGGTTTGTACGATTATATCCTCTCGCTTGATCTCGCCATTTTCAATCATTTCGCATATAGCGTCGACAAACTGCAATTCGCTCGTACCGTAAAAGCGCGCCGTCTCAAAATGATTGATTCCGAGCGCAAGGCTCATCCTCACGCATTCCACGAGGTTGTTCTGGCATTTCTTGTTGATCTTCTTGGGGGAAATAGGTAAGTTGTCGGGCATCCAAGTTTGCTGCAGGCGCATCCCCCCGCATGTCACTATAGGCATGTCGATACCCGTCTTTCCAAAGCGCACCGTGGGAACCTTTCTACCAGAACTTGTGCAGGCAGCCACCTTAATGAGATTCTCGCAGACGGTAAACGGGTCTTCGAGCTTCAATCCAATGTGGTATTCCATTTGGTTGACGAGCTTTATGAGCTTCGGACAAAAATGGTGGGGGAGAGGGGCATGGTGAGGATAATAGTTAAGGTAGGTCGAGGTGGCACAGAGTTCTATTGTTCTAGAGATCTCACCTGTTCGTCTGTAAGATTTTCCTGGGCCGCGGTGATGAGAGCTTTGGACCTTGGGTCGTTAACAACGGCTGGAACCTTCAAAAGAGAACTTCCAGTACCCATTAGGCAGGCAAAAAATAATTGAAACATACAGGCATTATCCCTAGACGAACCGAACAATATTGCCGTTTCGGAGGAGAAGCTCGTCTGTCTACTATCCAGCACCCCTGGTTTGCATAGAAGCGCCCTATTTCGTCTTTTTCAAGGAGTAAAGGTCCCAACCCAACTGAATAACGAAAACCATGGCGGCCATTGACACCTTGAGGAAGCTCAAGGCGCAGAATCAGAGCTTGGTGAGTGGTCCTTTTTGACAATTTCGGGTGTTGAAGCGAGAGTCTCGGCGTAATCGATAAAAATTGAACAACTAACCCCCTTGCTCGTCACTTTTGCCTCTCGCCCCACTCACCCCCAGGCCAAGGATGCAGTGGACGAAACCATGAACTTCGAATGGGGTTCGTCCAAGGTTCTGAGGGAGATAGAGATAAAAAAACTTTCCGTCGCGAAGCTCAAGAGTCACCTCGAGGCCAGGGATGAACCTGTGACAGGAAACAAGAAGCAACTTATCGAAAGGTTGGAGAACAGTTTAGAGGATGAGAGGCTGAGGGGTATAGCTTATACGGAAGACTTGGAGGCTGAATTCGTATTAAACGCGGACCTCGAAGAAAGAGGCAGCGTTTACGTGGTTGGGAGCAATCAGTTTGGACAATTGGGTCTTGGGGACTTGATTCCTCGAGCATTTTTCACCGTTGTGCCGTCGACACGAGGTATTGGGGTGCGGCACGTGGCGGCTGGGAATAATCTATCTTACGCAGTGACTGAGGACCACGACGTGTACGTTTGGGGCGGGGCAGGCACGGGACCCATGGGGCTGAATCAGGAGATGCAGGACATCCAGGAGTACCAGAAGTACGTCAACCCCGAGCTGGTGGAGGATCTCATGGGGGAGGAGGGTGTTCAGGTGTCGGTTGGGAGCAGCCACGCAAGTGCTGTCAGTAAGGGGGGGGATTGCTACGTGTGGGGCTACGGAAAGTGTGGCGCGCTGGGACTGGGTAACTTCAAGAACCAGCTGATACCCGCGGTCGTCACAGGGTTCGGGGACACCGATCAGGTCAAGGTCGTGACGTGTGGAGAAAACCACACTTGCTGCCTGACGGACAAGGGGGAGGTCTACACTTGGGGGCATGTTAGTGACGGGAGGTTGGGATTGGGGGCTAGGGAGAGGGTTGGAGTGCCAGAGGAGGAGAAGGTGAGATTAAGGGCGAGGAACGCCGCATAAGAGATTAGCCAAATTGTCAACTAACCCTCAGCTCGTCGCCTCTCTCTTCCTCCCTCCCAGTATTTCTTCCCTGGGCCGAGTTTGCTCACTTCCCTTCGAGACGAGTTCGTTACCCAAATCGCATGCGGTTCGCAGCACGTACTTGCCGTGACCTTGACCACAACGTTCTCTTGGGGTTCAGGTTCGGGGGGGAGGCTGGGACAGGGGGACAACAAAAGCAGGTGGAAACCTGAGCCCATAACGGCACTGAATAATTGGCACGTTTTGGCTGTCGGCTGCGGAACCTGGCACAGTGCCGCTATCGTTATGGTTCCGCCCTTGACGAGTGCAGGATGGGTTTACACATGGGGTTCTGGCTTCCACGGACAGCTGGGGCAGGAGGATATCACGGTCAGTTTGACCCCCGGTTTGGTAAAGGAGCTCTGCGGGGTTCAGACCAGCTGCAAGAGCATCTCGTGCGGCAGTCATCATAATGCTATAATTACGCAGGACGGGGAGCTCTACACGTGGGGGAGCAACAAGAATTATTGCCTTGGGCACCAGATTGATGAAGAGCACGTCGAGTACACGCCCGTACCAGGGCATTGCGGGGGTTTCGGTGCCATCGTGGACAGGGTTGGGAGGGGACTTCCCAGGAGCGTGGCTTGCGGGAAGGAGGTGAGGCAGAGCGAAGGCTGGAGCGAAGGCTGGAGCGAAGCGACAGCTAATTCTTTGTCTAACATCCCTCTCCCTCGCTTCGCTCATCGCAGTACACCATCGTCGCCACTTATCCCTACGAGGGTCCCAGCGAGGAGGTTGCCAAGAAGCTCAGCGAAGAGCAGAAGATTAGNATGGAAGAAGAGAGATTGAGGGAGGAGGAGGAGGCAAGGAGGGCCAGGAAGGACCTCAGGAGGTCGGCAAGGCAAAAGAAGAAGGACGACGAGTTGCAGTTCTTGACCGGAAAGAGGTTGTGCACACTGGACCCCAACTGCCCTGGGTTCCAGGTGCACGCGCTCAAGCCCAACATTTGCAAGGAGTGCGGTTTCAGTTCTGCTTACCACACGATTATTGTGGAGGAAGAGGAGGAGAAGGTGGCGGGCAAGGCTGGTGACCTCTTGGATAAGGGGATGGGAAGCAAGAACAAGATCTCACACCAGCTAACAGAAAAGAAGAAGGACGAAAGCGAGATGGACGACAAGATCGCCAAGAGCAAGCAGTACGGGGCGCACTAAAGGTCAAGACGATAAAGATATCAGAAGATGAGAGAGAGATTAAAAACATGTTTGTTAAGGAGAGAAGCTCACCATAACGTTTTCCTACCATGCAACGCTATACCTCGCCTTGTCCCCCTCGCTTTTATTCCTTGCTCTTGACATCCCACACTCTCTCTGCAACGTTGCCAATTCCAAAGCCAACTCCAGCCATCATAGCACCAGTCCTCCAGCCGCTTCCACGACGGGTGACCAAAGTTCCGAGTATTCCGCCCACTGTCGTCGCCACCGCAGTGGTTGTCAGACCGGAGGCTATGATCGGATCCCACTTTTCCGATATGTATTCCGTTGTGGGCGCAGGAGGAGAAGGAGGGCTCTCTGTTGTTAACATCGTTGCGTTTAGACGGCTGTGTTGTGAGTTGTGATACAATGGGGTATTGTGGGGTGTTAGAGATGCAAGGATAGGTGCCTAATCTAGGTTTCTCCGCGCTCGTCTCGAGAGCGGCGGCGTGTTGAGATACACTAGATTCGATATACGGATTATCGTGATAAGGATGTGATCTTCCAGTACCAAAGGGAAGTTTGAGAGTCGGAATGGAAGAGAGTCATAATGGAATGATACAAATACTTCACCTAAAAGTCTGGTGTTCATGCTTCAGTTTTGGGCTCCACCTTGGGCAGTCAGCTTTCAAACCTCACTTCACAATTTGTCCTTGACTGCGGCACTCCTTACACAGTCGGAGAAGTTTTGTTCTAGGCTGTCTACTTATTTCGATCGAATATCTTCTTAGAAGCCAAATAGATATTACCAGTAGCAAAGGGGGTCGAATGTTGAGCACAATGCTTCAGCCTGTCGTGCTCCTCCTACTCCTATTTCCGTCATGTTCGACCTCACAGGATCCTTACCATAACTATGGCAACCTTGCCTCCAACACTCGGAGGGACATATCACAATCGGACCTCTTTTCCCCCTCACCTGCGGGTTATATTCAGAATGAGGATGGAACGCTGATAAAGTGCACTGCGGGGTACTATTGTAATGCGGATACCTCTGATGCTTCCCAAATGATACAGTGTGGGGGCGCTGACGTGTTCTGTCCCGCTGGTTCCCCTCGTCCCACCTTGGTCGACACTGGTTACTACAGCGTGGGAGGGGCGGACGCTAACACAAGGACGGCTGAAAATATCTGCGAGCCTGGTAGCCTCTGCATTAGCGGCGTTAAGATTCTGTGTCCCGCTGGTAGCTACGGCCTCAAGTTCGGGGAGACTTTGAGTTCCTGCGATGGTCTTTGCGAGGCTGGGTATCAGTGCACTGCTGGCTCGACGAGCTCGAAGCAGATTCCATGCGGGGACCCTAATGTGTACTGTTCCGTTGGGACGCACACGCCTGTCTCCGTGCAGGCTGGGTACTACTCAACGGGTGGCACAGAGGTTACTAGGACAGGGGAGAGCATCACTGAGATAGGACACTATTCGGAGAGAGGGATCAAGAGGAAGTGCCCTGCGGGGAGATACGGGGGTGTTGAGGGGTTGAGTATGACGGCTTGTGAGGGGGAGTGCAGTAGGGGATATTGTGAGTGAAAGGCAAGGGTTTTGTGAGTTATATGAGCGCCGTGAACTAACCCTTCCCTTGCATTCCTTTCCCTCCCATCTACCCTCTCCAAAACTTAGATTGCCCCCCCGGGTCGACCCACCATTCTCAGAACCGCTGCGGATCGGCCAACGAGTTCTGTCCACCCTCCTCCATAAGTCCCACTCGTGTTTGGGACGGTCACTACACGACAACCGAGGGCGTCGATGAGTGCGGTCCTGGCAGGTTCCGAAACCTGACGAATGTCGTCGACGCGACCATAAGCCCTGTGCAGGAAACTAGCGTCACGAGCACAGAGGTTCCCGTGGGGGCGTGCGATCTTTGCCCAATAGGCAAGTACAAGCATGTCGATGGAGACAATAAGGCGCTGTGCCTGACATGTCCCCGGTACAGCACCGAGCTCCATGGGAGTATCGAGGGGTTCCTAGGGAACAGTACTAAGGACAGAACTTCGTGCAACTGCTACAGGCCTGACAGCGGGGAGTCATTCGAACAGCTTTACTTCAACGTTACGACGGGGCGGTGTTTGGCGGTGCCGAATGGCTTCGTCAGTCCCAATACGCACGAGAGCGGGGATAGCCGAAGGACGAGGTTCGAGCAGTTTGAGTGCCAGGCGGGGCACTGGTGCAAGGATGGAGTTAGGAATGAGTGCAGCCCGGGGACGTACGGGGACAAGAGGCGGGAGACCAACAGCGGTTGCTCTGGCCTCTGTGATCCTGGTTACTACTGCGGGAGTGCGTCGTTTTCCAAGAGGGAGAATAAGTGTGGCGGCGCTCACTTGTTCTGCCCCGTTAACAGCAGCACGCCGACGCGCGTGCTGGACGGTTACTACACGAACGAGGACGTCGGGGAGGAAGTTCGTAGCAAGCAGCACGTGTGCCCCCCCGGGTGGTGGTGCCAAGACGGGAAGCGTTCCTTGTGCCAGAAGGGGCACTTTGGGAGCAGGACAGGTAACACGGAGGTGACGTGCCAGGGGAAGTGTAAGCCAGGGCATTACTGCACGGAGGGAAGTGTAAGCAGCACTCAGAATAAGTGTGGAGGGGGCGATAGGTACTGCCCAGTGGGAAGGTGAGACAGACGGGCGAGGAGCGAAGCAACGAGCGGAAGGTTGTTAGTTATTGCGCTATGCAGTACAAGGTTGATTGACCCTCCATTTGCCCATCGCAGCTTCGAACCTACCCCAGTAAGTGGCAGCTACTACACAGTCAAAGGGCAGATAGACCTATATTTGAGGGACAAGAAGGACGTTCTGAACGAAACCATGTCTGCTCAAAAGGTCTGCGAGCCTGGCTTTTGGTGCAAGAGCGGTGTAATGCACCAGTGCCCAGAGGGCACATGGAGCAACAATTACGGCATGCGGGACCCCACAGACTGCGGTTCTTGTGAGCCAGGGTACTACTGTCCCTTGTATCCCCAAAGGGCATCCACGGATCCCATGCGCCATGAGTGCGGGAGGGTGGACCTGTACTGTCCGCTGGGATCTTTCGTGCCAACGAATGTTACCGTTGGTCACTACACGTACGGGGGGGACGAGAGGAACACGACGAGGGTAGGGGAGACGGAGTGCGAGGAGGGTTACTACTGCAAAAATGGGGTGAAAAGGATATGCCAGGCCGGAATTTACGGGGGGAAGAAGGGAATGACGGACGAAAGGTGCGAAGGAACGTGCCCGGCGGGAAGTATGTGTCCGGAGGGGAGCGTTGCGCCCATAACGTGCGGGACGGGGGAGTACAGCAATGCTGGGGCTTGGATGTGCAACAGCTGCGGTGCGGATAGCCAGGCGGACGGAGATGACGGGAGCCAGAGATGTAAGAACGATAGGAAATGCTGTTTCTACTAGCGAAAAGAAAGGGCTGTTTATTAATTATGCTTTCAGAGTCGCAACCTCTTCCCTTAAAGCAGTGATCTCGGCCTCAAGAGCCTCGATCCTGGGAGCAATCGCTGCAAGGGCGCTCTCGGCTCCCTTCATTAGAACGTCCACCTCAAGGTTCACAAGGCCACCGACGGGCTTTGAGGGAATTATTATCTTCTTTTGAGTGTATTCAATTAGCATGAATGTGAACCAGGACTGCAGGGGTGAGGTGAGGAGCGAGCGGCGGTGAGGAGCGAAGTGATGAGCAGAAAGTGGCATTTGTGGATTGGGTATAGTGCTGGGCGGTATGCTGCAGTCGCTTCGCTCCAGCCTTCCTCACCTCCTCATGGTTGACCTCACATATAGTCAAGCTCGTGCCATCGATCGCGATGAAACCCTTCGGCACTATAAACTTGAGAATCTCAGGTGGTGTCTTGACCTTGATGAACAGGGAATCCTCGTCGACCCACTTGTCGATTATCTCGCCAGTGCCGTCAATGTGACCTTGAACATTGTGACCAGAGTTGCGACCTCCGATTTCCGAGGCTGAGAGATGGAAAGGTGAGGAACGAAACGACGAGAAGAGGATTTGAGGACGTGATGTTAGGCGGAGGGTTGGGGCATATTATGCTGTCACTTTGCTTCCAGCCCTCTGCCTCACCTCGCTCTAGGTTCACAAGATCGCCTGAACCCAGAGTACCCAGCGTAGAACGGCGGAGTGTCTCTGGTGCCAGGCCAACCTTGAACTCGCCAGGGGTGTCTAGATCAGTTGCTGTCAGGCACACACCACTCACGCATATGGAACAACCCAAGTACGCACCCTCCAGAGCTATGGAGCCCTTGAGGGTCAACTCTGTTCCCGAACCAACACTGCCATCCCACATTACCATGTCGTCGCGAGTTTCGAGCGATACCACGGTACCTATCTCTTCAATTATACCAGTGAACATCCAAAGCGATGATGATGAGCGTATAGGAGATGAAGGTGATTTATGAGAGATTTTTTGGAGCGCTAGGCTGAAGCCAGAAGCGCTTAATGTTAATATAGCAGCAGCTGCTGCTGCGTAAATGAAAAGGGATCCATTCATTATACTGATGGAAATTTTTCGGACCTAATATTTCACCCCAAACATAGGACCAGATCATCCCAATGACTTCATTCGTGTCGTTGGTTTATTTCTTAATGCTCGCATTATTTTTCCGATCGTCTGTGCAAAGTTTCTCTACAATTCCCAGAAGCCAAGTCGCCTCGACATCGACAGGGGCTGCCTATTTCTCTTCCTCATCACCATCCTCCCCCTCTTCATCAACAATTGACTGTCCTCCGCTTGTGATATGCGGGCCTAGTGGTGTTGGGAAGGGGACGCTTCTCAGTAGGGCTTTCTTCAGTGAGGTAAGAAGGCAGGGCAGCAGCTGCCTTGGTGCTGCTCTATTCAATACGCTGAAGGCAGCGAGCGAAGCGAACTGCATCATGCGAGGAGCGAAGCGAATTGCAAAAACTATCTTGACAAATCGATATTCATTGCCCTAGGGAACTCGCTTCGCTCGCCGCCTGATCCTGTTCTATTCAATACGCTAACCCCCCTACATGTCGCTTTGCTCCTCGCTCCCCCTCTTCAGAGGTCAATCCTCGATTCCGCCTCGTTTGCATTCTCCGTCTCTCACACCTCTCGTTTACCTCGAATCGGTGAGACCCATGGGGTTGAGTACAACTTCACTACACCCTCGTTCTTCTCCTCGCCCCCCCCCGGCTATTTCGTCGAGACCGCGCTTGTCCATGGTAACCACTACGGAACGAGCGTGGAGGCTGTGGAGAAAGTCAGGAATACTGGGAGGGTATGCGTGTTGGATTTGGATGTGCAGGGGGTGAAGAGCGTCAA
>JGI24540J26637_10000530_pt1 | contig 16145 bp, 14 predicted proteins | sample NorSeaMetagenome_FD_26637 | JGI IMG/M metagenome (IMG submission 26637)
CGACATGGCCACGTCTAACCCTCCCCCCCACCCTCCCTGCCCATTTCTCAGCCGGTTCGCCATACCACTTACCTCAATAATAACATGAACCCTTTCGGCACCAAGTCTCTTGATGTCGGAGATGCGAATGTTGGAGAGGATGTCAACAACGCTAATTTCAAGAAGGGAAACCTTGAGGAGCGCCTTCAGGAGGCCGACACGGAGCGCCGCAAGGCCAGAGAGGAGGCTGAGGCTAGGGAGCGCGCCGCCGAGTACGCAAGGGAGCAGAGGCAGGCGAAGATTGACTTCATGGTGAACATGCCCGACGACAAGCCTGCCGGATCCGTCGACGAGTTCATGTTCAAGGAGGGAGTCAACGACCAGCTCCTGAAGTTGGACAACGACCTCGTCGGACTCGATGGTGTCAAGACCCGCGTCAAGGAGATCGCCGCCCTTCTTGTCCTCGACAAGATGCGCAGGAAGCTCGGATTCGAGACCGGAGTCCCCTCACTTCATATGTCCTTCACCGGAGCTCCCGGCACCGGAAAAACCACCGTCGCTGTTAGAATGGGACAGGTGAGGGGAGGTGACTGGAGCGAAGCGACAGCAAAAGCAACATACAGCGTACTCACACAGCTGCCCCCCTACTCGTCGCTTCGCTCATCGCATAGATCCTCGCCAAGATGGGTTACGCTCGTTCCGGACACGTCGTGATTGCCACCCGTGACGATCTCGTCGGACAGTACGTCGGCCACACCGCCCCCAAGACCAAGGAGATGATCAAGAAGGCTTTCGGAGGAATCCTCCTCGTCGATGAGGCCTACTACCTCTACAACGCGGCCAACGACAGGGACTACGGACAGGAGTCCATCGAGATTCTCCTCAACATCATGGAGAACAACAAGGACGACCTCGTCGTTGCCGTTGCCGGCTACAAAGACAGAATGGACAAGTTCTTCTCTTACATTCCTGGTATGCAGTCCCGTATCGGAAACCACATCGACTTCCCCAACTACAAGGTTGATGAACTCGTGAACATTGCGAAGGTCATGGCCAGGGACCTCGAGTACGAGATTGACGCCGAGGTGAGGGCAGGAGGAGCGAAGCGACGACTGCTTGACTTCATCTTCATTAGGGACTCGCTGCGCTAGTCCTATAACTAACCACTCTTCCCGCGCTCGCTTCGCTCCTGGCACACATCGCAGGCGTACAAGACCTTCCAGGACTACATCACCGTCCGCATGGACCTTCCTTACTTCTCCAACGCCCGTACCGTCCGTAACGCCATGGACAGGGCCCGTATGAACTCCGCCATCCGTACCTTCCAGAGGTTTGCCATCGACGGCGAGAACGGAGGAGAGTGCACCGTTGAGGACCTCAAGAGGATTGACTCCATGGACTTCCAGGTCTTGCTCGATGATGTCACCGCTGAGGACTCCGACAGGAAGATCTTCTCGTAAGCATTCTCCGTGAAATGCACTGTAGGTATTAAGGAGAATGGATGAGAAAGGGTTGGCTGGCGAACCCACCGAAAGAGAAAAAATTTAGGTTCTTGCAAAACGTAGCGCTTTATTTCCCACACATGGCACGATGCATTTCGTTCTCCCCTACGCTTCAACTCCTCTTTGATTTCGGTTTCCTACTTGAGCTTCTTGTGCTTCTTGTGCTCTTGGGAGTTGCCGCCTTCTTGGGAGTTGCCGTCTTCTTAGGAGTGGCCTTCCTCGCGCTTGCCTTCTTAGGGGTGGCCTTCCTCGCACTCTTCCTTTTCTTGGGTGTCTCAATCTCCTCCCCTTCCTCCTCTTCCTCTTCCTTCTCTTTCTCCTTCACATCCTCTTCCTTCATCGCCTTGGAGAAGGTGGACTTAAACGCGTCAGTCATGGTGAACTGCAGAGCGGTTGCAAGTAGGTACCAGATGCAAACTATAGTGTAGACTGTGGATGGAGCGTACCAGTCTGTCATCTTGGTTCCAGCGACGACAAACAAGTTGAGGGGAAGCCTGAAGATGTTCAGAATGGCACCCTGCAGGTGATCGGGGACGTGCTTGCTGCGGAGAATTCCAGCGGCGGGGAAGAACATTCCAATAGAGAACTCCACCAAGAGCATAGCGAGCAACACTGGAGTGAAGCAGTTCCCAAAGTTGGATAGGCAGAGAGCGGGGCAGCCCATGCACAGGGCGGCCAGTAGGTAGGTGGCGGTGGCAGCGAGCTCGGTGGAGCCCAGTGCTGAATGAACGAGGGGGAAGACAGTTCCACCCATGGTAATGGCAATCATGAGGGAGGAGAAAACGGCCCCGGTGGGAACGTTACTGTCAGGAGCGAGACTCAAGAGGGTGGGAACCCACATGAAGACGAAAGTGTACATGGCGCCCTCCCCGAGGCTCTGGATAAGTCCTATCTTCAAAATATCGGGGGAGCTGAGGGTGGCAGACCAGCCCTCCTTGAACTGCTTCACGAAGATCTTGATTTCCCCGACGTTCTCGTCCTCATCCTCCTCCTCGTCGTCGCTGTTCTTGCCGTAGTTCTCCTCCCAGCCCAGGATGAGAATCAGGGCCAGGATAGTCAAGGCCACAGCCCCCTTGAAGGGACCAATGTGGCCTAGCCAGTCCTCGAGCTGCTGGGCGATGATACCAGCTGCGACAGCGGTAACGCCGTTCACCACGGAGGCGGCCGAGTAGACCTCCTTGAGCCAGTCCTCGGGGAAACCCTTCTTGCGGTGCTCTGTGGTCATCCAGCTCTCAAAGGAGGAGAAGAGGAGGTTGGTAGAGATGCCTCCAAGGACCCTTCCGAATAGGAGGATCGGGAAGTTTGTGCTATGCTCCATCGTGTTGATGATGATCTCCAAGACGCAGTAAATGATGCAGCTCTTCTTCCTCCCTATCTTGTCAACGAAAGAACCCAAGAATGGCGCAAAAATTGCACCACTCAAGAAACCGGTCAGGAATAACGTACTAATATCGACCCCATAACTCAAGTACAAAGTATACATGTGTGTGCCCTGCATCCAATCGGCGAGCATGACCACGGCATAAACTATAATGTAGTAACCCTTGAACTTGACAAAGTGGGCACGCTGAGCCTTGGCCTTCTTCGTCGACCTCTTCTTCGCCTTGCCCCCGCTCTCCTCGTCATCCTTCTGCTTACGCTCGTAACGCTGAGTCGCAAAGATTACGACAAGGAGGCCTGACATCATAACCACAAGCAAGTTAATTGACCTAGGAAAGAAGAGAGAACCAAGGGGTAAAGAATCGTGTGAGTAATATATCAAATAATCCAATCAAAGTACTATGGTCGCAAAAATATCGAGAGGAAAAGAAATACACATGACCTCCCCAATACCGATCGTTGCTTCGTTCACAAAAATTGATAGAAATTGGATATATAAACAGTATTCAATGGAATTTATCAATCAAAAAATAATTAATGATAACTTTTGTCAACATATTGCCCACAGTAATCAAATAAAGGTGGTCAACTGATGAACAACACACGCCTCAACGATTAGGTGACCCTGGAAGAAGGGGATGAAGGAGGTTATAGAGGCAATGGAGGTTATTATTAAATATTTCGTACGTACCATAATGGCCAAGTGGGCACAAACGGCTGACAGAAGCCGCTTATGAGGGACAGAGGCATTTTTGACAAATTAATTGGATGAACCTCCCTTTTATTCAACGTGCGGTCATTTTTAAAGGGTTTCAGGTGGTACGATACGCATTTTATCGATAGGAGCCAAAATTCCCTTCGTCGTTGACTTCGTCTCATCACATTTCAATGTTTCTTTCAAAAAATTGGCTGACGATGATGACGAACGGCGTCGAGAACGGGAGAGTAGTTTTAGAACATCTAATTACAAAAGGCAGCCCGTAGTCGTAGATACAGTGGTGCAGAATAAGGAGAAAGGGGTGAATAAGTTTGGTTATAGAGGCGGGGGAGGTTGGAAGAAGCATGGACTTCTTCAAATAACTGCCCTACTTCCCCACTTCCTGACATCATTTTCTTCGGGTCATAGGTCTCATATTGCCCCACTTTCCATGATCGGCTTCATCTTCCTCCTTTTCCTAATAAGTCCAACGACTGCTCATGATTACCTCATCTTCAGTGGCCTAGTCAATAATGGGTGAGTAGAGATTCTTGGGGGTATTATGAGGTGCAATGCGTCGTTTGAATGGTGTTCTAAGTAGATTGGCCCTAATCCTTTTGTCCTCGCTCGTTCCTGACCGCAGGAATATCAAGGGAGTCCAGATCTACAACCCCACCTCCAGCAGTGTAAACATGTACCTTTATGGTGTTTACACAGGGCACGATTCACAAGCTGATCCCATATCAGACGCAAGTGGTACCCATGAGCTGTGCTGGGACAAATCTGTTGTTAACAATGATGCAGCCTCATCCTGCATGTTGGAAGCAGGAGAGTCCATGGTCTTGTCCTACAACAGTGCCGGCAACATGGTATTATCCGGTCTAGCTTCACAGGTTCCGGGGAACGTTGTCGACACTTACAGTAGTGTTACCGGTGACGACTGGCTTGTCCTGGGCAAGAGGGACAGGACTTCTGATTCCTACAGTATTGTTGATGTTATCGGAAATCACCTTGCAGCCGCAAGTGGTTCCCCTAAGTCTTATTCTGGAACAGGTTCTGGTGGTGCTACAATTTCAACCAATAATTCTGGCATCAAACGTAGAACTGATCTTAGCTCCATTGACATCACTCGAACTTCGTGGGACACGTCCGAGTGGACCTTCATCGAGACAGACATTGTTGCTTCGTTTCCCCTCGATTACATGAAGTACCACTTCGCCGATATGTTCGAGTGTTCGCAAGACAGCGATTGCCCGGATGAAGTCGATTCGTACTGCAGAGTTGGTGTGACTCCAAAGATTTGTGTTGATGGCCAGAAACCAATAACCTCGGCGCCTACATCACCCACACAAACCCCAACTAGTGCACCAACACAAGCCCCAACGACTTTCCCAACTTCAGCACCGACATTATCCTGTTATCACAGCTCTTGCGCCACAAACGAGTTCTGCTCGAAAGGCACCTCGACCTGTACATCGTGCTCGGAGTGCGACACTCCCGACAAGGCCAACGATGACAAATGTCCTACCAAGTGCTCGCCCCTCATGTTCACTGCATACGTCGAAGAGGGTAACCGGAAGGCATTGCAGATTTTCAATCCGAACCAGTATGCCGTGAGCATCGAGGACTATGCGTTCTTCATCATTCAGAATCCTGATTCCGCAGATGGCTCCGGAAGCATACGGTCACTTCGGAGGCCAACATCAGACGATGAAAGAATTGAAATTCCTTCTGGACAGACAGCTGTCATTGCATCATCGAAAGCGGGGGCAAAGATGATGTCGTTTCTACCTAACGTCAATTTCTTCCAGGTTTCTTCTGGATCTTTTTTTAGCTTTAACGGCAACGATCCCGTATTTTTGGCCGAGTACAAGGAAGACGCAGACAAACTTGCTTCCCAGAAGGACGTTGTGAAAGACAATGAAATTGGAGTTATCTTTGACGTCATCGGTGACACTGCATCAAATGGAAAGTGGTCATCTGAGTCAGGCGATAGCGAATTTTCCACGGAAAATCATGCGATTAAAAGGAAGTCAAGCACCGTCATGACTGCCAACAAGGGGGCATATGATTTCCAAAGCAGGGCTGTAGGCACCCGGTTCTCATGGGAGGTGACCGAGTGGGAAAAGAAATTAGACTTGGCCGGATTAACAGCTTCGGATGCTGACTTGAGCTTCCTCGGCTACCACTACCAGAATTCTCTCAAATGTTCAAGTCATGATCAATGTCCGTTCAATCCCCTTTCTCAAGCCTACGACGGATTTTGCTACAAGGACAAGAGTTGTGAGCTCTGCTCTCTGTGCACCAATAACGATGACGCGTTTGACGGCACGTGCCCTGACAAATGCCCTGCCCAATGTAGTGGCTTGATTCCGAAGACAACCTGTCCGGATTGCGGAAGTTCCAAGGCTTTCATCCCCCTGTCAGATACCCCTAACCTCGATCTTGCGAGCGATCAGCCCGCCGATAAACTGTCCGCGTTGGTGAAAATTACCTGGTGCTCAAGTGACTACGAAATTCTATCTCCTACGCTGACCGATGCTGCCTCTGCCAACATCTCGCTTCATTTTTTTGACCCCAATACAAACGAAGGTCTATATGAAAAAGTCCATCGGGTCCGCTACCCATCTGCTGTGACTAGAGCTGCCTCCGACTCTTGCGAAAGTGGCTTAGAATACAGTGCAACTCTACCTGTCTCTGACCCATACCTGACAATCAAATCGAGTATTCTTCTGTACGACGAGTGCCAGGTGGACAGTTCTGCGCAGTCGAACCATATAACTCTCGATGAATCAACTCCTACATGGTTCACTTCCCAAAATGCTTTGACGCGCTCCTCCATTGTACCTGTGGTTGCAGGGTCGACATCTGAGACTGCTGTGGTCCAGTGGCAAGAGCCGCTCCTAAATTGCGCGTCCTGTTCGATCACAGGTTATAACGTGTACATGAGCGAAGATGGCGGCGCTTACAACGCTATTGGCGAACCAGATACTCATCAGACTGTTGCCCTTCTTAGAGGTCTGACCACTGGAAAGGACTACAAGTTCAAGGTGGAGGCAAAGACCAGCATGGGCACTTCGCAGAAATCTGAGGCTTCTTCTGTCTTTCAGGTGTCGCCTGAGAAACCAGATGCTCCTCCCCTCATTTACTTTGAAGCTAATAAAACCTCTCCATTCAGAGCAGTAGATGCCATCGTCGTCAAGGGAGAGATAAATGGTGCTCTCATTACTAAATACGTGCTCAAGTATGACGTTTCGCCTTTCGATTTTGTCAATCCGGAGGTAATTATTCTGACCTCGGCAAGCAACTCTGATAAGATCTCAACGACTGGTGCAACTTTTGAACTCTCCGACCTCAAATCTGCCACGGCGTACAAATTCAAGGCTACTGCAACAAACTCTGTTGGAGAGTCTCAAGAATCTGAGGAGTTTGACTGCACCACTGCTGCGGTGACACCTTCTGAAATTTCCTTCGTAGGTGTCCTTGGCGCCAAATTTTCTTTGGTAACTGTGACTGTGCAGCCAGGAGAGAAAGAAGATTCGAGCCTTACGAACTGCATCCTTGAATATTGGGCTGATGGTACGACTGTTACAACGACCGTAGCCTCCTCTGTGACTAATTTGGACAAAGACTTCGTCTTCGATCTTTCAACCTTGGAGGACGCCACCCTATACCATTTCAACGCATCGATTTGGAATACTAGAAATTTTATACAAACACCTCCTAAAGTATCGTACCGAACAGATGCCATGGTAGACACAAGGATTCGCTTCGAACGGGATGAAGATAGAAAGTTTTCAGGGGTCGCAGTGACGGTTGTTCCGGGAGAGAAAGATGATGGCGTGTTATTGTCCTGTAGTGTCACTTACTACGCCGTTCAGGGCGGGGAAAGCGTCAGAATCACTGCCAAAGCAGTAAAAAATATAGAGTCCAACAACTTTGAACTTGATCTCATGTCACTCGAACCATCCACGGAATACTGCTTCACAGCAATGGTTGAAAATGATCGTGGTGCGATACAGCACTCGTTTAATCATCAGCTGCACAACTGTCAATTCGAGTACAAAACGGATGCAATGAAGGAGACAAGGATAGAATTTTTTCCTGATGAATTTGCACCATTTTCCAGTGTAACCGTTGTGGTTCTGCCTGGAGAATTGGACGATGCGGACCTTAAGAATGCAACTCTCTCTGTTTACGAGAAAGACAAGCCAGATACAAGGAAGGACATCACCTCCAACAACAACGGCTCAAAGACTGTTGAGTTCGAATTTGCTGGGGACCACGGTGGTGACCACCTCAAAAGTCACCTAGTGAAACTCAAGGAAGACACCACATACTGTTTTTCTGTCATAGTCTTCAACGAAAGAGGACTCAGACAAGCGACAAAGGATGATTGCAAAATTGGATTATTTTATAAAACTACCCAGATGCAGCTGACGACAATCAAGGTTGCGGAAATTGAGGACAAGCCTAACCACTTCGATGTGACTATTACTACCGGAGAGACTGGCAACCCTATTACAAATTACACTTTGTTTTGGGGATCGGGGAATAACAGCAATGCAGAAGACGGCGCAGGTTGCAACTTCGATGGTGTAGTTTACACCCATTCCAACGATTGCAAGGGGGGCAGAGAATGCACGTTTAAAGATGACGAAACCCCAATCGAGATTGATAGAGAGGGGACTTTTTGCTTTTATGCTGAAGTCGAAAATGACAAAGGGGTTCGGCAGGTTTCTGGGGGTGATCAAATTGTTTACGAGATCGGACTGTGTAAAGAGGAGTATTATGAACTTAAGAGCGACGATGAGAGGAACAAACCATGCGAAAACAACTATCTCGAATTGTTCCTCAAAAAGAAGGAGGGTCACGAAAACTGCAGGACTGAGATCTTCGATACCTACTATAACGAATCTTACATCAAGGTCAATTGCCCTTACTCGGGTTTGGAATCGATGGAGGGGATGGCTGTTCTTGCAATCAGCGGGTGCGGTGTCATGATCTGCCTCACAGCTGCCCTTATTTTCTTCTGTCTCAGGAAGAAGATGACTATCAAGATCGCGCAACCTACTTTTCTCATAACATTTTGTGTTTCGGCAGCTTGCTTGAACTTTTACAACATTTTGGGGATCCCCAAGGATTCCAAGTGGAGTTGTTTCGGTAGATCTCTTTTCATGCACTTTAGTTGGATGGTGTACATGGGCGTTCTGGTAGTGAAGTTGTACCGAGTATACCAACTTTTTCTGAGCAAGTCTGCGCACAATTTGAAGAGGGTCAAGGTGACAGCAGCAGATGCTATAAAAGTGATCTTGCCGCCCATCATCCTCAACTTTGTTATCATATGCTCCCTTCAATTTTGCTTTGTCTCACAAGAACAAGACACCGTTGACGGACTTATATATATTATACCATACGAGTTCACATCAGATCTTTCAAAACAAACTGAGAACAACAAATACAAGGAACCAAAATACAAGGAACCTTACGACAAAATCAAGGTTCCAGAGTGTCCACTCAATCAAAAAGGGTTCAAAGCGAGTGGGGCAGCTGGTTATTTTAACAATGCACCCTTAGTAGTCGACGTAATGTTAGCGATTATCGCATTAGTTTTTTTGGCGAAGGTCAAAGGAGTTAGCAAAAACCTGGCAGAGAAAGCAACGATAGGGCATGTAAGTGATTGAGGCAAAGGGGAAAGGATCGAAGCAAATGACCAAGTGACTTAATCTTACTCTTCCCTCCGTTTTCTTCATCACACAGGTTGTTGGGCAATCTACTGCAGCAATGGTCGTTGCTGCCTGTGTCATTGGCCCTGAGGGAGTTCCCACCAAAACCAAGGACGTATTGTTTGCTTTGGTGATACTTCTCATGACGGTCTCCTCTGTACTCAGTTTTCTCATTCCCAAAGTTAAGCATGGTCTCAAGTATGAGTGGGATATTCATCCTGAGGACTTGCAAGTCAAGGAAGGATTATCGAGGCATAACCCAACAAGGGGGTTGCAAAAGGAGGCCAGTTTGGTGCAGTTCAATAAAGTTGGAGGGTCGAGTGGTGGTCTAATTAGCTTGGATGGCAATAGAGTTATCGGAGTGTACCATGCCAAGAAGGGGCAAAAGTTCGAGTCAAGCTTTAAGAAAATTTCCAAGACGGAGAAAGGTGAGGGAATTGAAATGTCAACTCCCAAAGTTGGCAGAGAAACTTTCATGGAAGAGAAAGAAAGAGATAGCGCGAGCGCATTCGAGGGCAAAAACCCGATTCGTGCCTTATCTTCTGGCAAAATGAAGGAGCCGCGAATGTGGGTATTGTGAAGCATAGTGTGAATAGGTGAAACTGTAGCTTACTGTTGGTGATATTGTAGGTGAAATATAGTGAATTGTAGGTGAATCTGTAGGTAAAACTGTAGGCGACACATTTTGACTGCAACAACAAGGATTATTTTGCACTCTTTGTCACTATCCATACACGTGCTTTCGTGCCACATTCTCCTGACTTCTTCTTCAATTCTTGTTCGTCCCCTACGGTCCAGGTTCTACTAACCATGGGGTTGGACTGAATGGTTTTTTTCTTCTTCACCAGTTCAAAGTAAGGGAGGGTGCAGTCAGTAATGAAGATATTTACTGTTTTTCCATCGTGATCATTTACCAGGGACGAGATTAAGGTGGGAGATGGAGAAATGCGAGCAACGGTCAGGAAGGACTTCGTTGAGAACTTGAGTAGATCAACTTCGGGTTTACCGCAAATTATATGGGCGCTAGGGGCATGGGGAGTCAATGATTTCGCGAACAGGTCGTCTCCGAAAATAGTAACGGCCTTGCTCCTCGCTACTCCTACAACGGAGGTGTGTGTGCCATCTTCGCTGCAATTTCTTATTGCGCTTTGGAGTTCCGACAGTAAATTCTGAGTTTTTCTATCTGACCTAAAGTACTTCCCATCTTCCATCCCGACGCCCGCGCCCATTTTGGCTTTCAACACAGCAAGGTCGACACTAGCTTCGCAGTCTTCAAGGCTGTCGTGCCCGGACTGGTTCTGTTGGATTCGGCGCTGCAGAAGACCGAACGAAAGGTACTTGAGTCCATGTTTGCGCCCGTTCGAGATATCGGTGAAGATAACGGCGGTATCAATAGTGTTGAGGTGGATAAGGCGAAGGGCGTTGTAATCGTTCTCGAGGCTGTGTCCAATGATGCAATCGTTTCCCTTCACGAGCTCCCCAAGCTTTGCTCTGGCGTCTTCAGTGGAGACAAAAGGAGCGTTGTCGGCCTCAAATGTCGCGGGGGTGATTCCTGAAAAGCGGGTCAGGTAGTCAGTGATGGGGTGGGATGGCTTGACGAAAATGTCAAGGACCTGGGAGGTCTTGCCATCATGAAGGACGGAAACGACAGTCAACCTAGCTAGCGCAACTCCGTGAGTTGTCTTCACCATTTCGCAGTCCATTCCAAACGCGTTGGGAGCAGAAGAGGGATCGGAGGTAGATGGAAGGGTAAACCATGGAAGAGTTGGAGGGGGGGGAGGGGGGCAACTGCAATGAGCGAAGCGAAGTGCGAAAAGGGTTCGGATGAGGGGCGCGAGCGCGGAATGGGTTGCTAGTCATATTTTTGGGCTGTATGCTGCTGTACCTTCCCTCCAGCCTTCGCTCCTTCATCCAATCTCACCTTTTCTCCATTGATCCACTATACTTGTCAACGCCAACAAGCACGTCCTCTTCTTTCAATTCTAGTATACTATTGGGGGAATCGGCCACCGTCGCCTCTCTTTTCAACGTGGAGTAACCGTTGTCGATCAATTGAGCCTGGGTCAACCTCAGAGAGCGCAGGGACTCAAGAAGATTGGTCTTCGGAGGTTGAGAAGACGCCTCCTTGAGAGCCTTCTTCGATTGCGACGGCTTCTGAAATACGGACTCCCAGAGCTGCTCGCTCGGCCCGCCCTTGCCGCTCATGGCAAAGGAAAGGACCGAAGATGATTCTGAGGCAAGGGAAGACGAAATGGATTCGCCTATCGAAGCAGGAGAAACGTCAGCAGAGTGCTTGAGAAATACCACGTTCGTACTCTCCAGCGTTGCAGCGTTTCGAACCGAACAAATCTTATCGGTACTCCCAAAGACTGTCGGGTGGAGCAAGAGTGTATGAAGAAGGGTGGAAAGGTTCAAGTAAGAGAGCTTGGAGAATTCGTGAGGAGTATTGAGAGGAGAAGTAATCGAAACGTCGAGGTCTGAAAGGAGGGGGGTTAGAGGTGAAGGAGTGTGGGAGGGTAGGGGATACCAACGAACCTTGATCATTCCCAGACTTGCGAAGGACCAGGAGGTCTTCGATGCTAGCTATTCCCTTAGGCCTTCCTTTTTTCGAAAGAACCTTCTTGATCAACTTTGACGTCGGTGCTGCATCGCTATCAGATGCTTTACGCTTATTTGATTGGCTTATTGGGGTTGGACCTGGGGTTGCTTTCGATGGGTTCGGTGGAGATTGCTTCATACAGGTGGTTAAAGGTAGTTAATGTTAGAAATATAATATGTATTTGGTTGAGAGGGGGTTGGGATGGGTAGTGGTAACGCAGAAAAGTCAATAAGATCTGTGAAGATTGACTGAGTTTGCCCCCACAAGAAAAGTCTCAAATAACTTCGATAATCGTGTGAGTATAGTTTCAGAGTAACGAATCGCCGCAACACATCCTTAAATTAATAATTTTCCGTATTCAATTTATACTTAGTGAGGAGGAATTCTATACCTCATCCCAACGCCTCCGCTATGGCGTCCATTCCCCAGGCTTCCCAGGCTACCACTGTAGACGGGAAGGAGCTTGTTGCGTTGGAGGTCGAGAACTTCAAGAAGGAGTATAATCGCTATTGGCATACAGTAAGGCTTCGAGTTAAGAAGCTCTCCGCAATAGTATGTACCTACCGGGCCTGGAGATGTTGGGAACTGCCGCTTTTTTAGATTGCTTTTCGTTGGAAGAAGCGTTTGTGCCTGAGTGTACTTGTTGCTGTTTGTTTGCTTTCGAGCGGTGCTATGCTCTAAGTGTAATCGCCTTCCCTCTCAACATGGAAGTTGAAGACCAAGCGTTCTTCAGGTGCGACGCTCTCGTCGCTCGTGCTCAAAAGTCTGGTTACACCTTGGATATCTGTGATTTCACTGACGATGGTGAACCAGATCTGTCAAAGGGAATTTTGGCCTTCTTCAAGTCTCGTCTTCTTGCTTGTGACGGTTACGAACGATCGGGGGGATCTGCTGAAGTGCTCGCGGTGCAGATTGGTGCGCTACTGCTGTAGGGAGTGTCAGAGGGACTCGTGGAAGGAGCATAAGAACATTTGCAAGCCGAGGGAAAAGGGGACGAAGAAATAGTTAGGGTTCTATGGTGATGTACAGTATACAATTGTTGCCTAATCTAACCGAACCTAACCCTCCGTGCCGGAGGATCTTCTTCGTCTTCGTTTCCTTTCCTGCTTCCTCCTCCCTCGTCCTCCCCTACCCTTGCACGTTTTTTCTTGTCTGCCTTCGCTTCCCCCTTGATGACTCTGAGTTTCTTGATGAGCCCGTGGAGTTTGACGGTGTTGAACTTTTCGCTTCCCACCTTCCCCTTCTCTTCCTCCTTGTCTTCTTTCCACTTCGCGTTGTTAATCTCATTCATGACTTGTTCGATGCTTTGCTTGGCCACGAGCTGCTCCACGATGACACTCCCGACCGTTCCCATCCGGTACGCCCTCGCAACGACCTGATCCTTGAGGGATGTATCCCAGATCTCGTCCAATAAAAATATATGAGTGAGGAAGGAAAGGTCCAGTCCATGTGACGCCTCCTTTCCCGCAATGATGGCGAAGCACGAGGGATCCTGCTTGAACCTCATGAGCTCGCTGTGCTTTCCGACCCCCCAATATTCGGCGATGCACCGCTGCCCGAATTGCCTGAGTATCCTATCCGCTATAACGTCCCTGATTGTCTTGAATTGGGAAAATATGAACACTTTGAGCGGGGGCAGGCCAGAGATCCTGGTTGGAGGGGCACTATTGGCGAAGAAAAGGTTAAAGGCGTTGCCTCCGGGGGAGATGTTGGCATCGCCCTGCTTGTGCTTGACCTGCAACCTCGTCAGGCGCTCGCAGAGGTAGGACGCCTTGGTCTCCTCCTTCGGACAGGGCTGGCTCCGCATGTGGCAGATCGGACACGGGGTCGTCGACGTCATGTGGCAATTCGAGTGCATCTTGAAGCATATCGTGCAAATTCCGTCCCCTATTTGTGAATTGTAGACGCACTTGTGCTTCCTGAGAGGGGGCGGGGGGAGGGCGGCCGGTAGGGGCGCAACCTGAACGGGAGCTGGATTGCCTGGGTTCGGGGTGGTCGGAGTCGGCGTGGGAAGAGGAGGAGCATTGTTTGAGACTGCAACTATGGCTTCGGAAATCCTCAAGTTCTCGGCAATGGTCTTCCTCCTCTTCAGTTCCTCCTCAGCAGCGGCCAAGTGGGACACCCACTGCGTGTCAAATCCCGGCTGGAGCTCCTGGAATTCATCGACGTCGTAAGGTTTGTCGCAGGCCCCGCACACTTTCGGCGTCTTCACGAGGCAGTCGGGGCAGATGAAATGGGCGCAAGGAAGGAGGCAAAGGAGCTGGAAGTCAAAGGCGCAAATCTGGCATGATGTCGTTTCTCCCATGACACACCTGTTCATGAAGTTGCGCACGAGCTGGAGGGTGGCGGGTTTGCAGTTGTGCCTGTACTGCATGTACTCTACCGTCTCGTTGAAGTTCTTTGATGTTAGGGTTGGGTTCACGGAGCGGGAGCCGCAGCAGGCGAGCCTGTAATGGGCAAAGCGGGCGAGGAGCGAAGGAGCAAGGAGTATGGGGTATTAGCATTGTTGGATGAGAGGCGGAGCGAAGCGAGCCGAGGAGCTTATCCAACCTCACCTTATGTTCCTGAACATTTCCGTGGCCTCCTTGTACTTTCCGGGGTTGAGAATGGAGTCTATCCACCCGCTCGTCTTCGCTCCCTCCATCGTCGTGGTAACGATGTTGATCCTCGCAACCGTGGTAATTGTGTTGTACGCCAGAGTCTCTGCCTTGGACATCCTGAGGTAGTTGGTCTTGAAGATGGGACGGGGGAGGTTCGCGACGTGCTCCTTCGTGTGCCTAATCATGACGACGGAGAGTAGTTGCTTGAGGCTGAAGAAGGACGCGTAGCTGCTGCTCCTCCAACCCTTGAGAAACTGGTTTATGAACAAGTTACAGCCGTCGTTCTCGACCAGGTAGAGGGGATGGCGGATGAACTGCAAGAGACCGAGGAGGGTTTTAACTTCGGACGCCGCCTTTGCGGTTGTTGTCATGTTGGAAGTACCTGACGTGTTGGGAGTGGGAGTGCCTGCGATGAGCGAACGCGATATGATGAAGAAAAGAGTTGGGACGTATTTAGATGAGAATTATTAAGGTGGTTACCGAGGAAAGCGTCTTGTACGGAAGTAGTAGCGGGTGTGGTTTTCGATGCCAACATCGTTGATGATGTGCTGCTCGTCGGCTTCGCGTCCTTGTCCAATGCTCACCTGACATGATCCATCGCCTCTCAGAGTTGATCTGCGATGCGAAGAGTATGCTGTTGTTGAAACCCGATTTTCCCATTGAGTGTCCCTCGTCAACGACGACACGCAGGAAGTTGATTTTCAGGAGCGGTGATGGGAAGGTAATGTCGTAGTTTGTGACTAGCTTGTTTCCCTTCTTCCACTCGTTTGACATTCTCTCGACCGAGGTTATAACGATGTCGAATGCCGAGAGTACGTCGGGTTCTGGTAGGTTGCTGGAACGGTCGTAGTCGATGAAGAGAAAGTTTCTCGAATTGTTGTTAGAGAGGAGGGTGTTGTTCCTACCCGCAGAACCCTTGCGGAAACGAACGACGTGGCAGTCGTCAACTTCGTTGTCGACGTTTGCGACCCACTTCATGTCCACGTGCTGTAGTATCTGGTTCTCCCAGTGCTGCAGTAGTTGTATCGGTACCACGATGAGGGTGGTGTGGCTTCTCTTGAGGCTCTTTATCCTCTCGAACTCGTTCAGCTTCTCGACTAAACCGTACGCCACGGGGGTGGAGCTGGGGCTGACGTGTCGACGGGCAGACTTCATTAAACTACGAGCGAAATCGTTTACCTTACCTAGGGAAAATTTCCTGCACTCTTGGACGGAGTGGAGAATCTCGGGTGAGGTCGGAGAGTAGAGCAAGGCATTGCTGAACATTAGGAGTATGTCGTCGACGAATTTAAGGAATTGTTCGTACGTGTCGTTGTACACGCCCTTTTGGACCCTTTCTATAAGGAGCCTTATCCACATTGGTTCCTTCACCACGTCTTCGTACGAGGGAAGGAAGGCGGGGGAGGGGAGAAAATCTATCACATGGGAGTGGTTCTGACGGCAATATATTTCTATGTCCTTCACTACGTCGTATAGTTCCAGTTGCCGGGGGTAGCCTTTTATTCCTTCTGTGTAGTAGGACTTGAAGAGGGGAGAGGTTATGGGGTTTGGGGTGAGGGAGGGGGAGATAGAGGATAGGAAAGCGTCGGAGGTTGAGGGGTCGGTTGTTGTTAGCCCGAGGGTTGACATGGTTAGGGTTAGGACTGACACGGTCTGGGGGGG
>JGI24540J26637_10000533_pt1 | contig 16113 bp, 15 predicted proteins | sample NorSeaMetagenome_FD_26637 | JGI IMG/M metagenome (IMG submission 26637)
ATAAATAATATAAAGTGATAAATAATATAAATAATATAAATATTCAAATTTAAAATAATAATAGTCTATAATTATATATGAAAATAATTATAGATAATAGAGAGCATAAGTTAATTGAATTAATAAAAAAAAATATAGACACAGAAAAACATTCTTTTATAAAATTTGAAGTTTCACAACTTGAAATAGGGGATATAAAAATAACAACAGACGATGATAAACAATTATTACTTTTTGAAAGAAAGACTGTTAATGACTTNGCATCTTCTATTTTAGATGGTAGATATAATGAACAATCTTTTAGACTAGATAAGAGTTGTTTTCATAATCATAATATTATATATATAATAGAAGGTTCTATTAAAAACTATAATTCTTATACGAAATCGTCAATAACTAAAAACTCTTTGTATTCGTCATTATTCTCAGTTTTATATTATAAAGGATTTTCTGTATATCAGACGGAAAATGTATTAGATACATCCGATCTTATTATAAGAATATTAAATAAATTACAGAATGAATATAAAAAAGGTAAAAAAAGTGCTTATTATCATAATAACGAAAAATCTAAAACACATATGTCTAACGACAAAATAATGTATGAAAGTTGTTTAAAAACCGAGAAAAAGAGTTATATAACAACNGATAATATTGGAAAAATTATGTTAATGCAAATACCAGGAGTAAGTTGTAACTTTGCTAATGTTATAATGAAAGAATATGATACTTTAATAAACCTTATATGTTGTTTACAAGAAGATATAAATTGTTTAGATTCTTTAAAATATGTAACATCATCAGGAAAAAGTAGAAAGATAAACAAAACGTGTGTAAATAATATTAAAAAATATTTATTACAATAAAATGGATTATATTAAAAAATATATAAAATATGCTATTAGTTCGTATAGTGATGTATANTCAACAANGTCTTATTATAATGTAACTAAAATAGATAAAGATAATGTGTTTGTTAGAATACATAAACCTATNGATAAAAATGATGAACTTATTGTATCAATCAGAGGAACAGACGAACTAAAGGATTGGAAACATAATATGTTAAGATGGAAGACCGTTTATATAGGCGATTCTAAAGTTCATAAAGGATTTTTTGAACATTTAGACGGTGTATATGAAGAGATTAATACACATATCAGTGATTATAATGATATAACTATAATTGGTCATTCTTTGGGAGGTGCTGTAAGTTTATTATTAGGATCGAAACTTGCAAGTANTAATNCATATAAAAAATATAAAGTTATCACATATGGGAGTCCNCGTGTAGGCGACATAAAATTTAAAGAGTTATGTGATTCATTACCAAATCTCGAATGTTATAGAGCTTATATAAATCATGATATAATAACAAAGATACCGTATTTTGGATATTATCATATAGGAAAATCATTTAAAATACATAATAATAAATATAGATGTTTACAAATGAAAACAGCACATTCTATTGATACTTATAAAGAATTATTAGATGATATATAAAATATTTATTTTACTTTATTATATACGTCTATATTTTTCAAAAATGATAACCCATTCTTTTTAAGTTTTTTATCAACAGAGTTTTTATTTTTAAAAAACATAATCCACCAATCAATCTCATTTTTCTTTATGTTATCAGAATCTCTACCAGATATTTTATCACTTGTAAATGGTATATATCCACTTGCCTGTATATTATCAAGAGATATAGGCATTTGATCATTTAAAATATTAATAGCCTCTGTTATAGGTGGTGTGTAGAATGTTACTATTCTTTTAAAAGAATAATTAGTTTCATCTTTTCTTATTTCAGATAAAAAATCNTTTTTTAGTTTATATTTTGTAAGAAATACAAATAAAGTATTTATAGAATAAGATTCTATGTCTCGTCGTTTTTTGTTTATATTATGAGTTTTAGGAATTTCAACGTATAAATTTTCACGCAGTTTTTTAATATCATCTGATAATTCATGTACTAAGACCTTATTGTTATGAATACTTTTTATAAGTTTAGGGTTATTTTTATATACGTATGATTTAATATCACTTTCAATGTGTTCTCTATCATTTAAATTTTTATCAATGATCTTTTTATCACCTATTTTTCTATAGACATCCTTTCTTGTTTTATCCTCCAATTCTTTTAATTTTTCTTGTAATACAGAAACTCTTTTTCTTAATTTTCCACGCATTTCTATTTTTGTATTTATTGAAGATTTAACTTTTTTATCAATCATTTCATCTTTCATAATAGACACNTCAGAAGTATCTAATATTGGTAATTTTTCCACATCAAAATCCGTTATATTTGTATTATAATAATATTTCATATATTCTAAATGAGATAGGTTTAGTCCCATTGTACTTAATTTTATATACTCTACAACATCTTCTATATTATATAATATATTTGTCGCTTTATATTCGGTGTATTTATTATTATCGTTTATAGAATCATAAGACCAATATTTGGATATAGTAGTATAAAAAGTATTACTAAATTTTTTAATGTTCATTTATATTAAAAAATATTATATTTTGTAAAAAATATAAAAATAGAGGAACTGTTATAAAATTATTCATCGTCTGATTCAACTTCGTATAATTCTCTATCTACTAATTCTTTTGATTTAATGTAAAGTGATATCTTTCCTAAACTACCAACATCAGACTTAATTAATAGAGGCTTTCCATTTGTTGAGTATATTTGTATATTATTACCCAATCCTGCTATTTTAGAAATACGCGATAGTTGATCAGTATTAAAAACCGCGTTATATTCTTCTTTAGTATCTTCTTCGTCATCTTCATCATCTGAATAGTCAGTTTCTCCAAATTCTACATGTCTTTTCAATACACCTCCTGCATCACACATAAATTTTATACTAAATCTACTAGATACAACGTTTATAGTAGTTCCTATATTTTGCATATCTTTACACATTTTTTGATATTCAGAACTAGAAACTATTATAGATTTATTATATTCATCTGGTAAATCTATATCTAGTGTTTGTATATCTTGAATTTTCACAAAAGAAGTAGTAACTCTATTATTATTTTCTTTTGGTATAACTTTTATTCCTAAATCTGTAGGTGATTTTCCATCAATAAATAATTGAATAGAATCTTTCTTCTTAATAGATTTAAGCATTTTATAGAAATGATTCAAGTTTATACCTAAAAATAATTTTTTGTTACTTTTGAATTTATATAAAGAAAAATTCTCACTTTCTAAATATAGATTTATAAGAATAGTTCTATGATGATCCATCATACATAATTTTATTCCGTCGGCATCTACTTCAAAGCAGGCGGTTTTTATATTATGTTGTAATAATTCTGCAAGGATTTTTATTGTATATGCACAATGAGTTTTTGCTTTTAATATAATAGTCATATTTGATAAATTATGTTAAATACTTTAAATAATTATAATTCATTTAATAAAATGGTAAAAGTTAATGGACAAAAAATAAAAATATATAAACTAGATACTATTAGAACTTTTAATAAAAGAGTCGCAAATAAACTGAAAACTACAGAAGATTTCTTATATTATAAAGAAAAACTTTCTATAGAAGATATATTTAACAAACATACGGATATTAAAGTTATTAATTTACTAGATATTATTAAAGATAATGCCATAAATAATTTACAAGTTACTGATTTAATAAATGATATTAGATCAAAAATAGGAAATATAAAATTTGATAAATCTCGTGATATAATAAAAATATGGTTAAATTATAATACGGCATTGACAAATTCTGTAAGTAAAAATGGCACTTACGTATTGGATATAATAGGGAATGATTTAAAGGAAAACAACATATATCTGGCAGCAAATGAGATAAAAATAGCATGGAGAGAAAGAGAAAACTTCGTTAAAAATTTAGATATGAAAATAAAAGAAAATAATATAAACATAGAGAATTCTATTGCTACAATAAAACAATATGAAAATATAGAGGAAGGTGTTATATCAACAGATTTTTCTATTGAATCTGTTGACTATAAAGTAATAGCTAAATCTGTTGATGATACAACATTATTAGATTTATTTAATGGTATAAAATTATCAGAATATATTCCTTTTTGTGTAACTAAAAATTTTTATAAAATAAAAAAGGATTTTATTCCAAGTGAAAAATGGGATAAACACGATGATAACTGTATAACAATGTACGTTTATTATAAAGAAAATATTACTGATGTATATAACGAATCAGATCATCTTAAAATAATATTAAAATACGATAATGATCTTAAAGATATTATAATGTTGTTTAACATAGATAAATCAAAGAATCAGAAATTAGATATAATAACAAAAAGAATCCTTGAAGTAATAAATCATGAAATGGATCGCGTTGAAATACAAAAAAGTATAGAAAATAATTTATCAGGTTTATACTATTTACCAGCTTTGAGATTTAATAAATATATATTTTCGGACTTAGTTATGAACGATTCGATTTTTAGCTCTCTTATTGGGGTTGATGAACACGAAAAAGCAAGTAAACAACGTTCTGGTTTATATATACATTTCTATCATCCAATAACAGGTGTTATAAAATGTACTATAATACAAAAAATTCTATCGTATAAAGATAAGGGTATGGATAAGGACCTTTTTATGGAAGGTGACCCATATATAAGAGTAAAAATAATAAATGCATCAAATTTAAAAAGTGTAAAAAAATTTCAAAAAATGTTAGGCAAATTATTTACGTATTATGATAGTAAAAAAGAAGATATAATAGAATATTATAAAATGTATATACCCGATTTTGGTAATATATATGAAATAGACGAAGATGATTATAAAAGAGGTAAAGAAACATTATCAGATTTATCTCCAGAATTATTTATATCTGGTTATAAAACATATTGTAGTCCAGCACGACAATTAACTAATATTTCTGAAAAAAACGCTATAGAAGCTATTTCAGACGGTAAAAGTGTCTTAAAATTCCCAAGAGATATTCCAACAGATAATAATTCAAAATTTCCTATGGATGGAGTTAATCAAAAGTATTATACATGTAATAACAAAGAACATAAATTTGTCGGATTACAAAAAAATAAACTACCAAATTCCGGTAAATTTCCATACGTACCATGTTGTTTTAAAACAGATCAAACTAACAAAAAGATATATAGACATTATTTCGAAGGAATAGAATTAGATAAGACTATTTATAATAAACAAAATATCATCATAACTGATAAAATATTAGATAATAATCAATTCGGAACATTACCTTCTAATATAGAAAGATTATTTACGATATTAGATTCAGATACAAAGTATGAATATGTTAGAAAAGGTGTATATAAAAATACAAATAGTTTTATACAAGTTGTTATGGAAGCTATGAACGAAGAAACTGAAATTTTAGATATTGATGGCGAAGATGCTATAGTAGAAGCTATTAAAGAAAAAAGGTTGAGTTTTCTGAATAAAAATATTATACCTTTATGTAAACAAGAGTTATACGATATGAATACACAACAAATTATAAATATGATAAAAAAACCTGATACTTATTTTGACCCTAAACTATTTATACACATACTAGAAGAATGTCTAAACTGTAATATTATAATCTTTACAAAAAATGGAGTTAACGGTGAGATGATCTTACCAAGACATACACAAGCATATTATAAACACTCGAATAAAAAGCCATATATTTACGTGTATGAACATATGGGTAGTTATTCTAATTTTAGTAAATACCCACAATGTGAATTAATAGTAAAATATAATACAAAAGAAGCTGTTAATAATGTCAAATATCTTTTTACTCATAAAGAATCATTAAAAATATGTAAAGTATATAATATGATAAACAGTTCGTATATTCTTAACACATCATTAAAATACACAAATATAAAATTTAATAAGGATACAAAACTTAAGTCCCAATATATAGATTCATATGGAAAGACTCGAATATTAAATATAAAATATAAAAATAAAAATATAACTCTTTTAACTGACCCTTTACAACCTTTTAGAATAAAAGAATGTGGTATTAATACGACATACTTAAGTTCTATTGATATTATAAACGATTTTATAAATGACACAGAGTCTCAAATAATTAGTCAAAAAGTATCAGATAATTATATAACACATATAAATATACTATTATCTAATAATAATATTAGTATTCCAATAGAAAAAAATACATCTATAATAGATGACGTAAAAATAGATAAAGATACATATAATAATATAAATACTGATGAGTCTAAATTAGCGTTATATACTAAAAATAAGAAGATAGCATTATTATTAAAAGAATACACAATGTGGATGTATTCAAAATTTCTTCATAAAAATAAGATTATAAGTGAAAATCATCTAGAACACTTTTCTACAAATTTTTTTACTATTAAACCAGATTATAATTACGTAACATTAACTAAAATATTCAGTAAAAAAAGATCTTCATTTATACAAAATAATAAAATAGTCGTAAGAAATGAAGAAACAATAAAAAGATTAATATTTTTATTACGCATAAATTTAGAAAACAATTACGAAGAACTATACAATTACCACAATAAAAAATACATTGATAACTATTATAATAATATAAATGATTTCACAAAGTATGAAAATCAGGTTATTTTATATGGAGAAGATTCTATTAGTAAAATATTATATGAAAATAAATATGCTTATTACTTGTCTAATAAAATAAGAATCGGTTATAATAAACCTTACTTTTTTAAGAATAAATTAGTAGATAATAATGTATATTTAGCACAAAAAGTTGATAATATTGAGAAAGCGATCAATATATCTGTTGTATGGAATGATTATAGTTATAATCCTGGAATATATTCTGAAAATATGTCTATAATAAAGTTTACATTATTTTCTTATATTAATCAAAACAATATAAAGAAAAATATAGTAAAAGGACAGGATAATGAATATAATATAAAAATACTTGCATATAAGATTAATAACCAACCCGAATATATAGCATTACTATCTCTCTATTAAACACATATTGTTTTATTTATAATAATAAATAAAACAATTATCTAAGTTATGGAATCTCTCTTTTTTTTTGATAATATTTTCATAGGACTTTTTCTTTTAGATTTACATAATTTTTTAAAATGTGTTTTAGAAAATTCAGACACTGTTTTAGGTGTCTTATGAGTTATTTTATATATTGGTCTACAATACGGATAATCTCTTTTCCAATTTTTTAAATTCGTATTGGGTCTACCACATTTTACTTTTTTAGGTAGTTCACAAACATTAATCCATTCTTCTCTAAACCATCTTTGTAACCCTTTATCAGATTTTTGTCCGCTATAACTCCCACCACGTCTTTTATATTCTTTAACCATCCAACCACTCGCGTAAGCACTTGGCCATACTTTAAATTTTTTTTTTGCAATATTTTTAACTTTATTATATAAATTCATATCTAATGGTTTGTTTTTAGACATTTATTGTATAGTAATAAAAATAAATATTTAGTTAATATAAAATAATGATAAAAATAATTGTATTTATACTCCCATTTATTGTCATATATCTATCAAGTTTTGTGTGTAATATTGGAAAAAGTGCTGGAAAAAATATAAAAGCACGTCCTCCTTCTTGGGTATTTGGTGTTGTATGGGCACTATTAACAATATGTCTTGGAATGACATGGGTAAATTTAACAAACAAATCTACTCTAATAAACATTCTTATGATATTAAATCTTATTGGTTTATCCGGATGGACAATATTATATGGATGTTATAAAAATAAAAAAGGTGCTTTATATGTACTATTATATTTATTTACAATTTCTCTAATGATATTTGGATACGCTTGGTCTGTAGATAAGGTTTCTGGTATTTTAATAACCCCTTATTTAGCTTGGATAACCTTTGCTATGTTATTAAATTTTACACAAGTTAATAACAATACATATAATTAAATGGATAGTAGGATATTATCAACCGTTTCATCTTTTATATCATCAAATAGTTGTGTAATAGTTTCTCTAGTATCATTTATATTAGACGATTTAATTTTTTCGAACCTATTTTTTTGCATTTTATCATCTGCCTTAAAATCTAATTTATCATTTTTGTCTGGTGTATATGAACACTTACCTTTTATAATATATTGAAATAGACTACATAATTCAATTGGTTTTGATAGTAACATAATATTTTGAAACAATTGTTCACAATCAAACTCCATTATAGGAGATTTAGTTTTATAATCATCTCTGTATATGTTATCTTTAAAAATATCATAATATATCTTTCTGAATAAATTTATACAATACGGCTTTATATTATCTATAAAATAGTTAACATAATCTTCTAATCGACACTCCATTTTCCATTTTCTTTTATTTTTATTAGTTACATTATCTAGAATATAAAAACTGTACGGATTATCCTGTATATTATTCTTGTTATTTATAAAAATAATAGAATTAAATCCATATTTATTAATTATATTTAATTCTATACATTCTTTTAATCTAAATAATGTTAGTCCGTAATTTTTTACATTTTCTACCACTTTAATTTTACTATGGGGAACAAGTTTATTATTGTTCAGTAAAGAATTATTATTTAAACATTCTTTAAAATTTTGCACATCATCTATATCTATAGAATTTAAACCATAACCATTATAGAATATCAATCTCATATCTATTGTAGATAAAGAATTTCTTACTACTTTTATGATATCCTTTTCAGATTTTTGTCGGTTTTTAAATATATGTTTTAGCTTATTATTATGCGTATTTAACATTTCTGTATATTCAATTATACTTAACTTATTTAAAAGTGATTTTCTATAATCTTTTATAAGTTTTAAAGTAGGTGTATAAGCTCTTTTATTTTTTAATTCATCAATAAGTACATCTATTTTTTCTACCAACCCATTCTTTTTATCTATTTCTTCATTATTATCTAATACTATATTATCTTTATCTATTTTTTCTACCAACCCATTCTTTTTATCTATTTCTTCATTATTATCTAATACTATACTATCTTTATCTAATACTATATTATCAGACACAGACTTTATAGATTTTCTTTTACATTTGGGTTTCTCTTTATATTTTATATTATTATTAATACCACTTAATATAATTTCTGTTTTTTTATCAACAAAGTCAAATATACGTATTTTATTGTCAGATTCCTCTATTAAATCATTTAACTTTATATGAGTGTTTGATTTTATCAAACACTCATATATTCTGTTTTTTGCTTGTTGGTAAATCAAATTTCTTTTGTAATTTTCTAATTCGGTTTTTAGAGAATCTCTACATATATCTTCAACAGGTAATTTTTTACAAGTTTTTTGATGAGAATCTACAAAAGATATATTAGAGATTTCTGTATTACAAATTTTACAGGTTAATTTTATATTACTGAATTTCTTACATTTTTTCTCATGTCTTTTTAAAGATTTTTCAGAATTACATGTAAGTTTACAAATCGAACATTTTATCATATTAATTAGATTATTATTTAATAATCTAATTTCATTTTTATAAATCAAAACAAAAAACAACATTTTCTTTTCTTTTTATTTAATTCATCCCACTCTTTTATAGTATAATTATTACTCATAGATAAATTACATCTAGCACAAATAGGTTTTAAATTTTCAATATTTATATCTCCTCCTTTACTTTCAGGTTTATCGTGACCTACATGGAAATCAAATACGTTAATAACATTTTCACACCAATTTACATAACAAGAATGTTTAAATACTCGTCCAAATGTTTTTATCCAAGTTTGTTCTCTAATAGCCTTTGGGATTTTTTTCTTTTTATATATATATTTTTTAACTTTATTGTTTTTAACTTTATTGTTTTTAGACATTATATATTATACTATTTTTGTTTTTATATAAATATTTTATATAATAAATGAAATTACATATATGTTTAACTAAACATCCAACTTCTTATGATATACATAATTTTACTAAACATAAAATGAAAGATTATCATATAGCAAGAGCCGCGTTTTTAAAAACAAAAATATGGCCTCAAAATTATACTATAAAAATAGCTTTTATGAAAAACCCTTTTACATTTCAAGGATCTCATTTTAAAAACACTCAATATACAGAAGAAAAAGCTAAGTGGGTTGAAAAGGTTATTAAAAAATATATAGAACCGTTTGTAAATTTAAAATTTGAATGGGATGTTCCAATAAAAAATTCTAATGTAAGAATTTCTTTTATGCCAGAATTAGGATCATTTTCAGAAATAGGAACTGATTCACTAAATCAGGATATTAACACCATTACTATGAATTTAGGATGGTTAGATAAAGATTATGGGTCTAGTGATGATATAAGTTTAGCCGGAACAGGTGTTGTTATTGTTCACGAGTTTGGTCATTTATTAGGCATGATTCACGAACATAGCAGGGAAGATGCTAATTTAAAATGGAATAAAAATAAAGTTTATAAAACTTTAGCCAAACCTCCTAACAACTGGGATAAAGATATGGTAGATGAACAAATATTTAATCAATATTCAATTAACAGTTTTAATGGTTCTAAATATGATAAGTATTCTGTTATGGAATACGTGTTTCCAAATGATTTTTTTATTAATAATCCAGACTTAGTAAAAACAAAATATTTGTCTAATTTAGATATAATTTGGATGAATAAAACATACCCAGGAAAAGATCTACCAAAAGGAATAAATGAAGACGGTACAGGAATTAATCCGTTTGGTGGTTCTAATATAAAAGGTGAAGGACCTGGTCCATCTAATAATAATTCAAACATTTTTAGTTTTTTGAAAGATAATATTTATATACTTATAATAGTTATTTTAATTATAATTATATTTATAATGCTTATTCATAAAAAATAATAAATAATATTTAAACATAACGTTAATTATATTAAAATGAATAGTAATTCTAACCTTATATGTTTTAAAGCTATTTCGAATTTTGTAAACGAATTAGAAGAAGTGTTTGCGAAAAAACACAGACCTCTAAAATTATATGCTAGACTAGTTAATAAAACAACATTCTCTCACGAAAAAGCTATGAATAAACACATCCAAGCATTTAATAAATTTTGTGTTTCAAATAGACAATCTATTATTGATAATTCAAAAGAATTAGAAATTTCATTGATTTCATACTCAAACAGAGTATTTATTAATATGGAAGAAATATTCAAATTAACTGATAAAGAAACTGAAAAAATGATATGGCAACATTTACTATATATTAGTGCTCTTATAGATCCAGCTGGGAAAGCCAAAGAAATTCTAAAAGAAAATATGAAAACTGGGAAAACGGGTAATTCAGAAGCCAATTTTCTAACAGATATAATTGATAAAGTTGAAAAGAACGTTGACCCAAACGCTAATCCAATGGAAGCAGTTTCTTCAATTATGCAATCTGGAATATTTACGGATCTTATCGGAAGTATGAATAGTGGACTATCAAATGGTAGTCTAGATATGGGTAAACTGATGGGTGCTGTTCAGGGAATGGTAGGACAATTAGGAGAAAAAACGGGTGGTGATCCAGATGCTGAAAACGCTATGAATATGATAAATACAATGATGGGTAATATGGGAGGGCTTTCAGGAATTCCAACTAGTTCTGACACACCTAAAATTGAAGAACTTTAATTTTTATAATAAACTCGTTATATTATAAAATTGATTTTTTTGTTTGTTTTATTCTTAAGTCTTTAAGATGAAATTTATCAATCTATTCGGGAATAATAAAAAAAAGGTTGAAAAGACACCTAACAAAGTCATTGAAGATATGAAAAGAACTCTATCTGTATTAGATAAACGAGAATCTCATACAGAAACAAAAATTTGTAAATATAAAAAAGAAGCTAAACTTTTTATTAATACTGACAAAAAGAAGGCCTTATCTATATTAAGAAAATGTAAAATTCACGAAAAACAATTAAATAACATTTATGGTCAAAAGCTAAAGATTGAAAATCAAATTCTCGCTATAGAACAAGGAATAAACAACAAAGATGTTATTAACTCAATAAAAAAGGGTAAACATACATTAGAAAATATGTATAAAAATATTGATGTAGATGATGTAGGTGAATTAATGGATGATGTAGCATCTCTTTTTGATAAAAATGATGAAATTTCAAATGCATTATCTATGTCAATAGATCAAAATTATGATGAAGACACACTTCTAGAAGAATTCGAAGAAGAAGAAAGAAATAAGAAACTTATGTTAGAAGGAGAAGAAAATGATAAAATTCTAAAAGAACTTCCTACCATAAAAGAAGAAAGTTTAACTAAACAAGAAGAAAATGAATTAAATGAATTAATGACACTTTAAAAACTCAAAAATATAACAATAGGTAAAAAATTTTATTTTATACAAAATAAAATTTAAACATAATTTTATATAAAATTTAAACCTTTTATATCAACAGATTGTTCTGATATTTTCTTAGCTGAGAAATATAATCGATATTTTAATTTTTCAGAAAACCATTCCTTTAATCTAACTATATGATTAGTGCCTGCATGTATTATATACCTATTATAATTTGTAGATAATATTAATGCTAAAATATAAGATTCAAAAATAGTATCAATAATATCACGTAGAATATACTGAAATTTAAGTATAATATTAAAATCTTTAAGCTCTATATTAGTATAATTATTTAGAGATAAGGTTACAGATTTTAAAATACTTAAAATTTTATTGTTAATATTATCATACTTATTAAAAAAATCTTTTATATTACTCCCTTTGAATATATTTTTATAAATGTATTTTTTTACCATATTTTGATCTTTAATAGATAGTTTATTAAAAACTTTTATATATTTTGGATATTGTTTTATAGTATATTTAATAAGTTCATTACCACTCATAAGTTTAATTTTTCTATAAGAAGAAAAAAAATTTCTCGTTCTGTTTAAGATAAGTTCTCTTATATTTTTAAGATTATTTTTATTTTTATTTTTACTCATATTCCATTTATAAAAAAATTGACCTGTTTGATATAACAATATAGCGTCTTTTCTAACTAATGTTAAATCTATAAATGTTCTATAATCACCCCATAATAATTTGTAATTATTTTTAATAACATCTGAATTAAAAACTCTCATCATATAACTATTCATATTGGGAAAGTCTTTATATGTTATATTTTCATTGCCTTCAGTTATAAACCCTATAGAATCGTCTGTATTAATCATTTTAAAAAATTTATTAAGAGATATTCCATTATTTTCGTTATTTATATAATGTCTATCTCCTATAAACATAATTTTTTTACCTTCTTTATTGATAAAAATATCTAAAATTGTAGGTCCATTAATAACTAAAGATTTTTTATTAATCATTTCAAATTTTATGTTATTTTTCATTTTATTATATATAACATATTTAAAAACATATAATTTATAATATATAAATCATCTATTGATTTAGCTTGGTTGGCCGAGTGGTTAAGGCGATCGACTTAAGTTCGATTGGACGTTTGTCCGCGTAGGTTCGAACCCTGCACCAAGTATTTAGCACCCTAATAATTTTATTATTAAGGTCCTATGGCGCAATTGGTAGCGCGTCCGGCTGTTAACCGGTAGGTTGGAGGTTCGAGTCCTCCTAGGACCGTATTTGCTCTGTTAACTCAGTTGGTAGAGTGTCGGTCTTATAAGCCGAAAGTCACGGGTTCGACCCCCGTACAGAGTACATTTATATCACTATTTTAGTAATATAAAAAAATGAAAAATAAAATAAGTATTATTTATAAAATCAGAATATGGATAAATGCTTCATTTGCTTAGAATATACAAAAAAATCGATCTGCCCTGTAAGTAAATGTAATATTAAATGTCATTCTAAGTGTTACAATGAGTACGTTAACACGCTTGGTAAATTTGATAAATGCCCAAAATGTAAAGGTGTTGTTAAAAAATACAACTTACGAACTACATTTAAAAAATGTAATAAAGAACAATGTGTTAATATTATTAGAAGATATTTAAATGAAATAAATGAAACTCCTAGTAAACAACAAAAGGTAGAATTATGTAAAAATATGTTTGAATTTTTATATATAAACATATGGTTTTTAGATTCACAAGGTAATTTTAAAAACGTTGTTAAAAAAAAATTAGAACATTTTTATTATTATGAAAAACTCAGTTTTGTAAATTATTACCATAATAAAATATTTAAATATTATCTATAATATTTATAAAAATAAATTAAAACAAATAAAACAAATATAATGTTAAACATTATATTTGCTAAAGATAGAAATAATGGGTTATTGTTGAATAATAAAATCAACCCTTTCAGAATAAACATTATGATGTGTAATACTGGAAATCATATCGATAACTTTTTACACACGTACAAAGTTTTATGAACTTTTTAATGATCAAATTTGACACGGATTTTCCTGTTCTTTTAATTATACAACAACAATCATGCTATTTTATATAATAACTTCTTCAACAACAGGAACTATCATTTGTGATGGTTTAAGTATTCTAACTATATGTAAATCATTGTATAGTTTTGTATAGTCGATCGCGTTTAATACAATAGATGATACTTTATTTACTTCTGTTCCTTGTCTGGTTTATCCAAAATCGATAGAATATCGTATATTATATTAGTGTACTACACCTTACATTACAAGTAAATATATTATATAAATATATTTATATAATAGATTTATATAAATATATTTATATATATAAATATAATGAAAATAGCTCTATGTTTTTTGACGTATAGAGATATATCTAAACCAGAATTGTGGAAACCTTTTGCAGATGCAACTGATAAATATAATATTTATATACATAATAAATATAATTTTAATAGTATATTTAATAAATATTGCATTAAACAAGTAATACCTACTCAATGGGGGCACATTTCATTAGTTAAAGCTAGTTTATTACTTTTTAAAGAAGCATATGAAAACGTAGAAAATAAATATTTTATTTTATTATCTGATAGTTGCATTCCTTTATATACCCCAGAATATATATATGAAAAAATCTTTAACCAAAAAAATAATATTATTTCATTGNCAAATGATACGAGCATAATATCCCGCAGGTATAACAAGTTAGCTTATCCAAATTTTTTTAACAGAGAAAATTTTGTAAAACAACATCAATGGATGTGTTTAACTCGCGATACCGTTAAATTTTTCTTAGTTAACAATTTTATGCATATTTTCGGTAATTGTTCAAAAGTACCTGATGAACATTATTTTATAAATATAATGAACAAATATAATATAGGTTATGATAATATAATGATTACATTTGTAAATTGGGAGAAGTCAGGAGACCACCCTACAACATATACTATATTAACTCCGTCTGTGTTACAGGAATTGAGAAGCAAAGGTAGTTTATTTGCTAGAAAAATTTCAAAAGATTGTGTTATAACAGAAAATACATTTAATACGTGATTTTATATTAAAAAAAATAAATACTTCATTTCGCCCTAATCTATATTTTAAATCTTTGTGGTATATAAAAACGAAATATTTATATATTTATTTTAAATATATAAATGAAGTTAGGAGAACATATAAATGGAAAGGTATATAATGCATTAAACGATGATAATAAAATTATAACAGATATAATTGCAAAAAAATATAATACAAAAAATAAAATGTTAGAAGAGTATATGAATCTTAATATTTTAAAAAATGTACAAAATGTATCAAAACTAGTTGATGTTGATATTTATAACTATATTATATATATTAAAAAAATAAAGGGTGTTGATTTATTTAAAGAATTTGTTGATAGAAATTGTTATATGTCAGAATTTGAAAGTAGAAATATAATAAAAAATTTTCTAATTATTTTAAAAAATATAAGGAAATATAATATAAATTATACAGATATTAAACTTGAAAATATTATGTATAATACAGCTACTGGTAAAGTCACTTTAATAGATTTTGAAAATAAGAGATTTACAGCATTTTATACACCTCCAGAATATGTTAAATTAAAAAATATTCATATAAATAGTATTTCATGGTCTATAGGTGTATTAGCATTT
>JGI24540J26637_10000534_pt1 | contig 16110 bp, 3 predicted proteins | sample NorSeaMetagenome_FD_26637 | JGI IMG/M metagenome (IMG submission 26637)
CCCCCCAGTCTATGCCCCCCCCCGCCAATGGGCGCCTTTCTCCTAGTCAGATGCTCCAGAGTGGGGCTGCTCCCGAGGACCTCCTTGGTCCTCAGGGAGTGTTCAGGAAGCTTGAGAATTCGGTATCCGCCGCTGATTTGGTCCGTTCAAGATCTTACGACCAGACATCCCGCCTGGTGTCTCGTAGTGAGTCTGAGACAACCCTCACCTCCTTTCCTCCTCCCCTGGACTCATCCCACTTTGCCTCTGTGGAGAGGATCGGTAATAGCTACACTCCTTCGGCCAAGACCTTGACAATGGTCGTCGCTAAAAAGGTCGGAGACAAGCAGTTCCTTGCCTCCCCTACGAAGAACAGCAAGAGGGGAAGGAAGAAGAAGCCGACTGTCACGGCTCCTGCTGCCTACGAGCTCTCGGATCAGCTCCAAAACTCCCTCGGGAACGTTTCCGCTGACAATAACGATTATACCCAGGGGTGAGTGTTTGGCGATCTTCGCGTCCTTTTTGTGAAATATCATCATTTGTCCAAACAACACCCCTATCTGACCCCCACCACACACCCATCTTCCTTCGCAGCAATTCCCTTTCCGGTCCCTACGCCATTTCGGGTTCCAGGGGTTACAACGACAAACCCTTCGTCCCCGACCAGGACTCGCCCCAGGCGACCCGCACGCGCACCCGCATCCAGCGTTCCCCACCCAAGATGCCCATTGTTGCGCCTATTTCCAACCTCCCCACCTACACCCTCTCACAGTCCCAGGTCAACATGGACTCCTGGAACCCTATGGTTCTCTCCGGGACCGAGGAGAAGAAGGATGAGTCCTCAGTGGCCTCCCTTCCCAACCCTCCTCCCAATCAAATCTCTGCTGCTCTCGCTCAGGAAAGTTCCGTCGCCAACTACGACGCCGCGGTTTCCTCCTTCGTCGCGAACGGTGCCCCCAATGCCACCGGAACTGGCCAGGCCACCCCTCTGGTGACCCTTAACCAGGACAACATTGACGGAATTATCGAGCGCCTCGCAAGGGGTGCGGCCATGATTCTCCCTCCCTCACACAACACCGAGGAGATGGTAGCAATCCGCAACGCGCGGTTGGACGCAGAGTTCGACATCGTGTCGCGCGAGTATACCGAGGCCGTTGCGAGGTCGATGGTGAACTACGCCATTCGCGATCCCTCGGCTGCTGCCAATCTCAACATTGACCCCGCGCACCTCAGGGCCGCGGCTGAATGGTGGACAAACCGCGAATACCAGATTTACGACTGGAGGGTCCTCCGTAACACGGGGGTTTCGGTCACCTCGGTCCAGAAGTCTTTCATGAACGTTCAGACGCAGCTCTGCACCTGTGAAAGTATCATGCAGGATTTGCAGGAAATGTGGGAGGTCACGCGCTTGCCCGCCAACTGGGAAGGGACATGCCTCGTGGACGCCGACCCGAGCAACTCCAACCCAGAGCAGCCCGTCTTCAACGAGCTGAACTTCACTGACGTTGGGCAGAATACCTTCCGCTCCAAGCTCCCCTTCACAATTGACGCATTCTACTCGCACGTCGAGCGCCACGCCCAGGAGGTCCGCGAGGCCCTTCAATCTTGCTGGATCCCCGCTTGCACGTACCACATCTCTTCTCATGTTGCGAACTTACGCGCCGAGGTCGGAGACTCTGCCCTCGGTGTGTCCCTCGATGACTCTGTTGGTCAGCCCCAGGATAGACAAATGGAGCCCGCGGCGTCCTTTATGCAGCCTTCGATCACTTCTGCGCCCTCCATCGATTCCGGTGCCGAGTATGACCAGTGGTATGAGAACACCTACAACGACAACGAGCATGGCAAGAGGCTCCTGGAGAACCGCTACGCGGTCGAGGGGCTCAATAATCCCAATTCGGTGCCTCGCAACGTGGTCGAGGAGGGTGTTGCGCCCCCTTTGGCCAACTTCTCTCGTGTCAAGGGTATTTTTGATGCGTCCTCAACCCTTATGTCCAGGCAGCTGCGCGAGTCCACTGAGAACTCAATCTCGACCTTCTCCGACTTCTTCATGCGCTTTGCATTGCCCGACGACTCAGGGGACTCTGTGTTTGTCCTCAAGCTCCGCATTAACGAGGGCTTCACGTGCCTCAAGAAGTCCGACCCTGAGTACGACCCTAAGGCCCCCCTGGATCCCATTGTCGTTCTGGAGCCACCGCTTGAGGAGCTCAAGGAGCAGGCTTGCTCCTGTGTCGACCAGATCGTGCTGGCTGCGCAGAAGTTCCCCCGCCCCGACCAATCTTTCGCTCCCTCGTCCCCTCTGAACTTCAAGCCCAGCAACGATGACCTTGGGCCTTCTACTGTTCAGGAGGAGGACGATTGCGTCATCATTGCCAAGCAAAAGATCTGTGACTCTATCGACCACCATTTTGCCTTGCCCTCCACCTTGATTGGAAAGTTCTCGGCCTTCCACTCTCTCCTTTCTGGAGAGAAGGAGGAGGAGGTCATTGCTGCCCTCGACGTCCGCAAGTCCGAGGACTCCACCACCCAGGCTTCCCTCGAGGCGCTCAACAAGATCGCCGAGGAGCTATCTGGCATCGTTGATGTTATCAAAAAGTGCGCTGACGACCTTTGCTACTTCCCCCTCTTCATGGTGAACTCTTTCGAGGTCAAGTCGGCCCTCGTCCACTCCGCCAACAAGCTTCGCCAGAGGATTCTCGATGCAATCGCTTCCGACAACCGTGATCACATGACCAAGATGGGTCAGGAGTACCAGGATATTGTGAACGCTCTTGTCACTGACCCTACCGATGCTCAGGAGCTCAAGGCCCTGCAGGAGTTCAAGGTCAAGTCGAGGGTCGACGAGGAGCGCCTCATCGATGAGTACCTCAACGAGGTCCAGGAGAGGGTGAAATTCCTCCTCGACCAGGAGTACCGCGTCAGCCGCGAGGACCTTCAGCTCTTCTACACCACCTATTCTTGGCCGAGCCAGATGAAGAACTTCCACCAGAAGTCTGACGACCTCGAGATAAAGAGGAAGCAGGACCTCGAGCACATAGTCGAGGGTCAGCAGGAGCACCTCACGAGGGAGCTCGAATCCCTCAGGAAGAAGGTCGAGAAGCTCACGGAGAATGGCTCCCTCGATGAGACCCAGGTTAATAAAATGTTCAGGCAGATCACCAAGATCAACGAGGACCTCGAGGAGGCCGAAGAAGAGTCCGAGAACATTGAGGAGAAGGAGAAGCTCCTCGACATTCCTTCTTCTGACAACAAGTCAAAGATTAAGGAGGTCAGGCAGGCCCTTGGCCCCCTCGAGCGCATGTGGACCACCACGAAGGAGTACATGGAGAAACAACTGTACTGGAACCACTCGCCTTTGGGCGAGATCAACCCCGAGACCGCCGAGAACGAGGCTGGAGACTTTAACAGGGCCATGATAAAGGTTGCCAAGGAGCTCGAGAGGGCTGGCGAGAGCCGTGGCACCACCAAGAGGGCGGCAAAGCAGCAGCAGGACAAGATCAAGCAGTTCCTCGAGGAGGAAGTTCCCTTGATGCTCCTCATTTGCAACCCGGGAATCCGTGAGCGCCACTGGAAGCAGATTATGGACACAACCCTCCTCACTCTTCCTGTTGGTCCCCACTCAAACTTGAAGCAAATGGTCGATGCGGGGCTTCACCACCACGTTGCCGCCATTGAGGAGACCTGCATTGCCGCTTCGAAGGAGAACACCCTCGAGCAGGGCATGGATAAGATGGAGGGCGAGTGGGGTTCCATGGATTTCACTCTAAAGTCCCACCGCAACTCCGGAACGTACATTCTTTCCGGTATTGACGAGATCCAGCAGCTTCTTGATGACCATATTGTCAAGTGCCAGGCCATGTCCTCTTCTCGTTACATCAAACCCTTCTTGGANCGTATCACTGTCTGGGAGAAGACCCTCAACGACCTCCAGGATATCCTCGACAACTGGCTCAAGATGCAGGCGACCTGGCTTTATCTCGAGCCCATTTTCTCCTCTGATGACATCATGCGCCAGATGCCCAAGGAGGGCAAGCTCTTCAAGTCAGTCGATGCGACCTGGAGGGAAGCCATGAGTCAGACAAACGATGCGTCAGGTGTCATTGTCACTGCTCGTCGCGACGGCCTCCTGGACTCTCTCGTCGAGGCCAACAGGAAGCTCGACATCATTCAGAAGGGTCTCTCGGACTACCTCGAGACCAAGATGATTGCCTTCCCCCGTTTCTTCTTCCTTTCCAACGACGAGCTTTTGGAGATCCTCGCCGAGACTAAGGAACCACGCAAGGTCCAACCCCACATGAAGAAATGCTTCGATGGAATCGACAAGCTTGAATTCCAGGAGAACCTCGACATCACCGCTTGTTTGGATGCCAAGGAAGAGAGAATTCCTTTTGAGTACGAAGCCTGCAACCACAAGCTTATCAACCCTAACGATTCCGGGGGCAACGTCGAGGCGTGGCTGGTCGAGGTTGAATCCATCATGAGGAAATCCCTCGCCCATACAATTGATAAGTCTCAGGTCGACTACACCAAGAAGAAGTTCATGGACTGGATCAAGCTCTGGCAGGGACAGGTCGTCCTCGCGGTCAATCAGATCCAGTGGACGAGCAGAATTGAGAGCGCTGTCCGGGAGGGCGCCGTCATCGGTGCCAAGAAGGCAATTACGGCCTTGGCCGATGAGATTGCCAACGAGGTGCTCATGACAGTCAAGCTCGTAAGGACTAAGATCAGTAAGGCGTTGAGGACGAGCTGCGGTGCCCTTGTTGTGCTCCACGTGCACAATCGTGATACCACTTTTATGCTTGCTGAGGCCGGAGTCGAAAACATTGGAGACTTTGACTTGCTTGCACAGCTTCGTTACTACTGGAGTGACGCTGGGGAATCTGCCCAGAGTGGCCTTCCCCAGACAATTGACTGCTGCATGATCAATGCACATATCTTGTACGCGTACGAGTACTTGGGCAACAACGGCAGGTTGGTCATTACCCCATTGACGGATCGCTGCTACAGGACCTTGATGGGCGCGATCCACCTGAACTTGGGAGGTGCTCCCGAGGGCCCCGCAGGAACTGGAAAGACTGAGACAACCAAGGACTTGGGCAAGGCCATCGCCATCCAGTGCGTCGTGACGAACTGTTCGGACGGTTTGGATTGGCGTGCCATGGAGAAGTTCTTCAAGGGACTTGCCTCCGCCGGAGCCTGGGCTTGCTTCGACGAGTTCAACCGCATTCAGCTCGAGGTGCTCTCCGTCGTCGCGCAGCAGATCCTGCAGATCCAGATTGCCAAGGCTCGCCTTTTCCAGGACGACCTCCCTGGCAACATGTTCATCTTCGGAGGGTCTGAGCTCAAGCTCAAACCAACCTGCTGCCCCTTCATCACTATGAACCCCGGTTACGCCGGACGTGCCGAGCTCCCCGACAACCTCAAGGTGCTTTTCCGTACCGTGGCTATGATGGTCCCCGACTATGCCATGATCGGAGAGATCATCCTCTATTCGATGGGTTACGAGGAAGCCAAGCCTCTTGCCGCCAAAATTGTCACGACCTACAAGCTGTGCTCTGAGCAGCTTAGTTCCCAGTCTCACTATGACTACGGTATGAGAGCTGTGATTTCTGTACTCCGTGCTGCCGGAAACTTGAAGCAGACAACGCAGGACTTGTCCGAGGACGTCCTCGTGCTGAGGTCCATCATTGATGTGAACCTTCCTAAGTTCCTTTCCCCCGACGTTCCTTTGTTCGACGGCATCACTGGTGACCTCTTTCCGGGGGTTAGCATCCCTCCTCCCGACAGGGCCTCCTTCAGGAAGGCCTTCGAGGACGCTTGCGTCGAGAGAAACCTTCAACCGGAGGCTTACTTTTACGACAAGATTATCCAAATTTACGACATGATGGTGGTCAGGCACGGTTTTATGATCGTCGGGCTTCCATTCAGTGGAAAGACCATGGCTTGGAGGTGCCTCGCTGACATGATGGGAAAGCTTCACCAGAGGGAGCCCAATGATTCGAGATGGAACGACGTCGTGCCTTTCTTGATGAACCCCAAGAGTATCAGCATGACTCAGCTTTACGGAATGTTTGACCCTGTCAGCCACGAGTGGAGTGACGGAGTCCTTCCGATCCAGTACAGAAATGCTGCCACCAATAAGGTTGGAAAACCCGAGGACAGGAAGTGGGTGCTCTTTGACGGACCTGTCGACGCAATTTGGATTGAGAACATGAACACCGTCCTAGATGACAACAAGAAGCTCTGCCTCATGTCCGGAGAAATTATTGCCATGACTGACCAGATGAGCATGATGTTTGAGCCTATGGACTTGCTAGTTGCTTCTCCTGCCACTGTTTCCCGTTGCGGTATGATTTATCTGGAGCCTGAGCGCCTTGGATGGATGCCCCTGATGGAGTCTTGGGTCAACAGCTGGACCGTGACTAACGCCGAGGAGGCCGAAGAGAAGAAGGTCAAGGCTCAGGAAGAGGATACGCACGGTTTCATCTTCGTCGAGAAGGAGGCACAGCTAGTCCGCGAGCTGTTCCACTGGGTCGTCGAGCCACTTGTGTCGTTCGTCCGAAAGGAGACCATCGAGGTTGTCCCAACTGTGGATACCAACTTGGTCAACTCCCTCATGATGAACATGGAATGCATGCTGTCTATCTGCTTCTCGTTCGAGTGCCCTGACATGAGTGATGCAAAGGCAATGCGAAGGCGTCAACAAGACATCGAATGCTGCTTCATGCAGTCTGCAATGTGGAGCGTTGGAGGCAGCTGCAACCCCGCAGGGCAGAAGGGTTTCGACACTTTCTTCAAGGAGATGATTGAAGATAAGGACATGGAGTGCCTCCAAAACCACGTTGGAGTCACGAACTTGCTCGGTGTTAGGGGCTGGAAGCCTCCTGCCTTCAATGCTGAGGAGGAGGAGGGCGTGCCTGGAAGGGTCTTCAAGGGTGACCTCATTAGCTGCATGCCCCTCCCTAAGACCTTCTACGACTACGTCTATGACACTAAGAGCGGGAAGTGGAAACTTTGGGAGGACACGTTGGACAAGTTTGTCATCGCTGACGATGCCGTCTTCGCTGACATTGTTGTCTCAAACAAGTACACTGCTCAGTTCTCCTACTTCTGCGACCTCCTCCTCACGAGAGCGAAGAAGGCACTCTTCTGCGGACCTACAGGAACTGGAAAGTCTACTTACGTCGTCAACACGATTACGAAGGAGTTCGATCAGGCAAGGTTCAGGCCCATCGTCCTTGGTTTCTCGGCAAAGACTTCTGCCAACATGACCCAGGATATCATTCACGGAAAGATGGACAAGAGAAGGAAGGGCTTCTACGGACCTCCCAAGGGGCAGCGTGCCATCGTCTTCGTCGACGACCTAAACATGCCCGAAGTTGAAACTTACGGCGCCCAGCCTCCCATTGAGTTGCTGAGGCAAATGATTGACAACGGCGGTTACTACGACCTTGTCGATCCTGCTCGCCCTTGGCTGACGATCCAGGACACCACCTTGGTCTCGGCCATGGGACCCCCCGGTGGGGGACGCAATGGCGTCACTCCCAGACTCTTGAGGCACTTCAACTTGATGTGTTTCGATGAGTTCGATGATGGAACCCTCATGAGGATCTTCTCCACGATTGGAGAATGGTACTTCGCCACCAAGGGGTTCTCTCAGGAGATCTGCGGCTTGACCAAGGGGCTCGTGAACGCAACCTTGGAAGGATACAGGGCCTCAATGGCGAACCTCCTTCCCACTCCTGCCAAGTCTCACTATGTGTTCAACCTTCGTGACTTCAGCCGTGTCATGCAGGGCGTTCTCATGGTCAAGCCTGCCGACAGCAACGGAAATAGCTTTGAAAAGGCGAACTTTGTCAGATTGTGGATGCACGAGATGATGAGGGTGTTCTGCGACAGGCTCACCAACGAGGAAGATAGAATATGGTTCCTTGAGCATTGCGAGCAAATGGTGACTAAGTACTTCAACGCGAAGATTAAGGAGTTCTTCGGCCACCTTGACCTGAACCATAACGGGGAGCTTGACTTGCCTGACTTGAGGAACCTTTTCTTTGGCGAGTACATGTCGCCTGAAGACGTCGAGGATAAACCTTACCAGGAGATCCAGGATCTTCAGGTTTTGACCAACAGGATCGACTACTTTTTGGAGGAGCACAACGCACAGTCCAAGAAGCCAATGCCCTTGGTAATGTTCCAGTTCGCCATCGAGCACGTAAGCAGAATCAGTAGGGTCCTTAAGATGGACGGTGGGAACTCTCTCTTGGTAGGAGTCGGTGGTAGTGGCAGGCAGAGTGTTGGAAGGCTTGCGACCTTCATGGCCGGCTATGACATTTTCCAGATTGAGATTTCCAAGAACTACACCAACGTTGAGTGGAGAGAGGATCTCAAACACGTGCTCAAATCCGCCGGCTGCGGCCAGAACCCATTCGTCTTCCTCTTTTCTGATACCCAAATCAAAAACGAATCCTTTGTTGAGGACATTAACAATATTCTCAACTCTGGAGAAGTTCCTAACCTCTTCCCCAACGATGAAAAGATGCAGATCGTCGAGGCTGCGAGGCCTTTTGCGAAGCAGATCTATGGCAAGGCTGCGGCTGACATGACGATCAGCGAGGTCTTTGCCTTCTTTGTCAAGAGGGTGAGGAAGAGGCTTCATGTGCTTCTCGCCTTCTCCCCCATCGGAGATGCGTTTAGGGAGCGCTTGAGACTTTTCCCTTCGCTGATCAACTGCTGTGCCATTGATTGGTTTACTGCGTGGCCCACAGATGCCCTTGTCGCTGTTGCAGACAAGTTCATTTCCGAGGTCAAGTTTGATGCGGACCCCACCAAGCAGAAGGCCGTCGTTGACAAGGTCGTCGACACCTGCCAGCTTTTCCACACGAGTGCTCGCGACCTCAGCGCCGAGTTCCTCGCCCAACTCCGCAGGAACAACTACGTTACGCCCACTTCTTACCTTGAGCTCATCTACGCCTTCAAGGGTCAGCTTGACATCTGCAGAAAGGCCGTCAACCAGAAGATCCAGAGGTACGGTACGGGTCTTGAAAAGCTCGCTTTTGCCGAGTCGAGCGTTGGAGAAATGCAGAAAGAGCTCACGGATCTTCAGCCCATTCTCGTCGAGAAGGGGGCTGCCGTGGAGGTGCTCATGACCAAGGTTGAGGCCATGCTGCCTGGTGTTAGGGAGAAGCAGAAAACGGTAGGAGCCGAGGCCGCTGTTGCCCAGGTTGAGGCCGATAAGGTCCAGCACACCAAAGACGATGTCGAGGCTGACCTGGCCGAGGCCATCCCCGCTCTTAACGACGCCGTTAAGGCGCTTGACACCATCAAGCAAGCAGACATCAACGAGCTCAAGAACTTGAAGAAACCTCCCGCCACCGTTAAGCTCGTGAGCGAGGCTGTGTGCATTTTCTTGGAGATTAAGCCTGTCAGAATCCCTGACCCCGAGGATCCAAGTAAGAGAATTATGGACTTCTGGGGGCCTAGTCAGAAGATGCTTGGCGATCCCAACTTCATCCCCAGCTTAAAGGGATACGACAAGGACAACATTAGCACCAAGGTTATGGGCATTTTCAACAAGACGTACAAGACGAACCCCGCCTTCACTCCTGAGAACGCGAAGAAGGCTAGTAACGCTGCTGCGGGTTTGTGTAAGTGGTGCCTCGCGATGAGCACCTATGACAGGGTGGCCAAGGTCGTTGCCCCCAAGAGAGAAGCCCTCAAGGAGGCCGAGGCTCAGCTTTCCGTGACCATGGCTGGTCTCAAGGCTAAGCAGGATGCCCTCAAGGTCGTCGAGGACAACCTTGGCAGTCTGGAAAGTCAGCTTGCTGGAGCCAAGCAGGAGAAGATTGACTTGGAGAACCAGGTCGACTTGTGCGGAAAGAAGCTGGTTAGGGCGGAACAGCTCATTACCGGTTTGGGTGGTGAGAAAGTGAGGTGGACTCAGTTCAAGACGGACCTGGCAGAGCAGTACACCAACTTGACCGGAGACGTGCTCATCTCTGCAGGAATCATGAGTTACCTCGGACCCTTCACGAGTTTGTTCAGGGAGAAGCAGGTCAACAACTGGGTCCAGAGTTGCCTTGAGAAGGGCCTCCCTGCGAGCGCCAAGCCTAGTTTGTCTGCCACCCTCGGTGACCAAGTGAAGATCAGACAGTGGAACATCGACGGTCTGCCCACGGACTCCTTCAGTATTGACAACGGAATCGTCGTTGATAACGCTAGGAGGTGGCCTCTCATGATCGATCCCCAGAACCAGGCGAACAAGTGGGTCAGGAACATGGAGAAGGACAACAACCTGAAGGTTGTGAAACCCAGTGACAGCGACTTCTTAAGGACTTTGGAGAACGCTGTTAACTTTGGAAGTCCTGTGCTAATGGAGAACGTGATGGAGGAGTTAGACCCCAGCCTCGAGCCTTTGCTCTTAAAACAGGTTTTCAAGCAGGGACCAGTCATGTGCATCAGACTTGGTGACGCAACTGTCGAGTACAGTGACCAGTTCAGGTTTTACTTGACGACCAAGATGCCCAACCCGCACTACTTGCCTGAGGTTGCCGTGAAGGTCACTTTATTAAACTTCATGATCACTCCCGAGGGACTTACCGACCAGCTGCTGGGTATCGTCGTGAGCCAGGAGAGGCCTGATCTCGAGGAGCAGAAGGAGAAGCTCATCTTGGAGGGTGCCGAGAACAAGAGGAAGCTTAAGGAGGTCGAGGACGAGATTCTTCACATTCTCAGCAGTAGCGAGGGTAACATTCTCGAGGACGAAAGCGCCATTGAGGCGCTCAAGCAGAGTAAGGTTATTGGCGATGACATCAAAGAGAAACAGGCCGTCGCTGAGGAAACCGAGAAGAACATTGACGAGGTCAGGCAGAAATACAAGCCTGTTGCATACAGTACGCAGGTCCTGTTCTTCTGCATTAGTACGCTGGCGAACATCGAGCCCGTATACCAGTACAGTCTGCAGTGGTTCATCTCTCTCTTCTTGAGCGGCATCAAGAGGAGTGAGAAGAGCAAGGACATTGAGCAGAGGATGAAGAACTTGGACAAGTTCTTTACGTACAGCTTGTACATGAACATTTGCAGGAGTTTGCTGGAGAAGGACAAGATTGTCTTCAGTTTCTTGTTGACGGTCAGGATCATGCAGGGCAAGGGAGAGGTTGACGAGGCGAAGTGGCTCTTCCTGTTGACTGGTGGAGTCGCGATGGAGAACAAGAACCCCAACCCTTGCAGCGATTGGCTGAGCGACAAGAGCTGGGGAGAAATTTGCAGGGCTAGTGATACCCTGGATGGATTCCAGGGCTTCAAGGAGAGCTTCAGCGCCCTTGGGGATGACTGGAAGAGGATTTACGATAGCACGAGTCCTCAGGACGAGCATTTTTCCGGCGAGTGGGAGGAGAAGATCACCGGAATGGCGAGGCTGATTGTTTTGAGGTGCATCAGGAGCGACAAGTTGATCTTGGGCATCCAGCAGTTCATCATTTCCGTCAGCGGGGAGAAGTTCATGAAGCCTCCTCAATTCGACTTGCAGCTAAGTTACAACGATAGCGACTGTTGCACGCCTCTGGTCTTCATCTTGAGTCCCGGAAGCGACCCCATGACGCCACTTTTGAAGCTTGCGAAGGAGATGAAGATTGAAACTGGCTACATCAGTCTGGGCCAGGGACAGGGTCCTTGGGCCGAGAAGATGATCGAGAGCAGCAGGAAAGAGGGCAAGTGGGCCGTGATGCAGAACTGCATGCTCGCACCTAGCTGGATGAACAGCCTTGAAAGGATCTGCGAGAGCTTCACGACGGACACCTGCCACGACAAGTTCAGGCTCTGGTGCACGACGTACCCCACGCCGGTTTTCCCGGTGAGCGTTCTTCAGAACGGCGTAAAGATGACCAACGAGCCACCGAAGGGTCTCAGGGCCAACATTGCTGGTAGTTTCACCGTGGACCCGATTGGCGACCCTGAGTTCTTCGCCACCTGCGGAAAGGGAGAGAGGTTCAGGGCCCTCGTGTACAACCTGTGCTTCTTCCACGCCGTGATTCAGGAGAGGAGGACTTACGGTCCTCTTGGATGGAACATTGCTTACGAGTTCAACATGAGTGACCTGGCGATTTGCGCAAGGCAGCTCGTGCAGTTCTTAGATGACAACGACGATGTGCCCTTCAACGCTTTGAAGTACACTGCCGGAGAGTGCAACTACGGCGGTAGGGTGACCGACGACAAAGACAGGAGGTGCCTCAACAGCATCTTGGACAGGTTCTACAACCCCGAGGCAATGAAGCCGGGAGGATTGTTGGACGCCGATGGCATTTACAAGTGCCCTCCAGACACAGATTTGGACGGGTACAGACAGTACATTGACGACTTGCCCCTGGTCACAGGACCGGGAGTGGTTGGACTTCACGACAATGCCAACATCACAAAGAACCAGTTTGAGACCGACAAGGTTTTGACGGCAGTGCTCATTACCGAGGCGGGAAGTGGAGGCGGTGGAGGGGGCGGAGGAAGCAGCAAGGAGGAAATGATTGAGAGCATCAGTGCGGACATCTTGGCGAAACTTCCCGAAAACTTCGACATGGAGGCAGCCATGTTGAAGTACCCGGTGAGTAGAACCGAGAGTATGAACACTGTGCTCCACCAGGAGCTTTATAAGTTCAACATGCTCATGAGTTTGGCCAAGAACTCCCTGAAGAACATCAGGAAAGCTGTGAAGGGGCTCGTCGTCATGAGCAGCGAGCTTGAGGGGCTCGGGAACAACATGTTTTACGGCCAGATCCCTGTAATGTGGAAGGGGAAGAGCTTTGCAAGTTTGAAGCCCCTCGGCGGCTACATTCAAAACTTTTTGGAGAGGCTGACCTTCTTTGGAGGTTGGCTCAATGACAAGGTTCCTGTTGTGTTCTGGATCAGTGGGTTCTTCTTTCCCCCTGCCTTCCTTACCGGGGCCAAGCAGAACTACGCGAGGAAGACGGGAATTGCTATTGACCTCATTGACTTTGAGTTCGAACTCATGAAGGAGGACAATTACACAAAGAAGCCGATCGATGGAGTCTACACAGTCGGTTTCTTCTTCGAGGGCGCTAGGTGGGACAAGGAGGCGATGATGTTGGCAGAGTCCAAGCCCAAGGAGCTCTTCAGCCCTGCTCCTATCATCTTTTTCCTTCCCTTGCCTATCGAGGAAATGAAATCCTACCCTCACTACAACTGTCCCGTCTACAAGACGGCCGATAGGAGAGGAATACTGGCCACGACCGGACACAGTACGAACTTTATTTTGTTCGTACGAGTGCCAAGTGACCAGCCGGAGGACTTCTGGGTAGGTCGCGGGACTGCGATGATATCGCAGCTCGATGATTGAACAAATAGATAGGTGATTTAGCGAGTGAAGCGAGCCGTGGCGGCGGCAAGGGGATCGAGCTTTTTGCCTTGAAGACACAAAGATATTGTAACTATAAAAGGGGGGAGGGGGGCACAACAAACAACACAAATAGAGCGAGCGCTAAAGCGTTGAATTAAAAATGTCTAGGATTTCATTGCGTACGCGTTTCCCATGCCTTAGCAGGGGGTCAACTCGGCTGCCGGCGGCACCGTCATCATGACCTCGTGTGTGGCATTAGAGTTCGTAAATGCTTTTAAAACTTGAATCCTCTGTTTTTCCTCAAGGTGGGAGTTAGTGGCGTGAACTTTGATTCGTCGTCCAATTCAATTTCTTGGTGAGGGGGGTTTTCCTCCGCCTGGAAATTGTTGAAAACGTCATTTCTTGTGCCATCTCATCCATAAAGAGGAGGTAACTTTCCCTGCTTCCGTGCCGTGAACTCCGCAAACCGAGGAACGACAAAGATTAGCAGGCCCAAGGAACCAAACACGATCCCGACGATTCCTCCCGGTTCCTTGAAGATTGAGTGGAGCTCGCCAATGTGAGCGCAGATTCCAACAATGAGGCCCGTCATGGCAATCATGAAGAGGCCGAACATATCAGACACGAAAATAGCTTTATTCCTCAGCATTGTAGCATGTTCCTCCTCTGTTGTTCCAGGAGGCGCCTTCTTTCTCCAGTGTCGTGGGGGTCCGTATGCAATAGTCATATCTCCAGTTTCCTTTGCGCGTTTCAGCAGCTGCTTGTGCTCCTCGGCGGTCTGCGATGAGCGAGGTGAATCACGAAAGAGGTTGGGACTTTTGGTGAGAATTATAGCGGCATTAAGGAGGCGCACCAACTTTGTCGTTCTCAACTCATCGCTTCGCTCCTCTTCAATTCTCACCTCGCCCTTGCACGGGGCCCCCCAAGAGGGCCGACTTGGCTCACAACCTGCGCTTAGTCAGGTACGAGAGTAGTGCGCACGTGTTTCCGGGCAATAGAACAGCACGGTGGACTGCAGGGTGCACGCGTTCGAACATATTGATCGTCATCACGGTGGCCAAGGTGATTCCTCCTGTAACGTTTCGGGTCTTCTTGAATTCTTCAGCTCGCCAAGGCTCAATGCTTTCTGGGGAGAATTCTTTTCCCTCTCCTCCTTCCGGTTAACAATGAAGGGGGAGCGGGGCCTTGTACTTTTGGGCGGATGGTGACTTCGAAGCCAGGAGACCAGGTGACTCCGAAGCCAGTAGACCGGAGATGAAGGTGTTGTCCGTCAATGAATAATCGTTCTGCTGCTGTTGACTCGAGATGTTGGCGCTTATTTTTTCAAGCGACGTGATGTTATAGGTGGTGGAGAGGTAAAGCCTGGCCCTGAGGAACTTCTTTCTCGCACCAAGGGCCGGAATCAGACCTTCCCCCTTCAACTCGTTCTCATACATGTCGAACAGGGACATGCCATCAACCTCCTCCTCCCCGAATTTGGTAATGGACTCTTCACTCAGTCCAAGGTTCTGCAGCCAAAGTGCCACGTCCGAAGAGGTCCAGTTCAATGGGACAGTCGACCGAAGCGATGAAGGGACGCGGGCGTCATCGAGCAGGAGCAGAAGCTCGTTCTTTGCAGACCTGTCCACGCCAATAGAAGATTCCTTTGAGGCGATCTGGATGGATGAAGTGAGGACGGGTGGGAAGTGTTGGGGGAGGTTGTTAGAGGGAGTGGAAGGGACAGCACGGTTTAGCAAGTGGAGTGTATGTAGAAGAAAAGTTGCCTGTCACACAGTCGTGGACGCCATGGACGCAGGGTGAACCCTAGGGGGACCCTTCATGGTTTGAGACTAAAACTCTGCTTCTTTGGACCTGCTTTGGATGAAACTCACGATTGCATTTTCGTTGTGCATATTTGCCCCCATCTTGGCTTTCCATGCTAACCCTGCATTCAAATCGAATGTAGCCTCCTTTCAGAGGGGTTTATCAGCGCCGAGCTCATCGCCGACCTCTGTGACAAAGCCTCTTTTTGGCATCCTCGATGAAATTAATGACGATAGCCTTTTTGCTTTAGGTGCTCCAACCGGCGAAAACGGCGAGGGTTTGCCCTCAGGTGTTGAAGCTGCTTATGACGCCTTTTTAGCTGAATGTAAGAAATGACACTCATCGTCCTGTTTGTTTTATTCAGAGGTTCACGCGGTTCTAACTTTCGTCCCCTCTTCCCCTTCTAGTGGTCTTCAGTGTCAACGATGTTCGTATGGATATTGTCGAAAATTATGAGAAGGCTTCTGATCCTCCTTTCCGTGAGGTGAGATCGGACGAGGGCGGAGGGCTGGGCAGAGGGGTGGAGCAAAGCGACAGCTAGAGCTGTATCTAACATACTTTTCTCTCGCTCGTCGCAGTGGTTGAACTCTAGGGTTGGGGACTCGGTGGACCCTGAGGAGAAAATGGCGCTGCGTAACCTTTTGGAGACCATCGAGGAGACCGTGAGGATGGTTGAGCTTAGGGAAGAGGCTGAGGCGAGGGAGAAGGGGGAGAAGGAGGAGGTGAGGGAAGCGGCGAGGCAAGCGAGTAACGAGGAAATCTACAGTCTCATCGCAAAGTCTACATTGCACACACACTGCACTTTGGCTAACAGGATCTCCCCCTCTCTTCGCTCCTCGCTCGCCCCCCAGAACGAACGCCTCGAGATGGAGAGGAGGGAGAGGGAAATGGAGGAGGGAAGGGGGATGTCCAACGCCGATGTTCTGAGGAAGGCGTCCATGGTGGACACTGCTGGTATCGAGGTCGATAGGACCCAGGAGGGAGGGGGG
>JGI24540J26637_10000536_pt1 | contig 16093 bp, 15 predicted proteins | sample NorSeaMetagenome_FD_26637 | JGI IMG/M metagenome (IMG submission 26637)
AGAATGCGGACTTTTAATAAAGCACGAGCAACTGGCTCTATTCCAATCATGAGTGAGGTAGCATTATGACAGGACTACAGATCAATGAATAAAGTTACAGCTCTAAAAGTCGCAAAACGCGCCGGTGTAAGCCAGTCAGCTGTGAGTAGAGTTTTTACTCCTGGTGCCTCAGCAAGCAATAAAACCGTCTTAAAAGTTCGAGAAGCTGCCCAAGAGTTGGGCTATCGGCCAAATGTTCTTGCGCGTTCTCTGATCACTGGGAAAAGTCGTATAATCGGGCTTGTTGTTGCTTATCTAGACAATTATTTCTATCCAGCAGCCCTCGAAAAATTATCTAACTCTCTCAAAGCGCAAGGTTATCATGTCCTAGTTTTCATGGCATCAAATGATGATCAATCCACAGAACAAGTAATTGAAGAACTTCTCGACTACCAAGTTGATGGGATTATAACTGCAAGTGTTGGTATTTCAAATGATATAACCGCGCGTTGTGAGATGGCAGGTGTCCCTGTTGTGTTATTTAACCGTACTCAAGACAGAGTTTCTCATAGTGCCGTAACATCAGATAATTTTCTAGGTGGGGAGACTGCGGCAAGGTTTTTGTGCGAAGCAAAACACGAACGTATTTCCTATATCGGTGGTTGGGCAGGAGCTTCCACTCAACGTGATCGAGAAGCCGGTTTTCGTGCTGGTTTAAAAAAGGCAGGAATAAGTCTCTTTTCACATGCCTTAGGTAACTTTTCAACAGACACTGCTAAACGAGTTACTCGTGAAATGTTTGTTGGACCGACAAAGCCAGATGCAATATTTGTAGCGACCGATCATATGGCGTTCTCTGTGATGGATGTTCTACGTTCAGAGCTAGCCCTAAGTATTCCAAATGATGTAAGTGTTATTGGGTATGATGATGTTCCACCAGCATCATGGGCCGCTTACAACTTAACGACTCTACGGCAGAGATCGAATTTGATGGTAGACCAAACTGTGCGTTTAATGTTAGAAAAAATTCGTGATCCTAAAGTTACCTCAAAACATATAAAAATATCTAGTCCATTAATTATTCGAGGATCAGCAAAAGTTCCGAAAGGATGGAGCATATGAAAGGTTTTTCAGACCGTTTTTCTAATTTCCCTGACTATATACTAGGGATTACTAAAGAGATTTGGGAAGACCGTGGAATAGGGACACTACATGCATATTATTCTAATGATATTATTGTAAGATCTCCAGGATCTCTTGTTATTGGTAATGCGAACGTAATTGGTGCGACCATGGCAACTCTCGCCGAATTCCCAGATCGACGTCTGCTGGGTGAAGACGTTATCTGGTCTGGGACTCCAGAAGACGGAATGTTATCGTCACATCGAATTTTGTCGACAGCCACTCATCTTGGTGATGGTGTATACGGAAAAGCAACAGGAAAGGTTATAAAATATCGGATAGTAGCAGATTGTCATGCAATAAATAATCAAATCAATGATGAATGGTTGATCCGTGATCAAGGAGCAATTGTACGCCAGATGGGTTGGGACCCATACCAATATGCACTTAAACAGATTGAAGATGAGGGTGGGCCAGCAGAATGTGTTAAGCCATTTCATCCATCAATTGATAAAGTAGGCCCATATACTGGTCGTGGTAACAATAATGCATGGGGTGCAAAATATTCTGAAATTTTAACTAAAATCATGTCAGCAAATTTCAACGTAATACCCAAGAAATATGATCGCGCGATCACTGGCTATTACCCTGGTGGGAAAGAACTCGTATCAACTGATGGAGTTGATGCATTTTGGATTGGGTTAAGATCTTCATTCCCCTCTGCCAAATTTGAAATTCATCATCAGATTGGTCGCGATGATCCTCAGATGTCACCACGCGCGGCCCTTCGCTGGAGTCTAACCGGCAAACATGATGGCTGGGGTNCTTTTGGTCAGCCTACAGGTGCAGACGTTCATGTCATGGGGATAAGTCATGCAGAGTTTGGGCCTTGGGGCCTGAGACGTGAATATACCTTATTTGATGAAACTGTAATTTGGAAACAAATTGCACTAAAAAAAGGATAGTGAAATCACTATGACACCCAATGAAATAGAAAAACGAATTGTTCGGTATGGTGACTTAATTCCATGTAAGACAGCTTTTATTGATGCTCACACTCCAGGTAGTGATCAAAAAGAAAACTTCACTATTATAGGTGGTGGCGTTAGTGAAAGTGCTGACCAACACGTCCACTTGAGAGAGACACCTGGCTTTAATATAGGAGCGGCTGGCCAACCACCGCAATGCAGAAACTCACTACATATACATACTACAGCCGAAGTGTTTTTTGTACTCAAAGGACGTTGGCGCTTTTTTTGGGGTCGCTGGGGAACTGCGGGAGAGGTAGTTTTAGAGGAAGGTGATATTATAAATATTCCAACTGGAATCTTTCGTGGCTTTGAAAATATTGGTTCAAATTATGGGATGATTATGGCAATTTTGGGTGGAGATGATGCTGGAGGCGGTGTCACTTGGGCTCCTCAAGTAATCCAAGACGCCGCAGAGCACGGTTTGATTTTAGGTGAAAACGGACGTCTCTATGATAGTAAAAAAGGGGAGACTTTGCCAGAAAACCTTAAGCCTATGCCACTCCTTTCAAAAGATTTCTTGGCTCAGGTACCAGAGCCTAAAGCCAAAAACTTGGTACCTCGCTATGTCGCCCGTTATAATGATCTAATGGCATTTGCAGCACATGAACCCATACAGGTGATCGGGGAAAAAGGTATATTACCAGACAAGCCTGGGTTCAATATCGACTTTCTGACACGTAGTCCTATCCTTGAAGTTCCTGAATCATTTGAAAACTCTGCAGTTTTGATGCCAATGCGAGGTCACTGGAAGCTATCATGGGAAGGCGGTAACGTGGTATTAAATCCTGGCGACACATGCTTGTTGGAGCCTGGGTTTTCACATCGAATTGAACCATCTGTAACTGGTGAAGCCAGTTTGTACCGCGTTCTTTCAAATGAAGATCCTGCAGGTCCAACTTGGGTTGGTAAATAAGAACTAAAAAGGAATTCTAATGACAAAAGTTTTGACGTCACATGTCGGTAGTTTACCACGCAGCCAAAAAGTTGTTGATTTTATTTTTGCACGTGAGAATGAAACTGAATATGATCAAATCGAATTTGACTCCACAATGACTAACGCTGTTAAACAAACAGTGGTAAAACAAGTGAACTCTGGTGTTGATATAGTGAGTGATGGTGAAACGTCAAAAATATCTTATGCGACCTATGTAAAAGATCGTTACAACGGCTTTTCTGGTGATAGTCCACGTAACGCACCCGCTGACCTAAAAATGTTTCCTGGTTTTTTGGAACGATTAGCAAACGATGGAGGAACTCCTCAATATGCTCGCCCTCAATGTACAGGTAAAGTTTCTTCCAAAAACCAAAGTGAGTTACAAAAAGATATAAGAAATTTAAAGTCTGCGATGAAGGCTTCTGGTGTAGATCGTGGCTTTATGAATGCAGCCTCTCCAGGAGTAATTTCTTTATTCTTACAAAATGCATATTACAAGAACCGTGAATCTTATTTAGCAGCATTGGCCGACACAATGCGTGAAGAGTACGAAACAATTGTTGCATCCGGTCTAGACCTGCAACTTGACTGCCCTGATCTCGCCCTATCACGCCATATGCTTTTTAATGAGCTAAGTGACAGTGAATTTGTGAAAGTTGCCGCGTCTCACGTCGATGCGCTCAATCATGCTCTGGAAAATATCCCCGAAGACAAGGTTCGTATACATATCTGTTGGGGTAATTATGAGGGACCACACTGCTGTGATATTGGTATGGACAAAGTATTTTCAACATTAATGTCTGCAAAAGCAAAGTATCTTTTATTTGAAACCTCAAATCCACGGCATGCACATGAATGGACAGTATTTCGTGATCGTAAGTCTGAGATTCCTGATAATAAAGTCCTTGTGCCAGGTGTAGTTGACACAACAACAAACTTTATTGAACACCCAGAACTTGTCGCGCAACGGATCAATCGATTTTCAGATATTGTTGGGCCTGATAGAGTGATAGCCGGTTCTGATTGTGGTTTTGGTACATTTGCCGGTTTTGGATCTGTAGATCCAGATATTGCTTATGCAAAACTTAAAAGCCTTTCAGAAGGTGCTAAAATAGCTTCCAAATAATTAAATTTTGTGTCGATAATTACTTATTAGAAGTTAGCTACATCAATCTTACTTGTTTTAATTTTTTAGAGTATTTCACTACAATCGATATTAATTATGTTCTGGCTGCTTCAAACTTAAGCCAGACTTCTTCTAGTTTTTTTATATCAAACCCAGGTTCACGCGCCGGGCCAAGAACTATAGATTCATTGGTTATGACCGTTCTAATAGCGTCTTTCAGAGACATAATAACGTCAGATGGAATTACTAATGCGCCATGCCTGTCTGCGTGTATTAACTCATCCTGAGCTATCTCAATACCCATAATATTCACTGGTTCACCAATTTCTACAACATGGACAAAACCATGGCTTGGCCCAATTGAACCCGCAAGAACAGGAAAGCCATCATCTATGACATCCAGATCACGCATTACACCATTTGTAACAGCACCCATGAGACCAAGCCCTTTGTGAACTGCAACGTTTACCTCACCCCACCAACCAGCAATACAGTTGGGGAAATCTAAATCCTCAATTACAGCAGCNGTGGGNCCTTGCCCCACAGCCATTGAACGAAAATAGTCCATGCGGCGTGCACGCGTGACATCAATAGGTTCTGTAGGAGGCATCAACCCTGCAATCTTTGCAGTTCGGGCAAACCCTACTATGGCAGAGGCCCCAGGTTTAGAATGGAGCATTGTTCCTCGTGTAAAACGACTAAAACCTCTTTTACCCTGTACCACTTCGATTGCGTTACAAACCGTTGGAGTNTCGATCTCTCGTAGAAACACAAGTAAGTCTTCAGGGATTAATGTCTTAACCATTGATTAAATCTCCTCTGAGTAAGTTGGGTTTATTTTCAAATAAACTTTTGTATAGAACAACGGTATTATNGGAAATGGTATCAAACTTAACTAACTCCATATTACAGTCCAGTTTGAAGCAAAATCTGTTTCCAGATTGAAATATCATCNAACAGAGTAACTTCTCTACGTAATCCCCAAGGTCCGAACTCCACGTGGCTGACACCCATAATGTGAACGTTTGAGCCCGTAGGAGATCCATATCTACCCCAACCGTCATGGGAACCCGTCAGAGACCAACGTATAGCACTACGTGGGCTGAGCAATGGGTCAACGCAACCCATCTGATGATCAATCTTGAATTCTGCAGTAGGAAAAGCGCTCCGTAATCCAATCCAAAATTTATCCGCCTCACTCCACCCATGTACTTCCTGTCCACCAGGAAGAGACAGATGACAGGCTCTATCATATTCCTCTTTTATAACCGAAAAATCAGCAGTCATAATCTGTCTGAGTATAGTTGCGTGTCGCTCGCCCCATTCTTCAGTATTTCCAGAACCTTTATAAGGCCCTACTACGTCATTGGTCAGGGTTAAGGGCGTATCTCTATCCCCCCTATTAATCATTGCTATTGCTGCATCCTTTGCATTCTGTCCAAGCTGAAGTGCAATAGCGGCATTATCACGGATAAGCCACTCATCCCACACACGATTTTTATAACAGTATGTGTCTGCAATAGTGCGAAAGGATACCCTCAGCCCAGTTGCCTGACCAAAAGCTCCACCATGATGCGTCGCAGTTGAAAATATACGATGAGAAGAAAGAAACCCAATCTCTTCATCCCCACACCACAAAACGTCCTCTCCGAAGAGTTCACGATCAGGAAACTCTGAAAGAGTTGCCATTGTATTGGACTTTCCTGAGGTGTTTCCTCGATTTACCCCAGCGGGAGATCTCACCAAAAGATCATCAGAGTAATGCCAATCAAGTGCCTTAATATCACGACCTTCCCAGATCTGCGCTGTGCATTTCAAAATATAATCTGGTAGGTCTGAGAACCTTTTATCAAAGCCTTTCATTTCATTACCTTTTTAAATAAAAAAAATTTATAAATACTAACCTTTAAAAAGCTGATTAACCAAAAATAATAGATATTTTTATAGTAAATTATACTAGTTACTTTTCATTATTTTTAAAGATACTTAGCACTAGTATTTGATAAAGTACACGTGAGGANNATGAAATATTGATAAAATCGCAAGGATGCTATTAGAGAAAAAAGTAGAGCTCAAATTAGAAATCAAAAGCAAAAATGATATGAATGATTGCAAAAATGATTACTTTACTGAAAAGATCAAATAATAAAATGATCCTAAAGTGTAGTAGAGGAATGACTTAGATGGTGTTGCGATTATTCATATTTGCTGCGGCTTATGGAAGATATATCCTTGTTGCTGGATTAATTGCTGGCTTTGGTTTTCCTGGAGCCGCTGCCATTTTGAAAAACTTCCTTCCTCAAATGGTTGCTCTTTTGTTATTTTTCACCGCATTTCGGACTGGACATCAAAAGGTAATATTTAGTTTTCAAAGAGCATCACAACTAATAACAACAGTTCTGACTCTTCAGCTTGTCTTACCACTATTGGCTTTGGGAGTTTTCAGTTACTTTGGAGTTTCCTCTTCTATCTTTGCTATTGCTTTAGTTTTAATACTTGCGGCTCCATCAATAACGGGTGCACCAAACTTCTCAATTCTTTTAGGTGCTCAACCAGAACCAACTTTTCAAGCTTTGATATTAGGAACAGCCCTTTTACCCATAACNGTAATTCCTATTTTTTGGGTTATCCCAGAACTAGGTGGACTCANATATGTTTTTTCAGCTTCTGCTTACCTTTTAGGAACAATAATCTTTGCTGCTTTTAGTGGCTTTTTACTTCGTGCCCTAATCTTACCAAAGCTTGATAATGATCGAACAGTTGCGCTGGATGGGCTCATGACATTGACACTTGCATTTATGGTTGTCGGTCTTATGGCTGCGTTGAGGCCGGCAATCGTTTCCAATCCTTTGTCTGTAGTTCAGTGGTTAGGCTTCGCACTTGTGGTAAACCTTGGGCTCCAATTTATAGCATTCCATGTGATGAAGCTATTAGGGTATCCAGACTTAGCCGTTCCAATTGGGATTGTTGCAGGCAATCGAAATTTTGCTTTGTTTTTAATAGCCCTGCCAATAATGCAATCAGAACAATTACTGATATTCTTAGGTTGTTATCAAATCCCAATGTATTTGACCCCAATCATTATGCGCAGCGTTTATAGATCTGACTAAGGCTCACTCTAAAAAGAGTATCTACTCATATTAAATTAAGATTTGCTGTATACTAAGGGGAATTTTTCACTTTCAAACGGATCACCCGGTTCAAGAGTATCATCTTTCAGCCAATCAGCTACACCCTGCGATGGATCATAAGTAGCACCATCAGTTGCAAAACGCACTGCATAGCCACGACGTCGACGAGTAGCAGTTTGATTTCCCTTAGCTGAGTGCGCAATGAAACCATCAAAAGCCAACATATCACCTGGGTCCAAGGACCAGGATTTAATTTCATACTTATCTCGATTTGTTTCAAAATCTGGCATTTCATCATATTGGGGGTCATCTGGTTTTATATACTTAACAAAAGCGCCAAGTTGATCAGTTAAAAAGGGATGGTACTTTTTACCCCAATTATGTGAGCCTGGAATAAATTCAAGAGCGCCATTTTCATCATCTACGTGATCAAGTGCAATCCACGTAGTCATAATGGGACCATCTATTGGCCAGTAAGGTTGATCGGTATGCCACCCTGTTCGAGTTTTGGTGCCAACTTCTTTTACAAACATTTGATCGAACACCAACGATGTACGGCGTGAGTTTGCTAGCTCTGCAACTATCTTGCCAATTCCCGAATTAAGACAGAAATCTCTGAAACCACCTGACTGCATCCGCATATTACGATTATCAAAATATCGCTTTTTCTCTTGAACCTGTATTTCGATAGCTTCTTGCAAAACTTCCAACCAATAGTTGTTTAAAACATTTTTAATAACAACCACACCATTTTCATTATAGTCCTCACGCAGGTCATGAACTTCTTTTTTCAACGTATGCATAGTCATTAGTTTCTATTCTCCACAGACATTTCACGATATTAACATTGACCCATTGGCAAAGAAAATCAACCTAAAATTCCGAATATCTACTTATGACAAACTACTAAAAAATAGCCATCTCCGTATGAGCACCCTGCTCTAATGGTTTTTAAACTGACATGGTGTTCACCTACTTTTGTCGTTAACTTATTTAAAAAAACTGCTTTTCAACTTATCAGATTCACAATACGTTCATATGATACCGTAACCACGATGGGGATAAAATAATGGCTTTTGAATCTCAATTTAAAGACTCCAATGTTGTAGTTACCCTAGCTTATGATCAAATCATAAAATGAGTGACTTAATTAATATAGGCGCTGCGCCTTTTTTAGCATTATGACCTCTCTAGATTTTATTCATGACACTACTTTCGACAATCTGCCTTCCACAGTTGTCCATGAAGCTATTCGCTGCTTTGTTGATACCCTTGGAGTTGCTGTTGGAGGATCTAAAACCAAACTTTCACAAATCATCCACGCTCATGCTGTTCGCCAGTTTGGTGGAAATAGTTCAACGCTTTGGCAAGATGGGCGGAAAGTAAGTGCGGCAGGGGCAGCATTGGCCAATGGAATGACTATAGACTCACTTGATGCACACGATGGTCATAAGTTGACCAAAGGTCACGTGGGATGTGGTGTTTTACCCGGTTTGATTGCTGTAATGGAAGCTGAGGGAGTAAATGATCCACGCGAATTGCTTACTTCAATTGTTATAGGTTATGAAATTGGAACTCGGGCTGGTATTGCGTTACATTCGAGTGTTTGTGATTATCATACTTCAGGTGCTTGGATTGCACTTGCCACATCAGCTTTGACCTCTCGTCAGTTGGGATTAACTAAGGCACAAACTCGTGAAGCTATTGGCATTGCAGAGTATCATGGGCCTCGAAGTCAGATGATGAGATGTATTGATGCCCCAACGATGGTAAAGGACGGATCAGGTTGGGGCGCAATGGCAGGTGTTTCAGCCGGATATCTAGCTCAAGATGGCTTCACAGGAGCACCTGCCATCACTATGGAAGATCCTGAATTAAATAGATTTTGGATTGATTTAGGTCAGAATTGGTATGTAGAACAACAATATATTAAACTTTATCCAGTATGCCGTTGGGCCCAGCCTGCTGCTGAAGCTATAATTTCTTTGACGCGACATCATGACGTAACAGCAGACCAAATTACAAAAATTAAGGTTGAAAGCTTTCATGAGGCAAAGCGGTTGAATGTTATTCCTACAAATACTGAACAAGCTCAATATTCGTTACCATTTTCTGTAGCCGTAGCGTTAATACATGGAACAATTAACGTGAGCCATATTACTGCTAATGGTCTTACTGATAAGGACGCCTTAAATTTGAGCAAACTAGTTGAAATTTCTGAAACTGATGAATTTAACTCTGCTTTTCCCGCTCAGAGGTTTGCTCGCGTACATTTGGTTCTAAAAGATGGAAAGATTTTATCTTCAGACAAAACTGAAGCGCAAGGCGATCCAGAAAATAAAGTCTCTGATACATTAATTTGGGATAAATTTCGTTTCCTTACCACACCAGTTCTTGGCGATAAATGGGCGAACTCTTTCTTAGAAAAGGCACAAAATTTACCTAAAGAAAGTAATGTTTCATTATTATTTAAACAACTTGGAACTACTAAATAGAAAGCTCTAAAAGTTTAAAAAATTTACCCAGAAATTCGATAAAATTTAAAATACAAAACCCAATTTATCATTGACGAAATTTAATCCGTTCGCGCCAAAAGGTGTAAAGTCCCGCAAAAATTATAATTGTAGCGCCACATAATGTTTGCCAGTCAGGACGTTCTCCTAGAAATAAAACTGCTATCATCAATGAAAATATCAAACGTGAATAACGAAATGGTGCAATCACCGCAACGTCCCCCGCACGGGTAGCAATTACGATTGCCGCATAGGACAAACCACCAAGTACCGTAAGTATTAAAAGCCAAACCCATTGTGTTGGCGTTGGCCAGAGTAATGGCTCAAAGAAGGGTATAAGAAAAATGCCTGCAATGATGCTCGCCCCAAAAGCATAAGTAGTTAATATAATTGTTGACAAACCCGAAGGCATCACACGCGTAGCAAGATCTCTAGAGGCGAGAAATACTGCTCCCAGAATCGCTAATATTGATGCCGGGTCAAAACCGGCCATACCTGGCCTAACAATAAGCAGCACACCAAAAAAACCGATTGAAATTGCGCTCCATCTCCTCCATCCAACTTTTTGGCCAAGAACTAATGCAGCCCCCATAGTAACTAAAATTGGGATAGCCTGTAATATGGAGGACGCTGTGGAAAGTGGTATCAACGCGATCGCTGGAAGAAAAAATAAGGGTGACAAAATATCAGACACAAAACGAACTACAAATGCTTTGCTGTGCATTTGTGGCGAGTAAAAGCTTTCGCCCTTTAAAAAGGCAAGACTAGCAAACATAATGACTCCACCAGTGCCAAGTAAAATAAGGATTTGTGATACAGGAATATCTTTAGTTAAACTTTTAATAAGTCCATCTTCAATTGCAAATCCTCCCATCGCAAGAAGCATAAAAGTAATACCACGTAGGTTTTCCATATACCAAATATCCTTTATAAAATGCTGAACTATAGTAAGCGAGAGAAAGCCTCAGTGGCAGTAGCCTTTGATCTTGTCAAGTTCGCAATCGTCTTTCATAACTCACCGTAATGCCCAAAAAATAATTATACGCGTACGCAGTGTTATTAAGAATTAATGTGTTAAATTAACTTTTATTATTGAACGACTTGAACTGCTTTATGAGCCATTTCTAAAATTGCCTCACGTGTGCTTGCAACAGCAATAAAACGAGCATTATGACAAAATTTTGCACCTTTGACACCAGTTACAACTTCGAGTGCACTATCTGTCAAACCAGCCCAAGAAGCTGGTAAATCGGCACGTTGATCGAAAGTATACTTTGACAGTTTAATACCATTAAGTGTCCAATCATTTCCACGTGGATGAATAACAAACAGTATATGGTCAGCCCTCACGTCATCAAGAATAGAGCTATAGGGCATACCTGTCGGAAGCTCGAGTATTTGTGATGTACCAACTTTATCAATTGCCTCTTTCACAATCCCCAGGGCGCGTGCTTCCGCCGCAAAACCACTGAGTATCGCCTCAATAAAATGACGNACGATGGGTAACGCTACAAAAAATGCATCGTCATTAGCACTTGANGACGTGTCATCAAATACTGGCTTCAAGCTTTCTAAGAGAGCTGGCAAAGTCAAGTTCGCAAGTGGCCCCGCCACAGATGGTTCAATCGCTCCGTTGTCGAGTAGATCAATAGGCATTACAAATTCTATATCAAACTTGGCGTGGATGGCCTCGATGTCCTCATCAGGAATACTAATTGCTGCTAAATAATCTTGTCCGTAGTGGGCCCAAATAAGACCGAAAGAGCTAAACGGATGACCATCTTTACGAAGTGGGCCAGGACGCTGATGGTGATCGAAAACCTGTGCCTCAACATCGTACACTCCCCCTACATCATAAATAATTTTATCAGATCCCGGAGTGAGCCATAACTGATCACGACTGCGTAGCAACTGTGCTGCAGGAAATAACCGCGTGAGTACTGCAGAAGACAACAACTCGTCTGCATGAAAGCCACCAGAATGAGTAATAAGGTGTGTGATGGTCATATGGTGAATTCCAGGTTGTAGAAAGAAAGGCTCAAGATTTTATAATTTTCAAAGTATGTCAAAGTTCAACTAGAATATTTTTTGCACCGTATCAGTACACATATTGCAACTACTTTGACAACTAATTTCCTTATTGCAACAAACAAACCTGGCTTTAGTCTCTTTCCCATAATCACTTTTTACAACATCATTAAGTTAAGTCTTTATTGCTTTAGATCTATGTCAGAAGCAGAGCCTCTTAAAGAATCTAATAACAATACCTATTGCTACAAAGTAAATTTATAAATAACTTGTGAAAGGTAAAACTACAATGAAGAGTTCGTTTGGTAAAAAAAAGAGAAGAGTTCAATTCATTACCGATCGGTCNTACTATATTGATTATAATTTTTATTAAATGAACATTTGTTAGATAATTTTCTATTTTNCAACTTGCAAATTGCAACTTTAAATGGAGCCTTAGAATGAAAGTTAATACAAAGTTTTTGAACAATTTGNTCTCAGAGATTTCAACAGACCAGATGATGGAGCATCTGCAAGAATTTTCTCGCTGGAAAAAACTGGCCGGGACTACAGAGGAAGCACAAAGCTTAAACTATATACGCGGTGTTCTAAATAGCTACGGTTTAAAAACGACCTTACTCTATCACGATGCCTTCATAAGTCTGCCAGAAGCAGCTCACTTAGATTTTAATGGAAAACGATTTAAGGCAATTACTCACTCAATGGCCTTACCCACATCTGAAGCTGGTCTGACACGCAAAATTATTGACCTCGGCTCAGCATCTCAAGAAACCTTTGATGCTACAGATGTACGCGATCAGATTGTTCTAATTGACGGCATGGCGACCCCAGAAATGGCAAAACGTTGTCGGCACGCAGGCGCAGTGGGACAAATTCACATTAGCCCACATGAGTACCTTCATGAAATGTGTCTTTCTCCAGTTTGGGGAAACCCTGATTCTGAGACAGTAAAAAACCTTCCAACTTCATCTGCTGTGACTATATCAGATGAAGACGGCAAAATAATACGAGAGCAACTAACAATAACACCTGCCCTACCAGCTACCATCCACGCCAAGGTCGACACAGGGTGGCGAAAGACTCCAATTTTAATTGCTGATCTCGAAGCAAAAAATGCTCTTAAAGATGCACCTTACATACTATTTTCTGGGCACCATGATACTTGGTATGAGGGTGTGATGGATAATGGTAGTGCTAATGCGACAATGATGGAAGTGACTCGCTGTATGGCAAAAAATCGAAATGCCATGAAGCGTCATTTGCGTTTGTGTTTCTGGTCTGGGCACTCGCAGGGAAGGTATTCGGGATCAACGTGGTTTGCTGATCAATATTGGCATGAGTTGGAACGCGACTGTGCAGTGCACGTAAACGTGGATTCTACAGGTGGCGAGGGAAACACCCTTCTCAGTACGGCACCAGCTGCAACTGAATTATCTGAACTTGCCCAAGACGTTATTAAAAGGCATTCAGGGCAAGAGCATGATGGCATCCGAATGGCGCGAAATTCAGATCAATCTTTTTGGGGAATTGGCATCCCCTCCTTGTTTGGGATCCTTAGCTGTCAACCCGCCGAAACTGTTGGAGTACGCAATGCCTTAGGTTGGTGGTGGCACACCCCATATGACAAAATTGAACGTATTAACCCAGCATTGCTTTTGCGTGATACGCAGATTTATGCAAATGCGTTGGGCTACCTCGTTTCGGACCCGTATCTTCCGTTAAACATTGCGGCGCAAGTTGCAGATTTACTCTCTAATTTAGCTGAAATCCAACTACCATCTGAATGCAGTCTTTCTCTAACGGCATTACACGCCGAAGTTGAAGAATTGCACAAAGAGATGATTGTGTTCCAAGAGAAGCGTCTGGATAGCCCTGAAGCTTACTTAAAGCGGGACAGGACGCTTATGCTAGTATCGCGACAGCTTGTACCTTTGGACTACACATATGGCGATCAGCACCGCCATGATCCAGCTTTACCATTACCAAAATGGCCTAGCCTAGAGACGCTCCGCAATCTTGCAGACGAGACTGGAGGTTCAGATGCATTGCGATTACGTCAAGGGTTGGCAATACGCAGCTCAAATCGACTTCTTTCAAACGTGCGAAACGCACGTGCTCTTATCACAAGATAAGGATTACAAATATAAGCAGCAAAACAGATCAACAGCCAATTTTAAGCGTAGGTAACAGACTAAAGATAACAACTGCTTCCACGCGGCAAGCGTCAGTACCCTGCTGAGGGTAATAAGCTAAAATGGCTTGACAGAATGCCGATAAATGCGGGTCTTACACCTAACGATTAAGGTTTCACCAGTACAGCAACCTTGGTACGCTTGAGGTCAGATCTAGGAGGATAACTATGAGTTCAAGATACAGTGATAAACCAAACGTACTGTTGATCATTGCAGATCAAATGACCCCCTTTATGCTTGAGGTTTGTGGAAATGTGGGGGCCCAAACCAAGAATATGAAAGCTCTTGCAGATCGTGGTGTTCAGTTTTCAAATGCATATACGCCAAGCCCAATATGCGTGCCTGCGCGATCCTGTTTGATGACGGGGCTCTATACCTCAACAACGGGTTGTTATGATAATGGTGACCCTTACCCAAGTTTCATTCCAACCTTCGCTCACTACATGACCAATGCTGGCTATGACACAGTCTTATCCGGTAAAATGCACTTCGTCGGTGCTGATCAATTACACGGGTATAAAAGGCGCCTGAATACAGATATCTATCCATCTACATTCATTTGGTCTTACCCGTTGTTGCCTGACGATGATACAAATGCGATGGCCTTCGATTTCGCAACACAGTACCAAGATGAGAATATTGGTCCAGGGTGGTCAACCGAATTACAATATGATGAAGAGACACAGTTCCGCGCACTCGAATACCTGCGGCATACACCAGATCAGCCTTGGATGTTAACAGTCTCATTTACCAACCCACACCCCCCATATCAGGTTCCACAAAAATACTGGGATATATATAAAAATGCCGATCTACCAATCCCCAAATATCCCGATGACATGAATGAGAAATACTCAGATTTTGACCGTGCATTCATCCGTTGGTACGGGCTCGATCGAAAAGACATTCGAGATCCAAAGCACCTGATTGCAATGCGGCGTGGTTTCGCTGCTCTCGTACATTACATAGACGATAAAATTGGTGAATTGTTGGACACTCTAGAAGAACAGGGTCTACGCGATGACACCATGATCATCTTGACCTCTGATCATGGTGAAATGCTGGGTGAAAAAGGTTTAGTCCAAAAGCGTAGCTTATATGAATGGTCAACACGCATACCACTGATCATCGAGTATCCGGGGGTATCACCAGCTGTCGTAGAGACACCTGTTTCATTGATCGACATTCCTGCCACCTTAATTGAGTTGGTCGGTCAAAAATCTGTACGTCCCTTAGAAGGCAGGTCATTGATGCCTGCAATAAGAGGTGCTTTCTTAGAAGAGATACCCATCATATCAGAATATCATGGCGAGGGTATCATGCGTCCAAGCTTTATGGTGCGTTTAGGACCATGGAAATACATTTATTGTCATGGCTTCTCCCCACAACTGTTCAATCTCGACACCGACCCCAGCGAATGGAATAATCTTACNGGAACCTCACAGGTCAAAGTTATTGAAGGCCAACTCAATGCGATCATTACTGACGGTCAATTCAATCTAGAATTCATCGCACAAGATGTTTGGGATCGGCTTGCCCAAAAGCAAGTGGTGAATGCCGCAATGAAAGAAAACCAAACGGCTTGGGATTATACGGTGCCCCACAATGCGCAACAGCAATACGTCAGAAAATAATTGAACCATAAAGAGTTAGCTAATAAACACAGGGTTTATACCTGGTGGTGAGGTTCAAATTTTAAACAGACATATCATTCAATTCAAGCCGTGCGTCCCATACCACAACGCATTCCTGGCACCTTTGTGTCGCTGCTCTACGTGCCCGATATGCAGGATGTTTACGACAACCCTCTGCAAGAATTTGGAGTAATTCGATTTTACGCTTAGATTTATCTTCACTCATTCTGTAACAATAACAGAAGTTAAGTAGAATGAAAGGAATGAAGGTGATTGCTCGAAAACACCAGATGGGGGTCATACAACGTAAACNCCTATCGATCCTAATAAGTATTTACAGGGGCACTATATATAAGTTAATTTCTTCCAACCAATCTGATTTATAATATTTTGATGCGCAGTC
>JGI24540J26637_10000537_pt1 | contig 16088 bp, 28 predicted proteins | sample NorSeaMetagenome_FD_26637 | JGI IMG/M metagenome (IMG submission 26637)
CCTGTAATGGGTAGCAATGAGGTGAAATCCCCGAATGTAGGTGTAGCCACACATTAACTCTAACGTTTAGTATATGAAGCGTTGAGGCACGAAATGATTTATATACAGTGTTATGCACTGTATGGTATTAATTAAAAACAAAATAAAAAAATGAGTAGTACAAATAGAGGTTACGATAGACATAAAAGCGATTATTATGTTACACCACAAAAAGACATTGAAGAATTTATATATCATTTACAATACACTGTATTAGATAAAGATACTTCAAGTATGGGAAAACTTGATTGGTTAGATCCTTGTTGCGGTGGAGATGCAGAAAATGAAGCAAGTTATTTAAGTGTAATAAAAAGATTTTTTGAGCCTAATAATATTTGTGGAATTGACATAAGAGAAGATAGTAAGGCTGATGTTGTTATGAATTACTTGGATTGTGAAAAAGAAAATATGAACAGTCACGATATTATAATTAGTAACCCACCTTTTTATTTAGCAGAGGATTTTATTAAAAAATCACTTGACTTTGTAAATGATGGAGGTTATGTGGTTATGCTTTTAAGACTTAACTTTTTTGGAAGCAAGAAACGTAAGCAGATATTTGAAAACAATATGCCTGAATATTGCTTTGTTCATCATAAAAGAATTTCATTTATGAAAGGTGCAACAGATAGCATAGAGTACGCACATTTTGTATGGAAAAAAGGAGTAAACAATGATTATTGTAAGACTTACGTAATATAGTGCATAATGCTACAACTAAACAATGTTATTAACGAATTAAAGAGATGAAGAAAATAGAACTGATTGAATTGATTACGGAGTTAAAACAACAATTAGACGAAAGTAGAGATACTGATTTTGATAATTATGTTGGAAACCTTTCAAAAAGAGCTGAAAAATCTATTAGCGAACTTAAAGTTAATAATGGTGTTTTAGATGGTGTTATAAAATGCGAACATACTTTTGGTGAGAGAGGTCATCATGGTAATAAATACTATGCTTGTATAAAGTGTGGTGAAATTAAATAGTTTTTTATAACGTTGAGTGTATGGTGTCGTTTGAGGCACGAAAATGCACTATACATATTGTTGTGTGTAGTGTGGATTATTAACAGATAAAATTAATTATTATGAGTCATTACAGACTAAAAACAAAATATAATACTGAGGGTTCTTATGGTAGTACCGAAGAAAATGAAGTGTTTGCACATCATAATTTAAGTTGTGATTATGTAACTTTTTATGATGAAAATGGTGAATTTATAATGACAGTACCCGATACTATAGATAACAATTTGCTTGATGCTATAAATAGATTATATGCACCTTTTAATAAGGATAATAAGTTTGTTGAAGGTATTGAAAATATGAGTAAAGAAGATAGGGAAAAGTGTAAAATGTAGCATTACACACAATGTTAAGAATAAAAATCTACGCAGTTGTTTTTATACTGTGTTATAAAATGTGAGAATATGAATGGATATTATTTTGCAATATACAAAGAAGTAACTGTAATAATTAAATACAGAAAAGGGAATATTTATATGTGTGGTATAAATGAAACATTTGAAGAAAGCGATTTTGACGACATAGACTTCGAAAGCTGTATTCATTTTTTATAACGCTGAAATAATAACTGTGAGGTACGAATTGTTATTATGGAGTGTTAAAGCACGTTTTAATGTGCTTATTTTTAAAAACTAATTAAATTAAAATTATGATAAAAGAAATTAAAAGAATTAAACCATTAGTAGAAAAACTACTACAAGATTTCCCACTAACAAGAGACAACGACAANNTACTACTTCTTAAAGTATGGGCTGAACAAGACAACACACTTAGAAAGGAAAAATTATTTTCAGACTTCTCAGTAGGAATGATAGCAGGTAAGTATATGAAGTTTGAAAGCATCTCCAGGGCTAGAAGAAAAGTACAAGAAGAAAACCCCGAACTAAGAGGTAGATACTACAAAGACCGTAAGGAACTAGCAGAAGAAATTAGATTAGGTATAAACAAATAAAAACTCACACAATTATGAAAAAGAAAACAGCAATATACTTAAGAGTAAGTACAAGCGACCAATCAGATTCATTAGAACTACAAGAAGCAAAGTGTAGAGCATATTGTGAAATTAATGAGTATGAAATAGTTAATGTTTACTCTGATAAAAATGTATCAGGTAAAACAGATGTATTTGAAAGACCTCAAGGTAAATTCCTTAAGTCTGGATTACAAAATAAAAGATTTGAACACATTGTTGTTCTAAAGTTAGATAGACTATCAAGATCAACAGTTAACGGTGTAATGACAATAGAAGAAATATCTAACCTAGGAGGAACACTTAGCTTATTAGACTTCAACTTAGACACTAACACACCTATGGGTAAGCTAGTACTATCAAACCTACTATCATTCGCTCAGTTTGAAAGAGAGATGATAACAGAAAGGGTTAAGTCTTCACTAAAACATAAAAAACAAAACCTAAAGGTGTATAGCAAAATAACACCATACGGATTTATAAGGGATGATAAAAACCTTTTGGTTGATAAGGATAAGATAAAGCAGATAAAGGAAATAAGATCCTCTAAATTATCACTTAGAAAACTAGCAAGTAAATTCGGAATAACTCACACAATTGTTAATAGAATAAAAAAAGATGAAATTTATCTTAATATGTATTAACTAATGTTTGATGTTTAACATTAAATAACTAACTTTAAACGATATGAAAAAGGAAAAACCAAATAGAATAGAATTTATATTAAAAATAGAAGATTACAAAAGAAGATTACCTTCATCTATAATACCATTCTTAATGGCTAAGAACCCATCTCTTAGTCAGAACAGAGTAAGGAACACACTAAAAGGAATAACTATAGATGAAAGTATCTTTAAAGAATTAGATGTTCTTTGTAAATTCTTAAATGTATAGATAAAAATGGAAGTACTAGGAGATAGAGATATTAAAATACCAAAAGATTTTGTCCTTATAAAGATCAACTCTAAGAAGTGGCTTACTAAAAAAGTAAAAGGAGAAGATGGTAAGGAGTTAAACTTTGATCTAAGCAGTATCTACACAAGAATGGACGAAGAGTTTATTCCTGATGATGATAGCCTTATAGCCTATGATGGTATAATACAAGCTATACCCGTAGCTCTTACTAAGAAGTCAGAAATAGACATAGATGTTAAAGTAGGAGATCACGTTTACTTTAACCACCTATGCACAGAACCAGGAAACCGTAGAGACTATAAAGGAGAAGAATGTTATTGGTTTAACTATCAAAAAGATTACACTACATACGTTACAACTAATCTATACTGCAAAGTAGTAGATGGTGAAATAGTAATGCTAGGTGATTGGAATCTTATAGAGATAGAAAAAGTTAAAGAAAAAGAGTACTCCTCTAATATTATAGTTCCTGTAAGCTCTTTAGTTAAAAAAGAGAATATTGGTTTTATGAAATGTGTCAGCCCAAAATCTTCACTCGTAAAAGGAGATAGAGTTTATGTTGACTCTGAAACTGTTTACACAATTTATATAGAAGGAAAATCCTATTACATTGTATCAGATAGAGATATTCTTGCTCAAATATTATAACCAAAAAAAAACACAAATTTATGAAAATTAAAGAAACAAGAGAACAAGACCTAAAGAAATGGCTAACTGAAAACCAAGTTGAAAAAGTAGGAGATATAACAAAAAATAACCAAGGAGAAATTAAAGAAATATCTTTAGGTGAAAATCATGGCAGGTACTTAATAAAAGTAAAACCTTGGAAACCTAGTATAGACCTAGGAGCAGGAGCAGGTGTTATGGTTGTTATTCATTTTAATAATGATATATCTAAAGTTCTTAAGAATCTTAATGAAGTAGTGACGACACATTTTAAAATAGAAACCCTAAAGGAAAAGTACTTAGGTAAAAAAGTTACCTCTCAAAGATCTATGTTTTACTTATTGTTCTTTGAATTGTATATAAAAGATGTAACAGAGAAAAGAGTATCCCTAACAGAGCAAATAAAAGAATACACAGGTTTAGATAGAACTTCTTTTAACCACTGTGAAAAGACTTACAAAGAAGAACTATACTTATTCGATACAAGAATACTAAATGGAGACTATTTCTACAATCATTTCTATTTACTCTTAGAAAAACTAACAGGAGATGATTATTCCTCTAAGTTGAGAAAAAAGCCATTTGTTCCAGAGCCATACAAATCTAGATTTCTTAGAGTAATAGAAGATCACTACCAAGAGGTAGAGGATTTGATAATAAAAGGTGTAGGACTAGGTGATATAAGCGAGAAATTATTCCCATTCTATGACGATAAGACGCTTTACAGAAGAATAACAAAGTACAGTCCTGGTTTGTTTGAAGCTTTTAAAGAATCCAAAGCTAAAAGAAGAAGTATTCGATTTAATTTCAGTAAAATTGTTGACGAAAATATTACTGAAATTAAAGATATGCTTAAAGAAGGATTACCTTTGTCTGAAGTAAACAATAAATTCTTTGATTATAAAGATGAAAACACACTTTATAGAAAGATAAAGCTAGAGGAAAAAGAACTTCATTCTGTTTTTTATGAATCTAGAGGAATTAGACGAAGAATAAAAAGAGAGAAATTAAAAGATGGGATCTACGTTGACTGATAAAATAATAATAGAAGGAAGAAAATACATTTTATTTAATGAGTATTGTGAAATTTATAGCAAAGACCCAAGAACAGTTAGGGGATCTATGAAAGAAGGTAAGCTCGTTTTTAAGAAATTTAACAATAATACATACATAAGAATATGATTACCGATGACAGTAAAAGAATAATGGAATGTATGGATCATTTAGTAGACATAAATCGTATCTTAAAAGAGAATACAAAGCTAGAGTTAAGAATTAAAATAGTAAAAGCAAAAGTTAACTCTGCTATAGAAATCTTAAAAGAAGAAGAAGATTATGAAAGAATACACCCCATTTCTGCACATAAAATTACTTAATGAATTAAACTTTTTAGAATTGGAAATAGCAAAAACAGGAGAAATTCTTTCTGTATCTGTAAGTAAATCAGAAGCAAAAAAAGCTCTTATAGATCACAGGAAAAAGATTGACAAGTATAAAAAGAAGAATATTATATTAGATGAGATAATAAACGAAGAATACTAATCACACAATTAAAATAAATAAAAATGAAAATTAAACCACAAGGAGACAGAGCTCTCGTTCTTCCTACTCCCGTAGAAGACGTAACAACTAAAGGAATAATAATTCCTACATCATCAAAAGAAAAGCCCTCTATGGGAACTGTAGCTGCTATAGGTAAAGGAACCTCAGCAGATCCTGTAGTAGTAAAGAAAGGAGACCTAGTAATGTACGGTAGAGGTGTAGGTTTTCCAGTAGAACACGAAGGAGTTACATATTTAATGATGAGAGAGAAAGATATTTACGCTATTATTGCAGATTAAAATTAAATTAAAATGGAAGTAAGAAAAAAAATTGCCTTTGGAGAGGAAGTTAGGAATGGAATTAAAATTGGAGTAGATAAATTAGCTGATGCTGTAAAGGTTACTCTTGGACCAGGTGGACGTAATGTAATTATTCACAATCATTTTCAATACCCTACAGTAACAAAAGATGGGGTATCTGTAGCTAGAGAAATAGAACTAGAAGATCCTATAGAAAACATAGGAGCACAATTAGTAAAACAAGTAGCTAGTAAGACTAACGATGAAGCAGGAGATGGTACTACATCAAGCTCAGTTTTAGCTCAAGCAATATATACTGAAGGTATTAAATCTGTAATAGCAGGTGTTAAGCCAATAGATATACAAAGAGGTATTGATAAAGCAGTATCAGTTGTTGTTTTAGAATTAAAAAAACAAGCTAAACCTGTTAGTAACAATAAAGAAATAGCACAAGTAGGCTCTGTATCTGGAAATAACGATCCTTTTATTGGTAAGATATTAGCTGAAGCTATGGATAGAGTAGGTAAAGATGGTGTTATAACTGTTGAGGAAGGTAGTGGTTTTAAAGATGAACTTAAAGTAGTTGAAGGATTGCAGTACGGTAAAGGATTTATATCTCCTTACTTTGTGACTGATGAAAGCAAAATGGAAGCTAATCTAGAACACCCATTTATTCTTTTAAGAGATAAAACTATTTCACATCTAAGAGAAGTTCTTCCTATCCTAGAGAAAACTTCAGAGACAGGTAAGCCATTATTAATTATTGCCCCAAATGTGGATGGTGAAGCATTACAAGCTTTAGTAGTAAACAAAGTAAAAGGTGGTCTTAAGGTTGCAGCAGTAGAGTCTCCTGGGTTTGGTAACTTAGCTAAATCTATGTTAGAGGATATTGCTATTACTACAGGTGGTACTGTTATATCTGATAATAGTGGTATTCAATTAGAAATGTGTGACCTTACACATTTAGGACAAGCAGAAAAAGCAGTTATAACTAAGGATAGTACTACCATTGTAAATGGAGCAGGAAATACTTCTGACATACTAAAGAGAGCTGAATCTTTAAGAGATCAAATAAAAGATGAATCCTATGATTCAGAAAAAGAAATCTTAAAAGAAAGATTAGCTAAATTATCAGGTGGTATTGCAATTATATCTGTAGGAGCTGCAACACAAGTAGCAATGAAAGAGAAGAAAGATAGATACGATGATGCTTTACACGCAACAAAAGCTGCTGTAGAAGAAGGTATTGTTCTTGGTGGTGGTACTGCTCTAGTAAGATGCTTACCTGCTCTTGAAAATGTTGAGGTAGATAATGAAGACCAACAACATGGTGTTAACATTATTAAAACAGCTATACAAGCTCCCTTAAGGACTATCATTGAGAATATAGGTGGTAAGCCAGATGTTGTTGTTGATATGGTTTTAAAAGGAAGAACAGACTTTGGGTATAATGCAAGGACTGAGAATTACGAAAACCTATTCAAGTCAGGAGTAATAGACCCTGTTAAAGTAACTAGACTTGCTCTTGAGAATGCAGCTTCTGTTGCAGGATTACTACTTACTACAGAATGTGTAGTTTCAGATATAACCGAGATAGATCTAGGTTAAAATCAAAATAATTTTATTCAGAATAAAGGAGTTTAAAGGTGATTTATTTTTTAACTAAGTTCCCCTCCTTTTTAAAATTTTAAATAATGGAAAAACTATTTAAACAAAGAAAAGAGTTTAATGAAGCTTTTAGTATTAACTCTAGAGCACATTTAGGTAACTTAAGCGAGGCTTCTTTTGGATTAGAGTATAGAATGTTAGCTGAAGAGCTAGAAGAGTATCTAACAGCTTGTATGGAGAATGACACAATTGAGATTGTTGACGCTATAGGAGATATGTTGTACCTAATTATCGGTGTAGCAAAAAAACATGGTATGACACCTAATATGTTAGAGTCAGTTATGAATGAGATACACCAAAGCAATATGTCTAAACTACACAACGGTAAAGTTGTTAAAGATGAAAACGGTAAAGTATCTAAACCCGATACATTTAATCCACCTAATTTAGTTAATGTTTTAAAATCACACATTTAGGATAAGAAAATGATAGAAAGAAGTACACTAGAAGCATTCCTAAAAGCAGGTATAAGTATAATACCCCTAAAGAAAGACAAATCACCTAATATTAAATCTTGGCAGAAGTACAATAAAACACTATACCAACTAGGAAAGAATACGAAAGAGTTTGAGTCTGTTGGTATGGTGATGGGAGATATAAACGGAGCTGAAACATTAGATGTAGATCAGAAATACGATATACCTAAAAAAGGAGAAGCAACATTAATAGAAAGGTTAGAAGAAAAAGTAGAGCTATTCGCTCCTGGTCTGTGGGATAAGCTAACAATAGCTACAACAGTTAACGGTGGGTATCACCTAATATATAAAGTAGCTCAAATGGGTGGTAGTGTTAAACTAGCCATGAGACCTGCTACAAAAACAGAAGCTAAGAAAGGAACAAAGCAAGTAGTTCTCCTCGAAACAAGAGGTCAGAAATCCTACATAGCTTGTAAACCTGCCGAAGGATACGAAATAAAACAAGGGAAATTGTTTGGTCTAAAAGAAATTACTGTAGAAGAAAGAGATATGCTCTTCGCTTGTGCTAGAATGTTTGACCAAGTACTTCCTCCTGTATTTATGAAAGATCCAAGTATTGAATGGAACTCTGAAGGGTTAACCCCTTGGGCAGATTATTCAGATAGGGGAGATTGGAGAGGAGTTTTAACAAAACATGGATGGACAATAGTTAAAGAAGTAGGCTCTAAAACATTTGTTAAAAGACCAGGAGCTACAAGCCCAATGTCAGGGAACTTTGACTCTAAATATGGATTGCTAAGAGTATTTAGCTCTTCATCTGTTTTTGATCACAATCAATCTTACAATCCTTTTGCTATTTACTCTATGCTAGAATGTGGTGGAGACATCAAACAAGCAGCTAGAGAATTAAGAGAAGCAGGGTACGGAAGAACACCAGAGTTAAAGTACAAAAAGAAAGATGAACCCGTAGAGTTTGACAATACTAATGAGTTTCTATCAGGTGAAGATTCAGACTCTAAGTTAGAAGCATACGCTACAGGTAAAATTAAACAAGGACTAACTACAGGTTCAGCAGAATTTGATAAGTTCTATAGATTTAAACCTAAGTCTTTTGATATAATAGGTGGTACAGCAGGGTTAGGTAAAACAACTATCGCTTTATGGTTAGCTGCACTATCTAATGCTTTACATGGTTGGAGATGGATTATATACTCTACAGAAAACGAAGTGTTTGAACTTAAAATGTATATCCTTGAGTTTCTTTACTGCGAGAACGTACAACAAATATCTCCTGCACATAGAAAACTAGGTATAGATTATATCAATAAGAATTTCTTTTTTATAGAATCTGATGATATGCTATCTCATTTAGACCTATTCGATATGGCTGAAAAGATTATAGAAAAGAACGGAAAGTTTAACGGTATGCTTATCGACCCTATTAACTCTTTGAAAATAGATTTTACTGAGACAGATAGAAAGTTAAACACTCACCAATACACAGTAGAAATGTCTACTAAAATGAAGCATTGGGCTAAGAAACAAGATATGTCTTTGTATGTAGGGATGCATGGTAATACAGAAAGTGCTAGACGTATCCACATGAGTGGTGAGTTAAAAGGAAATCCTGCACCACTTAATGCAGCAGATTTAAGTGATGGTGTTGTTTGGGAGAATAAATGCGACCACATGATTCTTATACATAGGTATAAATTTGTACCTGAATTAAAGACACAAACACAATTTGCAGTAAAGAAAGTAAAGTCAACTTACTCTGGTGGAGATGTAACTCCATTAGACAGTCCCGTAGTATTTCAAATGGGAAGAGGATCAACTAGAGATTGTTTTGGATTTTATGATGTAAATAAATTAAATCCATTAAAAAATTGGTTTAAAAAGACTATCTTAGGGGAAGTAAAAACCAAGGAAGAATTAGTCGCTAATTTTGAATCTACAAGAGACCAAATACAAGAAGAATCACCAGGAATATTAGCTGAAGACAGCTTCTCTAGAGGTACTATATTTAAAAGAGATATAGAAGAACCTCCATTTTAACCAAGTAATCAATTAAATTTTTATATAATGAGTGCATTGAGCAACAACAACAGTGGTAACAAACATTTTGTTAAAGTTATCGGAACAAAGCCAGGATCTGACGAGATCTACTTTACAGAGAATAAAAAAGTAGATGGTAGATGGATCAATGAAGGAAAGTTTACATCTTTAGAAGGTAATTTTAAAGGTATTACTTTTAACGACAAGACTATTACGGTAGCAGGATCAGAAAAAGACATTAAAGAAGTTAACATCTTAATCTCTAATGGAGGTGAAGAGTTTCAGTTAACAGGAATAATGCAGTCTGGTTTTTACAGAAGTATTGTAAATACAATAGCTTCAGTACCTAAATTAGGACTTTTAAAAATGACAGTAGCTTACAATAAAACAGGTTATGCTAGTTGTTATTTGGTCCTAAATGGTCAAGACCGTCCAGAGTGGGCATTATCTTGGGCTGAACAGTCTAAAATGATTGATGTTACAAAGGACAAGAAAGGACAAACAGTAGCTACAGATGCTGAAGAACTAATTACTAAACTTGTAGAATTAGCATCTAAGGTTGAGGTTGATACTTCAGTATCAGAAATAGAACCTACAGCTTCTGAGTTTGACCAAACGAGTAATAATTTAAACGAGGGTGTTGATGAACCTGCTAAAGAATTAGAGGTTGATGATGACTTACCTTTTTAAATTATAAACTAATTTACACCTCTACTGCACGAAGAGAGGTGTAAATTTAAACTCACACATTTTGGAAAAGGAATCAAAACTAACCCAAGGGGCTAAGTACCTAATTAAAACAAACGAGAAACATTTAAAATCATTAGAACTACTTAAACCACTAAAGATAGAACATAAGGATATAGAGAAATCTAAAGCTTATAAAAAGTTGCTTGAGTTTTATGTTACCCTTGGAAAAGAAATACTTATCTTAGAGGAAAATAATCAAAAATTAAAAGATGCCGTTAATTTTTTTATTCACATCGTTGATAATAGTAATCACTTGGATTATAAAGAAGTTGAAAAACTGAAATCATTGCTTTAATTAAAATCAAAATTAAAATGAAGAAATTAAAACCGATCACACTTGATCTGGACACTAAAGACTTGGGTATTGTCTTACCTAAAGAATTACAACACTTAAATGAATATTCTAAATATGCCAAATGGCTATGCGAAGACGTAGTTGGTTTTAAGATAGATCAGTTTGACAAGAATGGAGCTCCAAATTTAGATTGGTATTCATTTAGACAGTACCAAATAGGTAGTTCAGAAGTAGCTACAGTAATGGGACTTGACGAATACGGAGATAAGGTAAAACTATTTTACTCTAAATTAGGAGAGAAATTCCCATTCTTTAATTCTAGATTTACAATACTTGGTCTTCACTTAGAATCTAAAATATCTGAAATAGCTTGCTACCACGATGGTACAGATGAAGGATGGATTGAAAACCTATTCAAAGGTGAAGTAGTTAGGCAAAAGGCTGAGATTCCTTTTTACGCTATAAACATAAACTACCCACACTTAGCAGTAAGTTTAGATTACGTAATGCTAGGTGGTCAAAAAAGTCCTTTTACAGGAGAGGTTATACCTTACGACTACCCTTTAGAGATAAAGAACATCTCAGAAATGGCTTACAATAAATACGACAAGACACTTCCAGTTAGATATTTGGCTCAATTACAAATTCAAATGCTAGTTCTCGGTTGTTTAACTTCAGAAGTTGCATACATGGTTGCAGGTAATGATTTTAAAATGATGCCTGTAGATTTAGATGTTGAGTTTTGTCAAAACCTATTAGAACAGTCTCACGCATTTTGGAAATTAGTTCAAGAGGGTAGAGAAGTATATGAAGGTTATCACCTACTTAACGAAGAAGAGAAGATAGAAAGAGACATCGCTATGTCAGAGGTAGAGCCTGATCCAAGTGGTACGGACGCTTTTAAGGAGTTCTTCGCTGCTAAGTATAAAGTAAGTAGGCTTGAGTCATTAAGAATGGGTACAAGCGAAGAATGGGATTTAGCTGTAGAATCTAAACAGCTTAACGATGTTATGAAAGAAACTAAGAAAGCTAAAGAAATAATAGATCAAAAGCTTAAACTTGCAAGTAGAAACGAAGAAGTAATTGACTTTGGAGATAACGGACGTATTATTCACAGAAGACCTGAAGGTGGTAGAGTTTCCTTTAGAGTAAATATTAAGAATTGGAAAGATGATTAATAGTAAACTACCTTACCTTAATAAGGAAGAATTAGACTCTGATGAAGAATTGTATTACTCTTGGTATTTATCTGAATTGTGTGACTATGGATATATTAAAGCTGTAATATCTCAACCTGCTAGTTTTACACTCTCATCTGGTCTAAATCACACATTTGTAAAAAGCCTAAAGACCAAGGATAAGATACTAGAGGAAACAGTAATCAAGCCTAGCGTATATACAACAGACTTCTATATAAAGTGGACAGACAAAGCATTAGGTGTATTCGTTAACACTTTAGAGACAGATAATAAGATAATGAAAGGATCTGCACCTAGATTAGATATTTGTGATGATGACCTAAACTCTTATACTGAAGTTAAACCTAAGTTTGATCAAAACAATATGACACGATTAGCTAGAACTAACATAAAATGGGTTTGGTCTAATCATGGTGTGTATATAAACCTAAGTGTAATTCCTAATCTATTTAAAAAAACATTTACCCCACAAAGGTATTTAACTACCAATATTTCTGGAAAACCTAGAAAGTTAGACTACAACCCAAGAAGCTTACAAGAATATTTAAAAACATTATAATGGAAAAAGTAAAGAAAAACGCACTTCTAATTAATACAATGGCTTCAGCTATTTTACTATTAGATAATTATTACGAATTAGAAGATACCAAACTGTACTCTAATTCTTTGAAAATGACAGGTAATAGGTTTTACTCTGAACTGAAAAAGAAGATGACACCTTTTGAAGATATGCTCCACAGAACAGGAGAAATTACAGAAGCTGGTAAATATCTTGAGGTTATAGAATCTATCGTTGGCAATGTAGCTCTGTTTAATATAAACGAACTCCGTATGTTGCAGTCCTTTATAGAGCAATTAAAAGCAGGAGATGTTGTTGATGTTGACGCTGAAACTTATGCTAAACTTAAAAAAGGATGAAAAGAGCCTTAATACTAGACAACATAGGAAAGGAAGTAATGACTGTTAATGAGGATTATAACACAATTAATATAATAATCCCTGAGAGACCTTCTAAATACGGTAATAAGCCTGCTATGGAGTATCAGATCAAAGGAAAAGAACTCCTAAAGGAATTACATAAGTTTATCGGTGGTGTAATACAGAACAATACAGCAGTTAATAAACTAAAAGAAGAAATTAAAGAACTTCAAGATCAGTCCTTAAAATCTATTAGTGGATCTAAAGAATCTAAAGAACTTAGTGATAAAATAAAATTAATTAGAAACAAATACCAGGAAATCATAAAAAGATGAATTATAAAAACAAAGACAACCAAGAGTACATAGATGTAGCAGACAGAATACAACTGTTCCATGAAAAATACAAAGACCATTCAATACTTACTAACGTAATACAGCTAAATAAGTATAACGATTCTAATAATATGTTTGCTCTTATACAATGCCAAATACAAAGTCCTGATAGAATCATAATTGCTACAGGTCACGCATTAGAAATTGAAGGAAGTAACGATATTAATAAATTCTCTTACTTAGAAAATGCCGAAACCTCAGCAGTAGGTAGAGCATTAGGATTCTTAGGTATTGGATCTAGTAAGTCTATAGCATCTAAAGAAGAAGTTGATCAAGCTGTATCTAAACAGCAAGTAGTAGAGAAAAAAGAAACTGTAGCTAAAGGTAAAAAACTAGCATCTGACGCTAAGAAAGATCTTAAAGAAATAGACCTTAGCTTTATTCCTGCTCTAAAAGAGGGTAAACGTACAGAAGCATCACTTAAGAAATTAGGGAAAGGTCTTGTAGGATTAGGAATAACAAAGCAAGTAGCTATGCTAATATTTAACAGGTACGATCAAAAAGGTGAATGGAAAACAATAGCTAACTTCTACACTACAGCAGAGGTAAAAGATATAGAAGACTTTATTACCAAAGTAAAAGAGAATTAATAACAAAATAATGAGTGAATTTTTAGTATTAATAATTTTTACTTGGTTAATACTAGAAATAGTACAGGAAATATTAAAAGATGAATAATTATGCTAGATAAAATAATAGAATGGTTTCCTGAAGATGAATTTTTAAAAGCTGATGGCTTTGATAATGCTATAATAGGAGTATCAGAAGGTTTTAACGAACCTACAAGGTTAATATACTCTGTTAGAAAATGTGTCAATATATTAATGGTTGACATGACAGAAGAAGATGCTTTAAAGCATTTTTACTTTAATATAAAAGGTGCTTACATGGGTGAGAAAACTCCTATTTGGTGTATTGACGATTTGTAATGAAATATAAAAAAAGAAAAAAAACAGGTGAATGGGATATGTTCTTGGATATATGGTCCAAAACAAAACACCATAACTGTGAAAAATGTAATAGGGATTTAGGCAGTGTGCCTGTTCCTATTTATTTTTCGCACATTATCCCTAAAAGCAAAAGTAATGCTCTTAGATTAGACCCTAACAACATTGAGCTGCTATGTGGTGATTGCCATAGTAAGTATGAATTTGGAACAATAGATCAAATAAAATCAATGAACAATTCCGAAAGGATGAAAGAATACCTAAAGGAACACAATTACCTAAGATGGTTTAAAATATGGGGAGAAGAATAACTCCTTATTTTTTAATATCAGAGTTTGCTCCGTAAAAAAAGTTAAGAACTGATACTAAACCTGAACCAACAATAACACCCAATACCATATCTACAATTCTTTGATTCTCTTCTGGTATTTCAACAAAGAATAACATTACTACAATTAATGCACTAAACGCAAAAACACCTGTTGCTAAATAATAAATAAATCTCTTACTAAATAAGTCTTCCTGACTTAAAGCAGCAGCTTGCATATCTCTAGCAGAGTCTCTATCTGCAATAACTAATTTTCTCTCCTCTAACTCAAACTCTTTACGCTTTAAATCTAATTCTGCTAAAAGAGCCTTAGCCTCAGAAGTGTCCTCACCTGTAAGTAAAGAAACAGTTTCTGAAATAGCTGTAGAAAAATTACCTGTAGCAGCACTACCTGCAATAGTCATTAATTTTCCTGAGTTATCCTTAACTACATTTCCTACTTTATCTAAAAAAGACTTAAACTTTGTTTCTTTCCACTTCATAATTTATTACTTATAACCTAGATTATTTAGCCATTCCTGAACATCAAAGCTAGGACAAGCTTTACTAGACAATTCATTATGACCTTTGATTTCCATATCTAAAAAAGTCCAATCCAACTCTACAATTAAATTTACAAGAGTTTTTTCTTGATCGGCATTCATTGTATTCTCTGGTTTCATATCCTTATCAACTCCACCTACAATACAAACTCCTACACTATTCTTATTATACCCCCTGGCATGAGCACCTGATTTATACAAAGGTCTACCCTTCTCTAGTTTGCCATCTAATCTAATTACATAATGGTATCCAATATCGCTCCAGTTTCTAGGAGATGAAGTGTGCCACTCTCTGATCTCTTTAGCACCTATATCCATTGTAACAGGAGTAGCTGAACAATGAACAACTAATAAATTTACATCTCTACTCATAATTTTAATTTATATAATCTTGAGAAATTTGCACAAGAGTTTTAATAACACTCCTAATATACTAAAAAAAATAGTGATCTTACCCAATATCTTTTTGCTAATATTAGAAGTAAAAAAAAGTATTATTTTATTGATTTTTGACCCCATCAGAGGGCAAGTACGAAAGAAAGAAATTAAGGTTACTTGAAAAAAGTCTTGCAAGCTTTGTAAATTGTGATACCTCCTGATAATGAGGCAATAAAAGTAGAAAACAATAGCATTATTTTATTAGTTATATCTAAACCTGTCTCTGCTGCTGGGGATAAAACCACCTTAATTAAGGTCTGATCTCCTGGAAGACTATCCAATCCTAATAACACAAAAGATCCCGATACTACAGTTAATATAAAGTCAGTTAAAATATCCGTTAAGTTCTCCATTTTTATTACTTTCATATCAAATATAGTATTTAGACTTTAATAAATAAAAAATTTAATCACTTATGTTTACTTTTTTTATACTAAATAGTTGTTTAAATAAACAAAAAAAAAGGATATAAAAATACCCTTTTCGTTTTATTTTTGCTTTTTAACTGTTTTAAAATTAAAAAACCACTAAATAAACTATAGCTTATACCCATCTCAATGAATGATTTATAACGCTAAATATTATATCCTTTTTTTACAACTTTCTTCTTAACTAATTTCTTCTTCTTTTTCTTCGAGGATTTCTTCTTTACTACTTTTTTGTTCATAATCTACTTCT
>JGI24540J26637_10000542_pt1 | contig 16015 bp, 19 predicted proteins | sample NorSeaMetagenome_FD_26637 | JGI IMG/M metagenome (IMG submission 26637)
TTTTGAAGAAGAGTTAAAAAATCTAGTCATCAAAATAATGGACCCAAATGTAGATTTTATAGCTTCTGGAAGCTAAAACTCAACCTCAANTAAAACCTCATTTCTTCTGTTAAAGAACTTGTAAGGGCTGTTGTATGAAAGAACAATAGGCTTGTCATTTATGGCTTTAAAACCCTCAGCCTTAAGCTTATTCAGTAAAGTAGAATGATTTTTTTTAACTTTTTCAGAGTTTGAATAGCCACCATATGTTATTGCTGCATAATAAATCGGTTTAGAATTATAAATTTTTATATTCTTATCATTTGGATTTGCAATATTGTCCAGTGAATATTTCGAAGGTAAGACAAATTCCATGGTTGATTTATTGTTTTCGTTTTTCATATGCACAGGTGTGGTCATGGCCATTTTTTCGTTTTTATCATTTTGTCCACTGATATATTGAAACAGTTTCATAAACCCACCACCAGAGCTAACCTTTGCCATTAATGAAGGCGGGTAAAATCGGATTTCGATATTTTCTATCTGTTTAACAACTTCATATTTTTGAGTTTCGTATCCTTGAGAAAACATAGTAATTGAAAATAATAATAAAAAATATTTGATCATAATTTAGACTCTTGTTAATTTAATTGGAAAAATTTTTCCCGAATTCCATTGGGGAACATACATGTTCCAATCATTATCAATACAAACATCGTGCGGATTTCTAAAACTTATATTATCATAAACAGGTCTTTGAAGGGAATTGTCAATATACTCAGGAGATTTTCCGCCAGGCAATGAGACAACCTTGTAATTGTTGTCTAAAACAGCTAACATTCCGTCATAGCTACCCCAATCTTTTGTAACTATAACCGCAAAAGCCAAATAGTCATCTTTTATCACAGGCCTACAAATGTAACATCCGGGCATCTTTATGGTTTCAATCCATTTACCATCCATAGTAAACCTTTTAAATTCATTTTTTGACCTTGAGGTTATTAGTAAAAAAGGATTGTTTGAGTCTCTTGAGTCAACTGTTATGCCATGGCAGCAGTCAAACTGATCATCGTTATTACCACGACCGCCAAAATGACGAATGTAATTCCCTTTAGAATCATATTGAATAANAAAGTCTAAGCCNTATCCGTCAGCCACATAAAAATCGCCGTTTGAAGCCACTGTAATTTCAGTGGGCTTAAATAGAGACNACGAAGTATATTCCGATATTTCTNTAGGAGCCTTTAATTCAAANATTTTCTTGCCCTTTAAAGTTGTTTTACAAAACTTGTTATTGTCTGGATCTGTAACATATAAAAACTCTTCACCTCCTTCATCAAAAATTGTTAATCCGTGAGCACCAGGAAAATTTAGATTATGAGAACCTAAAACTTTCCCATCACGGTTGTAAATTAATATATTGTTTTTGTTATGAGTAGTCGTCATGTAAAGCTTATTGCTTTTGTCAATTACCATTTCATGACAATTATCAACAGGGTATTTTGAAACATCTTGAGAACTCCATTTTTTATCTAATTTAAATTTAAAATCTCCATGTCCAATGATTTTGTCATCATAAAGATCTCTTGAAAAAGAGTATGAAGATGTAGAAGCAATAGTTGCCAAAACACTTGTTTTAATAAAAGTTCTTCTTGAATTTTTCAAAGCCATTCTTAAAGGTACAAGATTTATATAATAAAAAACAAAACAAAGAAATAATGGGTTATGCTCCCTCCAAGCACAAATAAATGCCAAATTGCATGGGAATATTTTATTTTTTCTGATGAATAAAAGTAAGTTCCAAACGTATAGAGAAGACCACTAGCAATTATTAAAGCCAAACCATTAAAGCTTATTAAATCAATAAGAGTATTTATTTTAAAAGCTATTAACCATCCCATTGCTAGATATAAAAAAAGAGAAAACTTTTCATGTTTGCCAGTATAAAAAAGCTTAAAAAAAGTTCCGATCAACATTATTGCTAAAACAATTAAAAAAATTTCAATTCCAGAATGATTGTATAACGTAATTAAGCAAACAGGAGCATAGGATCCTGCAATTAAATAAAAGATACTTATATGATCTAATGTTCTAAGTTTTTTTTTGAGTTTAATATTATCTACATAATGATAAAGTGTTGAGGAAATGTAAACAAACAATAAACCAAATTCAAAAAACAAAATGCTGACAAGACTAAAAGACGATAAATTGTTGTTTGCCATGATTAATAAAGGCAGGCCAATAAGACTTAATACTATCCCTATAAAATGAGTTAATGTGTTCCAAAACTCTTCTTTTCTAGTTTGATCCATATGATTTTAATATTTTGTTAAGAATTTGTTTTCTTAATATTTTATTGTTATTTCTTGGAAAGACATCGACATTAATAACTTGCTTGGGCCTTTCGAAAGAGTTCAGGGATTTAATCGAGTCTTTAAAGTTGTAAGGAGTTTTCCCTTCAAAAACAATTGTAATTTTTTCTCCCAGCTCTTCGTCAGGAAGCCCTAATATAATAAAAGGAATAGAAAAAAATTGACTTAGCTTTTTCTCCAATTCTTCCGGATAAATTTTTATAGCACCAGAGTTAATCACAAAGTCTACCCTTCCTTTCCAGATAAATTTTTTTTCAGAAACTAATTCTACTAAATCAGTAGTTGTAAGAGGACTTTTCAAAATAGAATCACAAAAAACTTTAAGACAATTGTTTTCAGTTTCAAAACGCACACCTTTTAATGCTTTAAATTCTCGCTCTCCTTGACTGATATTTTTTAAAGCAATATGGGAAACCGTTTCAGTCATCCCAAAAGTTTCGTAGACATTCGTTTTATTTTTATAAAGAAAACTTTTTGTTTTTTCGCTAATAGGACCCCCTCCGACAATAAGGGTTTTTATTTTGTTTAGCTGGCTTAAAGAATGGTCTAGTTGATATGGCGTAAAAGCAACAAAATCAAAATTAGTGGCGATTGTTTTTAAAGGGTTTTTAGAAGGCTTTGTTAAATAAAGATCTAGACCTATGACAAGAGCTCTAACAATCATCATTTTTCCTGCTATATAATCAAAAGGCAAACAGCAAAGCGCTTTGTCTTTAGGTTGTAAATTTAAAAAGCTGGCAGTTCTTTTCGCAGATATAACCATTTTGCTTTTAGAAATGTGTATTTTTTTTGGTAATCCAGTGGACCCCGATGTATATAGCTCTATAGTTGAGCTTTTGCTTGTCCATTGTTTTATAAACTGAAAAAAATCAGGATTGTCTATTTTTGAGGATAACAGAAGGCTTTCAATTGACAAGGAAACGCCATTCAACTTAAATTCACTATTAAATAAGGAGGGATCCATCAAAATAATAATTTTTTGTGATGTTCAAACAACGAAAGATCCCATTTGTTGTTTGTGAAGTGCCTTAAATGCCCCTCCTCAATAGTATATGGCGACAAAATATTATTAGAAAAAAGCTTTCCTGTTCCAAGGCCTTGCTTCATGTTTGTGGATTTCCCGTAAACCCATTGTGAAATTGCATTAAGGCCTATATTGCTCTCAAGAGCACTAGTGGCCCACCACTTCACATTATTGTTGGCAGCAATATTAATCCAGTCTTCAGATTTTTTCAACCCCCCAACTAGACTTGGCTTTAAAATAATATAAGCTGGATTAATGGTCTTGAGCATTTTTTCTTTTTCATCTTCTCCAGTATTTATTAGTTCTTCATCTAGAGCTATTGCAATAGGTGACTTTTCACACAAAAAAGCCATCTTTTCCCACTGTCTGGTTGGAATGGGTTGTTCAATAGAATGGATAGAAAAATCAGATAACTTTTTTAGCTTTTCTAGTGCTTTGGAAAAAGAAAAAGCACAATTGGCATCTACCCTGATTTCAAGGTCTTTTGAAGAGTATTCCTTTCGGATGTTTTTAATAAGTTCGAGTTCTGTTGTAAAGTCTAGCGAGCCAATTTTAATTTTTATACAATCAAAGCCGGCATTAATTTTTTCTTTAATTTGAGAGATCATAAAGCTTTTTTGCCCCATCCATATCAATCCATTTATAGGAATAGAATCTTTATTTTTTGTAAAAGAAGACGGATACAAAATCATAGGGTTAAAGGATTCAAACGATCTAAATGCAGTTTCTAGTCCAAACAATATCGAAGGAAAGTAATTAAGCCCTAAAGATAAAGTTTCATAGCCGTCCGAAATATTTTCACACACTTTCTTTAAAGTCTGCTCATAACTCTCTTCAGGGTCAGGGCTTAACCCTTTTATCAAACTGCACTCACCAATACCAAACTTATCGCCTTGAACAATAATAATAAACCAGCTTTCTTTTTGTTTTAAAATCCCCCTGGAAGTTCCGCTTGGACTATGAAAATTTAAAAGATATTTAAAACAAAAAGCTTTCATTATACTATAATTTTAAAAAAGAAAAAAGAAGTCAAAAGAGAAAAAACAAACGCATGTAAAGCCAAAACCTTAAGATATTTATCAAACCCTAAAGGCTTAGAGACTTTGAGTATTAGAATTAAGTGAATAAAAAGTCCTAAAGAATTTAATATAAATAATGTGTTAAGACAATTAGAAGAAATATTTAGATTGTACTGAAAGACGCAAATTAAAACAATGGCAGACGTTATAATAAAGATATGGTAGAGTTTTGCTTTTTGTGCGCCCAATAAAACAGCAAGTGTTTTTTTTCCGCATTTAGCATCATTTTGCAAATCGCGCATATTATTTAAGTTTAAAACCCCCACGCTTAATAGTCCTAATGCAACAGAGGGGTATAAAAGTTTGAGTTCTAAAACAGAATCAAATAAAAAATTTGATCCTAAAACACTTACTAGTCCAAAAAAAATAAAAACAAATAAATCACCTAGTCCAAAATATCCGTATGCAAACTTTCCTACAGTATACTTGATGGCTGAAAAGATTGCCAATCCCCCTAATGCTGCAAAAATTAAAACATAAAAAGACTTTAGCCCAAAAGCTAAAACGATCAACACTAATGTTAAAAATGACGATATTATTGATAGAATAATTATGCCTCTTTTCATTAAAAAACGGGATATGAGTCCAGACTGTACTGTTCTTTTAGGGCCTGTTCTATTGTCGTCAGTTCCTTTTACACCGTCACCATAATCGTTTGCAAAATTCGACAGTAATTGATAGGATATTGTAGTCAAAAGGGCAATTAAAAAAATTGATAACACAAATTTTCCAGAAAAATAAGCGTAAGACGATCCCATTAAAATACCAGAGACAGAAAGCGGAAGCGTTCTGATTCTCGCTGCAGAAATCCAAGCTTTTACTAACGAATTATTTTTAAAAAACAATATTTGAATATTAAGGGAATTTCGGATATTTTTTAAAGTTAGGGCTTCTTTTTTCAAGAAAAGCGTTTTTACCTTCTTGAGCTTCTTCTGTGAGATAATATAAAAGAGTTGCGTCTCCTGCCAACTGCATTAGCCCGTGTTGACCATCTAATTCTGCGTTAAGACTTCTTTTTATCATCCTCAAAGCAAGAGGGCTTCTTTGTTGCATTATAGAACACCACTCTAAGACAGTTTTTTCTAATTCTTTTAATGGGACCACTTTGTTTACCATTCCCATTTCATGAGCTTCTTTTGCAGAATATTGTTTGCATAAAAACCAAATTTCTCTCGCTTTCTTTTGTCCAACATGGCGAGCTAAATATGAAGAGCCAAAGCCTCCGTCGAAACTACCAACTTTAGGACCTGTTTGTCCAAAAACAGCATTTTCACTTGCTATTGTAAGGTCACAAACAACGTGTAATACATGCCCTCCTCCAATAGCAAACCCATTAACCATTGCAATTACTGGTTTAGGGATCTCTCTTATTTTCTTGTGTAAATCCAAGACATTAAGCCTAGGCACCCCGTCATCTCCGATATAACCTCCTGAGCCTTTTACATTTTGATCTCCTCCGCTACAAAAAGCCTTATCTCCTTCACCCGTAAAAACAACAATATCAATGTCATTTCTCTCCCTACAAACATCAATAGCTTCTAACATCTGTATGTTAGTTTCAGGCCTAAAAGCATTGTATACTTTAGGTCTGTTTATTGTGATTTTAGCGACACCGTTGTATAATTCAAATTTAATATCAGAATAATCTTTAATCTTTTCCCAGACTGCTTTCATAGTAAAAATTTATTAAATATAATGCTTTCTCAATCTATAGATCTAATGTTTATTTCAAATTAATAAAATATTTTTTCAGTAATTCTGAACTTAAGTCAGAGTTTGTTTTTATTTCCAAAATTCTAGGCTTAGAAGACTTTCTAAAGAAATTGTAAAGGCTCCATTTTAATCCAATTTCATTTCTTGCCTTTATATAATCAAACCCGTACATTTTGGCTAAGTATTTTGTTGACAAATTGTGTTTTGTTTCAATAAATTCAGAAGAAATAATATTATTTTTATATCCTGGCAAAATTTTAAAAATTCCCCCTCCATTATTGTTAATTACTATTATTCTAAAGTTGGACTTCAAATAATTATTCCATAGTCCATTGGAGTCATAAAAAAAACTTAGATCTCCGGTTATTAAAAGAACAGGGGAGCTTGATTTTACTGAAGCTCCAACTGCTGTTGATGTACTGCCGTCAATCCCGCTAGTTCCTCTGTTGCAATAAAAACTACAGCTGTGACTATAATCGAAAAGCTGCATGTATCTTATAGGTGAGCTGTTAGAAACTTGAATAGAATAGTTTTCAGGAATTCTAGATTCAAGTAGTGAAAACACTTTTAAATCACTAAATGCAGAATTGCTAATATATTTTTTATGAGCTAATACTCTTTTGGAAGATATATCAAGCCATTTTTGTTTATAATTATAAACTGAACGTAGTTTATTAATACCTGTTTGAAAAAATAAATTAGGATCAATTTTAAAATGTTTTACTCCCAAATAAAAAGTGTCTTTTGCGTCATTATGACCTAAGTGGATATGAGCTGTTGGTCTATGACTCCTTAACATTGATTTTATTTTTTTTGACACAACTGCTCCCCCTATAGTCAAAAGAAGATCAGGTTTTATTTTGTCAAACAATATAGATTTATTTTCATTTAGTTCTATAGGTGCAATTAGCTGATCTATTTTTCCAAAAAAAGAAGGATTGTTTAGGTTTGAAGTCGTTTCTTTTAAAATCACGATATTAGTACAATTCGATAGTTCATTTATAACATTTTCACTTAACATTCCTTTGTTTGCGCAACCAACAAGAATCATTATTTTTTTATACTCTTTAACTAAAGGATTGGTTAAAACACTAAGGTCATCATTTTTTAAAGCAGGTTTTATTTCATTTTGAATTTTAAAAGAAGGCTGCTTTACAAAATCAGACAAAGGTTCTTCTAGAGGCAGGTTAATATGCACAGGCTTTGAAAAACACAAGGTTTTTGTAAACAGATTTGAAATGATTTTTTCATTATAGCTTTGAATTTTTTTTTGAAGTGTTAAAAGCTCAGAGTTTTTAAACGAACCAGGTATTATATCCTGAAGGTTACTTTCTAAGATTGAATCAGTGTTATGATTAACGTCCTGAAATAAATTTTCAAAACCAACAACATGATTCCCAAAAACATTTTTTTGTTGAATCGTTTGACCGTCACCAATATCAATTTTGTAATCAGGCCTGTCAGCTGAAACAACTATTAAAGGGATTTCACTGTAATAGGCCTCTGCAATTGAAGGATAATAGTTAAGTAGAGCAGATCCAGATGTACAAACCAGTACAGTAGGCTTTTGAGTTTGTTGCGAAATTCCTAAAGCAAAAAACCCGGCAGACCGTTCATCTACAATACTAAAACAGTTAAACTTGTCATTTGAAGCAAAGCCAATAGCTAAAGGAGCGTTTCTAGATCCTGGCGAAATCACAATATTGAAAAACTCAAACTTTTCACAATAGAGTATAATTGTTTGAGCTGAATTAATTTTAGGATATATCATTTATATCACAAATTTAGAAAATGTAAACAATAGTTGTTAAAAAATAGCACTTAACATTGTTTCAGATTTTTTTAAAATTTCAATCCACTCATTTTCCGGAACACTATCTTTTGTTATTCCAGACCCTACATACAATGATATTGTATCATCCTTAATGTTCAGGCATCTTAAATTAACAAAAAAAGACGAGTTGTCATCTTGGCAAGTTCCTAGAAACCCAGAATATAGTGACCTTTCGTGCTCCTCATGTTTANAAAGTAGTNTTAANGCAGCTATTCTTGGATATCCAGCTACTGCTGAAGTCGGGAAAAGTACGTTTATAAGCTGCATGGNTGAAGCTCTTGTAGTACCTTTAAAATCCGTTTTTANGTGTTGGATTTTTCCGGCAGAAATTGTTTCTATTTCACTTGTTATTAAAGAANTACACAAAGGCTTAAGGTTTTCAAATATTTCGTCTTGAACTATTTTTTGTTCTGAGTATTCTTTGTCTCCCCAATCNGAATTAATATTGAATTTTGTCCCTGCTAAAGCCATTGTCGAAACAGAATCTCTCTCAGTTTTGAATAAAAGCTCTGGGCTAGCCCCCATCCAAAACCCTTCACTTGGATTATAAAATAAATAACAGAAAGCTTCTGAATAAAGGTCAAGGACATTTTTAAAAATTGTAATCTGATTTGAATCGGAATAATCTAAAGTTATTTTTTTTGAAAAAACTATTTTTGACAACTTGCCTAAGCGAATTTCATTTATTAGTTTTTCAATTGAAAGCTTATAGCTTTCTTCATCCTCATTTTTCATAATTTCTTTTAATCTTATCAAGCTGTTTTTGTTTGAATTTAATTTGTGTTCTATTTTAGTTTCATAAGTTAAAGAAGGGTTTATTTTATAACCAAGATTTTTTTCGTTAAAAGGCATTATAAAAATTCCGTTTCCTTTGATTTTTGAACGAGGAATTTTTTTAGTATTACCTGAGAAAAGCATTAGGCGTTTAGAATCAGGCAAACGAGAACAAAAGAAAGATTTTTTTGCTAAAACAAGAGTATTTATTGTTTCAAAAAAGTTGTTATTGGAAACCTTTTCAGCAGCGCTCTTCATCAGTTTTTTTTAGCAATATAAATTGACGACGCCCCAAGCATTAAAGGTATGATTTCAACACTTTTAAAGCCGCAAGATTTTAAAATATGTCCAAATTTTTCACCACTTGGAAATTCTTCAGCAGATTTCTGCAAATATTTATAGGCCTTTTTATCTTTAGAAAAAACAGAGCCTACTAAAGGAATAAAAGTTCTGCTAAATAGTAAGTAAAAGAATTTTATAATAAAGTTTTGCGGGACAGATGTTTCAAGAATAATCAAAGTTCCACCATCTCTTAGAACTCTGTAGCTTTCAGAAAGGCCTTTTTCAAGATTTTGAAAATTTCTTACTCCAAATCCGATCGAAATAAGATCAAAAGAGTTGTTAGAGAAATTCAGGTCTTCAGCATCTCCAGAGATTAAAGAAACCTTTTCTTCTAAATTTTTATTAGTTACTTTTTGCCTTCCGACATCAAGCATTTTTTCAGAAATATCTAAGCCTATTATTTCTGAATCTTCAATTTGAGAAAGTTCTATTGCTATGTCTGCCGTTCCTGTGGCGATATCTAAAATATTAACAGGGCCAAGGCTCTCAGCAATTTTGTATATGTTTTTTCTCCATTTTACATCATTCCCTGCGGAAATCAATCTATTTAACCTGTCATATTCAAAAGAAATTGAATCAAACATTTTTTCAACTTGCTTTTTCTTAGATGATTTTTGATTTTTATATGGTTTCATTTTTAAAATATTCTTTTAAAAAGAATTAATATAAAAGGAATTTTTTCTGAGAATTTTTCCATTTGGCTTGATATTTATAATCAACAAAAAACACTTTTATATCAGCTTCGTATTCATTTTCACAGAAATAAATTTTTTTATCAGAATCATATGACATATTGGTAAAATACCATAAACCAACATTTTTCTTGGCTTCATAAGGTCGAGAAACCTTATAAACTTTTAAATCAGCCTGGTATTCATTTTCAACAACAAAAACCTTAAAATCAGCTTTATATGACTGGTTAGTAGAATAGATTTTTTGTGCAGTTAAAGAGCCGAAGCTAATTAGAAAAATAAAGTATAAAACATTTGTTTTCATTATAAATTATATTTCAAAAACAGTGCCACTTTAAGCCTTATATTTTCCAGCCCTCTCTATATTTTCTGGTTACAAACTGATTGGCTTCCTCAACATTTGTGATCTTCATGTTTTCGCCATCCCAAAGTAATTTTTTTCGTGCATAATAATCAAAACTTCCATTGGAATCCTCTTTTCTAAGCATATAACTTCTTATGGCAAGATTCCCCATTAGCACCGTTTCTGTCATCGGCCCTGCGTAATCAAAGGAGGATGTTAGATCAAGGTGTTCTTTACTGTTGAATCCAGCCTTACAAGCGTCTACCCATTTTCTTTGATGCCCATATTCAGGTTCAGGCATATCTTCTTTTTCAGGACCAAATTCTGTTTGACCATCGTACAAATAAAGTTTAGGAGTTAATGGAGAACTATCATTTATATTAGTAGAAATAATCCCTTTGTCTCCTATCATTAACACTCCGTTTTGACTGTCTTGTCCTCCGATATCGCTATCAGCAGGAATAATATCTGGATGTGGCGGTCTAATTCCACCATCTGTCCATGTTAGCTGAATTGGACTTTTACTCTTTTCTGTTGAATCAAAATTTAAAGTAATTAACGAAGATGGAGGACAACCCTCTGGGTGATAATCAGGGTTCCACATTTTTGTAAAAACACTTCCAACACTACATTCAGCGCTTTTAGGATATTTTAATCCCAAAGTTCTAAAAGGAATATCTATTAAGTGGCATCCAACATCACCTAAAGCACCAGTTCCATATTCCCACCACTCCAATTGAAAGGATGTAAATTTGGAGTATAAGGCTTTTGGCTTGCGGGTCCTAACCATAAGTTCCAATCTAATGAGTCAGGTTTTAGGCCAGGGTCTGGATCTTGCATTTTTAATCCTTGAGGCCAAACGGGTCTATTAGTCCAAACCTTAACTTCTGCAATTTTACCAACTTTTCCCGAGTCGACCCAGTTTTGTACCATTTTTAATAATGGATTTGAACCTCCTTGATTACCCATTTGAGTAACTACTTTTTGTTTTCTAGCAAGTTCAGTAAGTATTCTAGCCTCACGAATATTATGAGTTATTGGTTTTTGAACGTACACGTGCTTATCTCTTTCCATTGCATACACAGCCGCTGGGCCATGAACATGATCGGGTGTTGAAATAGTAACAGCATCAATATCTTTTTCATTATCAAGCATTTCTCTAAAATCTGCATACAGTTTAGCCTTAGGAAATCTTTTAACTGATCTAGATGCGCTTCCAGCAAAATCAACATCACATAACGCCGCAACCCTCTCTCTTCCGTTTACAGATGCATTAGCAATGTCACTTATACCTTTTCCACCTGATCCAATTGCAGCTAAATTTAATTGATCACTGGGAGCAGTGAAGCCAACTCCTCCTAATACATTTCGAGGGACTATAAAAATTCCCGCACCAACTGCAGATGATTTTTTAATAAAGTTACGTCTTGATTTTTTTGATTTCATCTAAAGTAGAATTAGTTATGCTACAAGATAAAATATTGTAGTAAAGAATCAAAGATTATTTAATTGAAAAAAGATTATAAATCTACTCTGGTAGGCGTGTCATCACCATTAACAATAGATTTAATTCCTACGGAAATCGCTTTTATTGTCTCAGTTATAATTTTTACGTCTAACGTTTCAACTTCGTCGCTTAATTGATGATAGTCTAAATCTTTATCCATTGGACTGGTTGAAAAAGTATGCGCAGGAACCCCTAGTCTTGCCAATGAAGCGTTGTCAGATCTAAAAAACAGTCTAAAATCTTTATATGGATCTGCATACAGTTTGTATTCAGATGAAGAAAGGTTTTTTTGAATTATTTTTCCAAAAGTCGATCTATCGAAACCCGTAAGCCAAGCTGTTTTAGGCCCAAAAGGAGACTCTTTTCCAATCATTTCAATATTAACACCTGCCGTTATTGATTCAGCAGAAATTGTCTGTCCAAAGTAATTGGAACCTATAAGTCCCATTTCTTCAGCAGTAAAAGCAACAAAGAGAATACTTCTTTTATTTATTTTTGTTTTTTTAAAATATTCCGCTAACATTATCATCGCGGCCACACCCGTAGCATTATCATTAGCTCCGTTAAACACAAAATCTCCATTTCTTTTTTCTATTTGACCAAGATGATCATAATGTGCAGATATTACGACAAATTCTTGTTTCAATGACGTACCCTCAAGTAGGCCAATTATATTAAACAGGTCAAGTTCTTCTTTTTTTTCTGATCGTCTGTTTATGTGCTTAAAGCTTTGTCTAAAACTAGAATTTTCAAAAGGTTTTAATCCAATTTCAGAAAACTGTTGTTCTATATATTTTGCAGCTTTTTCGATACCTGGACTTCCTGCTTTCCTGCCTTGCATTGAGTCATTGGCAAGAATATAAAGATGTTTTTTTACCGAGATTTCATTGATTGTTTGGGAATTTAAAAAAAAAGAAACAAGAACAAAGAAAACAAAAGTTAGCTTTTTCATTTTTTTAAATATGTAATTTCTTTAGGTTCGTTTATTCTTTTAATTTTTATTGAGTTTTTAGACTCATTTATGGAAACTCGCGCATCATAAAACATAACACTTCCAGACGAAACTGTAATTGACGGCTTGTCATAATGCCTCGATGTTAAAACCCAATATAAGGTGTCATTCACTGTAATCGTCATTTTATCAGTGTCAATTGAAATGGTTTCAAATTCAGACTCCCAATCTCCTTCAATTTCAGTAATATTTTTAATTTCTGAAAAGGTTTCTTTACAGGAAAGAAAAGAAAAGAAAATAAATAAGATTAACAATTGTTTCATTTGGAAAACTCTTTTATTGCTTTTAAAATTCCAGCACAGGCATCGTAATCTTCTTTTTTTTCAAAAGCGTAAAGCTGTCGGTAGAGCTCATTAACAGTAGATCCGTTCTTTAGCTTTACAGAGGCTTTTTTAAAATGTTCGTCAATAATACTCATTTTTAATTATAAACAAATAATATACCAAAATTTTTTTTATGTCAAAAAGACATCTGAAGGTTATAACCATGTTTTTAGCCAAGTCATTCTTTGTTCAATCCAATCTTTTAAATGTTCAACCTCCTCATGATGCGTATCATAATAGACAGGATTTGGCCAAACATATTGGCCTAGAATAGGCCAAATTTCAAAGTTTTTTTGCTGAGATTTTTCTAAATACTTTTCTATTAAGTCAATCTTGTTTAAAAGCATGTCTAAATTGGTTTCATAATAAGAAATCTATCTTTAACAAGGCTATTAAAATAAGGGTCTTCAAACATTCTTTTATACCAAGGATTACTTTTTATATGAAACCCTTCAGGATATGTAGCATTTGAATAATCAACATTCCCATATGCCAAATCAAAATCCCATAAAGGTCCCATTTTAATTTTTTCACCAGGAATATAATTGAAATAAATACTTGAGTATGTTGCGGCATCTTGATTTTTACAAATCTCATTTATTAGATACCAATCTATAAAACTGTCTAAATCAATAAATGCCCTGTATCCTAAATCGGCATCTGTGAAATTATCTCCAAACAAAGCTTCTTCAAAATCGATAATATGATTTTTAATTAAATTATATTCACTAGAATTCAACTCTAGGCTAGGTTCTTTAATATTAAATAAGTTGCTAGGAAATTTACTCCATCCATCAGTTGTGAAATAAACATCATCTTCATCTATTCTATTTGTTTGATCAATTTCAATTAAATACCCTTTGTCACCAACATTAACTCTGTTTTTTGACTCCTCTACTTTTTGACCAATAAGATATGTCCCTGCATGCTGATCATTTATGAAAAGCTCAACATACTCAGCTTTTGGGACATAGTCAAACCTACTAATATCTCCCATTTCTCGAGATATTTTATTTCTAATAAGAGATTTGTCCGATAGTTCAGCTAATAACACCCATTTTTTGTCTTTAGGTATATTTAAAACTTCAGTCTTGTCATCGAATTTTATTTGATAAGGTTTTTTCCCCCACACTCCACCTTGCCACCAAGTAGAGTTTCCTCGTCCTTTAATTTTCATTTCCGCCTCCACAAGGTCAGGATAGTTTTCTCCACCAATAATTGAAGCCACACCCTCAACATAGTCTTCTTTAGAATCTATTGCCACTCCGTTAGTGTTGACATATATAATTGGTAATCCTGTAAATTGATCAGGATTAAAAAACTCAGCCTTAATGGTTTTCGCCATGTCCACTGTAACTTCAATCGGATTTTTAGAAGATAAAAGATCTCCTGACCACTTCAAAAAAGACCACCCATTTTCTGGAACAGCGTTTAGTTGAATGATAGTTCCGCTATTATAATCGTTAGCTAACCCAGGCTTTATTATTTTTTCTTCAACAGATCCATTTCCTTCAATTTCAATACTTANAGGATATTGTTTTTTTTCAAAAACTGCAGTTATATTTTTTGGTTTGTCGATTGAAATTTGAGTAGGATTTTCAACTTNAGAGAAATCTCCTTTCCATTNGACGAAAANCCATTCAATTGCAGGACTAGCAGAAAGCTCAATAATGGTTCCACTNTTATAGTCTGTTGAAACACCAGCTTTAATTATCTTTTCATTAACCTCGCCCTCCCCTTCAATTGAAATATTTAAAGCATAACGTTTTTTTGTAAACACAGCAGTTACAGCTTTATCAGAATCCATTACGATACTTGTGGAGGCGCTTGATCCAGAAACTCCAGACCACGCAAAGAAAGTATATTCAGTAGATGGAGTTGCGTTTAAAACAACGGTCTCCCCTTCTTCAAACTGTGTTGTAGTTGGTGTTAGAGTTCCTCCTTCTAAAGGGTTTACAGACGTGGTAAGAGTATATAATATTGGATCTTTTGAACAGGAAACAAGAAACAATACCAAAAAATAATATAAAAGTTTTTTCATCAAATGGCCAATAGTTATTAGTTAATTATTACTCCACTAGCAATAAAAGAAAGTTTGAATTCAGGTTTGATTATTTTATCAATTTCAGATTTAGATTTTCCCGCATCTTCAGCATAATGTTGTAGCATTTTAATGCTAATAGTGTCTTGTTTTACAAACCCTTCTAAAACAACTTTTTTGTTTTCAAGACCTTGCTTTGGAACAAAAAACCCATAATCTTTAAAAGTTACCTGAACAGTATCTGTTTCAACTTGAACCTGCATCCAACATCCTTTTTTTGGACAAGAAGACAAAATGGTTCCATTAACCTTGGCAAGAGATTTTTCTTTAGCGTGAGCAATTAAACCCTGTAGAGAAACTGTGTTTGTAATATTTATTTTGTCTCCATAATATTCTAAATCCGTGTTTTGTGCTAAAGAAAACAATGGAACAAATACCAGTAATAAAACAAGTTTTTTCATGTTTTAAATGTAATATAAAATTTGTTAAATTCTAAAAAGAGTTCTTGTGGATATTTTAACAATGGATTTAAAGTGGCACAAATATTGTAATANATATTTAAAAAAATAATATTATGAGAAAGTTCATGGAATTTTGGGGAGTTTATTATCCAATAATATTGGCATTCCTGTCTTTTGTATATTCGGTCACACTTTGGTTTTCAGGAAATAAACTAGAAGGGATATTTGTAGGTATTTGGGTCCCATCTATATTGTCTGCTTCAGTAGCTTTAAGACAAAGAAGAGGTGATTATCGCAACCAAAAAAACAAATAATGGAAAATATTGGAATGTTCATGGTGGGCTGTGTTGTTTTCGGCCTGTATTTAACAGGTTATTTATATATGATAAAGTATGCGAATGATTCTTACGATAAGGATATCAAAAATGATATCGAAAAAGCGAAACAAAATCCAATAAAAAGCAACGAAGAATAATTGACAAGTTCCAATTCTTTATTTTACTAATGCAAGAATTACTG
>JGI24540J26637_10000545_pt1 | contig 15985 bp, 22 predicted proteins | sample NorSeaMetagenome_FD_26637 | JGI IMG/M metagenome (IMG submission 26637)
ACCGGAGGGTTAGGCGGGGGGGTCGCATCTCAGGCACACCAAGGTGGGTTCGGAGGAGGGGGGAGGCACGCGAGTACTCATGGTGGTGGTGGTGGTGGTTACTCTGGTGGGGGTGGCAGTGCCACGGCACAATATATTGGAGGAGGTGGGGGGTCATACAAGGCTACATCCTTCACGGTCACGAGTGAAGACGTTGTTCACGACGGTCCCGGTTCAGTTACGATTACAAAACTTTAAATCTCATGTATATAGTATATGTCTGAATTATGCACTGACGGAACTTCTCTACCCACACCAGATGAAATTGCTGCTCAAAAAGTCATACAAGAACGTAAAGTTGAGGCGATGACAAAACTCCGTTCTGAACGGGACGCACTGATTCCCTCCACAGATAAATACGTAATGTGGGATTACCCTATAAACGATGAACTCCGTAAAAAATGGAAACGTTACCGCCAACACCTCCGCGACCTCCCCGGTATGTCTTCACCGGATCTCGATGAAGACGGAAATCTCACGGGTGTTGAGTGGCCGGTCGCCCCAACTGCATAAATCTAAATTTTCATTATTTTAAAATTATACAGACCAGGTAACGTTTTCGGCATGACATTAAAAGAAATACTAATACGTTTATCGGCATTATTTGAATCATATGAATGTCCAATATGTGATTGCCATAATAGTAACTGCCCTTCACATTGTTGAAGCGAAGTTTCAGAATCATTAAAACATGGTGTCAGCATGGTTTCTAATTCTAAATATGGTTTATTCGTATCACATGATTTATGAAATTTAAGCGGTGCATGCATTCCAGGTACAAAATTAACAAAATATGTCCCAGATATAACCGAATTTTTGTGAGTATGTAGTCTTTGGAAACCACCTTTTGAACATTCATTTATCCAACACTGGGTGATGATTACATCGTCACCGCTATTACACCCCAGTGTGTTATTTATGTAATCGACACTACACATTTTAATCCAGTTATGAAAATTTTCAAAACCAGGTGTATCAACTAATAATTCATTATTACTACTACTGGGGTCAAAATAATGCTTTAAGTAACCACGATGACACTCATAAGAGTGTGACTTAGTTTGAGATTTATCAATTATATCAAAACACGACTGTTTTAAACGTGTTTCATGTTCATGAGGAAATATGTAAGATCCAATTTTTGAAGGGAAAATTTCAAAAACCCCTTCAGGCTTCTCTTGATCAACAGAATTATTATCAATCATGTATATATTAATGTTTAATATTCTATAAGTGGTTATTCAACAGACCTAGATGAAGATTGACCGGTCACCCCAAGCCCATAAACAATTTTCCTCCAAAGTGGACTGCATCCCACTTTGCAAGAAAAATAAACTCTTACTATAATATAAACAAAATGTCTGGTGGAATTGCCCAACTTGTTGCCGTGGGNGCCCAGGATGCCCACCTCGTTGGTGATCCCGAGGTTAGCTTTTTTAGGTCCACTTACCGTCGTCACACCAATTTTTCCCAAACCGTCGAGCGTCAGGTTATCCAGGGTGCTTTGTCCCGGGGTGGCATGTCTACAATCCGCTTCGAGCGTAAGGGTGATCTTCTTGGATACACCTACTTCACTTCTATCAACAACTCTTCCAATGCTTGTGAGGCCCTTGATTGGTCGACCATGATCGATAAGGTTGAGGTTCTCGTGGGNGGNCAAGTTATTGATGATCAGGATACTTTCTTCGCTAACAAGATTGCTCCTAACCTTTTCGCCACTAGTATTTCCAAGTCCCCCGTTGGTGAACTCTACGATGGCTCCACTGCCTCCAAGTTCTTCCCTTTACGCTTCAGTTTCTGTGAGAACTGGCAATCTGCCCTTCCCCTCGTTGGTTTACAGTATCATGATGTGGAGCTTCGCATTCGGTGGGCGGATAACGCCGCTGTGAACAGTGCTACTCGCCGTGTTGAGTGCCACGCTAACTTCCTTTACCTCGACACTGATGAGCGTCAGGTTATCGCCAGCGAGCCCCGGGGTATCCTTATTACCCAGGTTCAGAAGGCTCTCCCTTCCATGGGTCGCACTCAGGAGTTGAACTTCAACCACCCCATCAAGTTCTTGGCCGCGAGCAACGTTGCCACTGACAGTGTTAACACCGCTACTAACCGTGTGAAGCTTCAGATTAACGGTACTGATGTCACTGACTACAAGTTCATTGATCCTCACTACACCACCGCCGCTTCTTACTACCACGCCCCCAACTCCAAGACTGATCCCCAGCTTTACGCGTTCCCCTTCTGTCTTGACACTTCCAGGCTTCAGCCAACTGGCAGCCTTAACTTCAGCCGCCTTGATTCTGCCCGCATTGTCAGTGAGACAAGCAACTTCAAGGACACAATTTATGCCGTAAATTTCAACATATTAAGGGTTGAAAATGGGATGGGAGGTTTATTATACAGTAACTAAATTTACCCTTCACTATAACATAATCTTCACTACTAGTAAAATGAACTTCTGGTTGATTGTCTTTTTACTAGGAGCAGTTTTCGTATTGACGTACAATCCCAAATCCAGGACACTCGAGAAGATCGTCGAAGTCCAGCCCAAGCAGGAGCAGTGTGAAGCTGAGAGATATCAGCGTCTTCAATTCATTGGAGGGGATGATGCCTGTACTCAGAAGGGAAATACTAAAATGGGTGCAATAATTTCAGCTTAAAAGAAATCGACGTCTATTACACATAAGATGTTATCTTTTGATCGCGAAACCATGCTTATCGCGGGTGTTATTGTTTGCATTGCTGTCGTTGCTTACATGTTTAACGATATGCGAAAGACCAAGGAGGATGTTCACGCTGTGAAGACCTTCTCGGTTAATCTGATGAAGGGTCTCACCATTGAACCGGTTGAAGATGAAGCGAAACCTCAGACTGTTACTAAGATTCCTGTTACTGAGGAGAAAAAGGAGGAATAAACATATTCGTATATTATAACTTGCTAAATGAGCAATGAAGAAATACAAAGCGATAGCTATTCCAGTAACATTTGAAGGCGATCGCCCACGGTTTCTGACCGTGAGAGATCGTAGATTTAAGGATTGGATTTTTGTCACAGGGGGATGCAGGCGTAGAGAAATTTACAATCCTTTAAGATGTGCTCTTAGAGAGCTAGAGGAAGAGACACGGGGTGTTGTTTCGTTGAAGAGGGGGGAATATACAGAGTTTAATTTTATACATAAGGAAAGTCCCACAGTAGAATTAGTATATAATGTTTACGTCTTTTTCGTCGACTATAAACGCACAGATCAATTCAATATGATTAAGAAGTTTAATGATGAAAAGATGAAGACCAATTTAAAAAAGATTAATAAAGAACCGATAAAGAAGACATACGACGAGAATGATTTTATGAGCTTTGATACTTTAGAAGAATTCAATGGCCGTAAACGATGGGATCTGATCATACGAAATGTCATTCAGAATCCACAGTTCTATTCGTGTGTAACTTCGTTAAATAGAAAAACATTTAGTATAAAATAGGAATGAAGTCGAAGACTTACATTTTAAAGCAGATCAAAGATCTTCTTATTGATAACAAAGCATATAGTGATCGAAGGGCGGAACAATATATAGAGAGTGTCAGAACCAAGACAGTCTACGAACTTCTTGTTATTAAAAAGAACCTTAGTACCGATATTAAAGAGCATGCAGACATTTCTTGTATGCGATCCATTCTATATGATAGCTATCAAGACGATTAAAAGAATGACTCCAAAGATAAATAAGTATGTTCAAGAGCTGGTGCTCTAAGAACAATTTAAAAAATGCGAAAGCTACTTCACATGTTCTCATGGATGGTGGAGTGCTTTCGATACCATTCGACAAACTTGACGAATTCTGTGAACGTTACATAGAAGCCGTGAAGAACAAGGAAAAACTTTATTTGGTGGAACAGAAGACTTCAACCTACAATTTCTTTTTGGATATTGACTACAAAGATGAAAAGGCGTTGGATATTCCATTTGTGCAGAAGCTTTGTAGAATCATATGTGACAAGGTGAAGACTGTAGGAGGTAAAGATTGTCTTATATGTGTTTCTAAACCAAAAGAAGTTGACGACAATCTGATTAAGACCGGTGTTCATATGAACTGGCCAGGATTTATCGTAGATCAAGAGAATGCATTGAATATCCGTGAACATGTTATAGCAACTTTGAAGTCAATTTTCAAAAACAAAAATTGGAATCAGATTATTGACTGTTCAGTATATGGTGATTTAAAAAAGAGGACCAAGGGGAGTGGATTTAGAATTCCATGGTCATACAAAAAGGGGAAACACCTTGCATGTGGTGGTCAGGGATGTTCAGGGTGTGATAACGGTAAGGTCACAGAGCTTCCATATGTACCGGTATTCAAGTATGTTTATGGCCCTGTTCTTTGTCTAATGAATACAGTTTCCCAAGAAAATGAACCATCTATTGATACTTTGAAAATGTCGATCATTCGTACAGAAGATACAAATGCCAGGGCTGTACGACCACTCGATGGTAAGAAGAGGGAAGAGGGTTCATTCACACAGACACAGATGAAAGATGAGTTTGATAATTCAGAAGCTATAGCCCACCTCGAAACTTTTATTCGAAAGAACCTTGAAGGTCAGGAAGATGCTAGAATCACTAAAGTATTTACTCATAAAAATCACTTTCTTGTATCATCATCATCTAAATACTGTGAAAACGTAGGACGTTCTCACAATTCCAATCATATATGGTTTCATGTTGTCGGTGATGTCATTATTCAGAAATGTTTTTGTACATGTGAAACAGTGATAGGTAGGAAAAATGGATTTTGTGCAGATTTTAGAGGAGAACAAAACCAATTGCCAGCGTCACTCGTTAGTAAATTATACCCAAATGCAGGACCACCCAAAAGATCTGTAACACCACCAATCAAACAAAAACTAACGATAGACGACGCTATTCCAGTTCTTAACGAGTTTATTAACAAAAATATTCAGGCCATGGGTATTACAAACCTCTCTAAAAAGAAAGGTAAATACATAGCTACAACTACAGATCCAGAATGTGAACTCTTGATAGACAAGACAGGAGTGGACTTTGTATATTCAAAAACTCCATCTAAAAACCATAGAAGTGTCCTAAACAAAAAATCCAAGGAGATTTTATTTCCAGACAAAAAATAGGATGTCAGGAGCTTTACTGGCCACAGCTACATATTTAACAAATCTTCTTACTAAGAAAACTATTCGTAGTGACGACTTAGATATTCTCATAAAAAAAGTTCATGAATATTCAGGATTAAACCCTGATGAGTTTTATGCATTCATCACCAACATAAATGTCTTTAAGGACATGCTCAGAGAAGATCCCGAATTTGCAGGAAAGTTTCTTTATATAGCACTGGATAGTTTAGAGAACGTTGGGATAATGTCAGAATTCCAGGAAGATATACATCAACTAGCATTACAAATAGGTTATTACGCAGAAAAGATGATAATGGACGCTTCTATTAACAAAAACACCGCGTTTCATCCTAAATACTTAAACAGTCGACTATAATAGAACCAAATGATTTCCCGTTCTGGTCGCCGTATTAAGAAACCCGTTATTTATTCTCCCGAGGAGGAACTTGTAGATGATTATAAAGAGGACGAATACGACAGTGATGATGACAACAGTGACATAGATACCGACGATGAGATTGGTTCCGAAGATGACTATGAAGACAATGATGAAGATGCAGACGACGACGGAAATCTAAAGGATTTTGTGGTCGGTGATGATGATGACGACGAGGATTATGAATCTTCTGACGACGAGGAAGAGTATAGTGAGTAATTTCCCACTTAAAAAAATGAAAAACAATTATAGAAATGGAAGCAGATATCGGTAATCCCATAGATTTTAACAAAGAAGAACATATTCAGGATTCAGAACCCGATCAAGACCATGATTATTACCAACAACAGGCACCAAATCCTATGATGATGATGCCTCCTCCTATGTATCAATCTCAGCAACCAAAAGTTGATTTTTTTGCAAACATTGATAAAACGACGTGGATTGTAGGATTTATTGTATTTATACTTGGATTTTTTATGGGGAAGACAATGCAGCCAATCATACTCAGGCCTGGCTAAGAGGGTATCCGTAGATCCATTCTTTATCACTCCAGGGAAAATTACCAATAAATTCACCAGTTGAACCCCTTTTTCGTTCAGTAAAATACGCACGGCTCGTGACCACTGGGTCCTTAAGTTGTGCGGCTAAAACTTCTGAAGCTGTATTCATCTTCTTTTTGACAATCTCAGGTGATGTGAAAAAGAAGTAAGCTACAAAAAATACGATGAGAAGTGTGATGATATTAATCAACACACTGAACATTCTTACTAGGTATAGACATTTTTATATTATTCGCTGACGGTATTGAGTGCAGCATTGGCATCGGCCTCACGCTTAGCCTGCCTCTCCTTCATCTCCTCAGCGACAATTTCATCCGCCTTCTTCACGAGTTCCTCCATAGGAGTGTCGGGATTCTCCTTCTGTAGACGTTCAAGAACCTCGGCTGGATGACTGATAGGAGCTTCATCCGGCTTATTGTAAAACTTGGAGTTCTCGTCACCGGGCTTGAAGTTGCTAGACCCCTCAACCATATCACGCTTACGTTCCTCAAACATCTTGACAGCTGCAGCCTGGTTCTCCTTGTAACCCTGCATAAGCTCCTCGAGCTTCTCATTGGTATAGTGAACATCCTCAATCTTCGTGGGATCGGGGGGAATGAGAAGCCACTTGTACATGTCTACGACATAAATATCAAAAGTCGCATCCTCCTTTTGAAGACGCTTTGCATGGCTCTCAGCCTCTGGACGAGAGTTAAAGCAACCCCTGATCTTAATACCAAATTGATCATTCTTTTGAGGACACTCGGGACCCACAACGGAAAGGCATGCGTAAATCTGACCAGGAACGGTAGTGTAATCTTGTTCGAGAGAACCCATTATATTCTTACTACACACAAAAACTTTAAGTTCTTTATAACCTAAGTCATTTAAGCCTTTGACACGATATGATAATATGGAAGATATACGGAAAGCTCATAACAATTTTAAGAAGGATCTTATCCAGAAGTCAACGGATAATGGAGATCTTGTACTTGACGTTGGGTGTGGTTGTGGTGGTGATCTTCAAAAATGGCGTCACGCGGGGGCTAATATAAATATGTGTGACCCGGATGAAAAGTCACTGGAAGAGGCGAAATCAAGAGCAAATAATTTGAAGATACGCGTTAATTTTTATAAAGGTGACATTTTCAATTGTCCGAACAGAAGATATAACGTGGTGTGTTTTAATTTTTCTTTGCATTATATTTTTGCATCGGAGAAATTATTCAAAGAGTCTATACGTGAAATTAAAAAACGTATGAAACCGGGTGGAAAACTTATAGGGATTATTCCGGATTCGGAAAAGATTATTATGAAAACTCCGTTACAGGATGACATGGGTAACTTCTTCAAATTGAAGGAACATGGTAACGGTGGTTTTGGTGAAAAACTGTTCGTACATCTGATTGATACTCCTTATTATTCGGATGGTCCAAAATCAGAACCAGTTGCATACAGAGATCATCTTATTCACGAACTAGAGTCGAACGGTTTTACTTTAACTTTATGGGAAAACTTATCAGGAAGTCACATCTCAGAGTTGTACAGTAAATTTATGTTTGTATATAGAAAATGATAGCAGTAATAGTATTGCTTATCATTAATGTATACCTATACGTAACTACAATTGAACCCATGAAGTTGAGGTTAGTCAAGGAGAGGTATAAGATATTCCGTGAAAATGTAGAAGGTACAGAATTTGAAAAGTTGAAGCATCCGATACCTATCACAGCACATCATAGATTGAAGGGTACAGTTGGGTACAATCTCAATAAAGGTGCAGAGATTGGGTTATGTATAGATGGTGAAGTGAATGAAATCTTTCATGTTTTGATCCACGAACTTGCACATTCTTTAGTGAAGGAATTTGATCACTCTAAAAAGTTTTGGGAAACCTATAACAAACTAAAGGATCATTGTGTACGTTTAAATATATACGAACCAATTCCAACCGAGACACCTTTTTGTGGTATGCATGTTCAGGATAAATAATCTAGGTATACACCAAATGAAAACACCACTGTCGACAGTTTTCACTGCAGTGTTCATGTGGATTATCGTCTATGCGATAACCATGGTTCCTATATACACCAGGAACTATCATGCGAATCTAGCTCTAATGACAATTGTTATACCAAACATGCTTAGGTTAATTGTTGGTCAAGTTCCTCAACTGGCGGTTGACAAGGGTTTCTTCTTCTCGTCGACTATCATTGCCTTCATTCTTGTAGAAGGTTTGTCTCGTCTCGTTAAAACTTTAAAGGGGCAGATCAAGGATTATGGGAAGGAAAGAAGGAAGAGCTTGGAAGTGAGTCTCTTATTTCTAGCCGCGTTCATAATTGGAGCGGTAATTACATATTTTCTCGGTGTAGATAAATCAATCTATAGTAATATGGGTTGGGAACAGGTTCCCTAAGCCTTGAGAATATAACTCTGGCTAATATGGAAAAGAACAGCCGCTACGAGACCAGTGGCACCAAGGCCAATCAAGCTTCGACGACCAGCGTCGTTCAAAAACTGAGGAATCATTGTAGCGAGCTTCTCTTGTACGGGTGTGCTAATAGCCGCGGCCGTACAAGCAGAAACAATAAGAGCCTGTAACTGTTGATCAGTGAGGTTAAAAGGATTTTTAGACGCGGGAGACTTTGTAGCAGTCTCGTTCATGGCAGGTTGGGGAGAAGCAGCCATCATCTGCATCTGCATGGGAATCTGGGAAGGCATCTGTGTTGGCATAGATGGAGGTGCCATCATCTGAGCCTCCATAGGTTCTGGTTGACCCATCAATTCGGAAATAGGTGTAGAGTCCATAGTAACTTTACTTTCACTGACATTTTTTTCTTCATTATTATGCGTAATAAAAGACGTCGATGAATTAACCTGAACCATACCACCATCAGAATTGTCTGATAAATTCATGGTACGAATGTCCGTCATTTAGTATTGATCTATGTTTTTACTATTAAATAAAGACGCAGCCTGGTTATTTCTTCTTCGTAATGGTTAACGCGGTTTTCTTTGTAGCTTTCTTTGTATCATTCTCTTGTTGAGAAAGGTATTTGGGGTTATACATTTTTCTGTGAGCTGCCCATAACTCTGGACCACCGACTCTGAAATTCTTTCGAAGTGTTGCCTTATACCAAAATACACAATCCTGAATTTTATTAGACCTAACGGTGTTATCAAGAACTAAGCATTCATAATTCTCTGTGCAGGCATCCATAACCTTTGAGAACATATCGTAGTTGGGGAATATACCAAAAAAGGATTTGTAAAGCTTCTCCCGATTCTGAATGATGTTCTCCCTGAGAATGAACACGTAATCCACGTTAGCTCGTAGTGCTGGTGGTAAGTCCATCACATATTGCATTGTCAACATAAAGAAGATCTTCCAATGACGACCATTCATAAAACATTGTCTTATGCAGGTATCTTTTAGAAACTTCGAGTCATACATACAGTCATCTAAAAGCATAAAAGTTCCACAATTGTTTTTACCTGCACCTACCAACTTCCGCTGCCTGGCCATAACACGCTCTATAGCTTCTCTGTCATAATCGCCGTATACGAAGAGGTCTGGAATGAATTCAGAATAAAAATGATTACCTTCTTCTGTACCACTAAGAACTATACCAGTGGGAAGGTGCTTCTTATGATACATGATATCCTTCACCAGAGTACTTTTACCTGTATTACGCTTTCCTATAAACACACAAACACGATCGTCTGTCATAGTTGCAGGATTGAATTTCCTCAACTGAAGATTCATCTACTTTAGTGTCCCGTTTTATTTGAGAATATTTTACTCGCACATATTAGATATGTCTGGAGCTGTAAAACTGGCAGTGACAGGTGTTCAGGATCAATGGCTTACAGGTGATCCGGATTTTTCTTATTTCCTGACAACATTCAAACGACATACAAAGTTTGCCTTGGAGCAAATTGAAACACCATTTGATGGAGATGTTGGGTATGGTGAAGAGTTACGCTGTAGAATTCCTCAAAACAAGGGTGACTTGGTAAAAAGTGTGACTGTTAAATTTTCCTTGTCCGCACCCGAAGATGGTGATGGAAATAAACTTAATTTTAAACCATCGTTTTGTACAGATCTTATCGATACAGCTGATTTGTACATAGGAGGTCAGTTAATAGAGCGTCTTACGGGTGAATATATATACATGCATCAACAACTTCATAATACTATAGATGACATAGAGCAAACGTTATACTTTTTAAATGGTCATGGTAGTAAAATTTTTGATTTCACAGGTGAACAAACATTTTTTATCGATCTTCCATTTTATTTTAATCGTGCAACTTCACTTTCTATACCCACATCAGCACTCTTAAAACAACAGATGGAAGTAGTAATAAACTTGAAAAATCTCACCGATATCATAAATGGTCCAATTCCATCTTCAGGTGTACAAGGGAAAATATTAAATATATCTCTTGATACAGAATTTGTATTTATAAGCGATGATGAACGATTTTATTTACAATCCATGCCTCTTCAATATCTCATATCACAAGTACAATTATCACAGGTTACATTCAACCCCGGTGAAACTCATAAAACCTTTATGATCAATTTTAAGCATCCAGTTAAAGAACTTTTATTTTTAGCGAAGAAGGGAAAGGAATTCTATAAAATTGAAAATGTAAAATTGGATTTCAATGATATGAATGTCATGGAATGTGATCATCTATTTATGACATATGAACAACCATTACTTTATCATATAAACTGCCCCGAAGATGGATCACCGTTTGGAGTCTACAGTTTTGCACAGAACCCAGAATCACATTACCCATCCGGTCATGTCAACATGAGTAGAATAATTCACAAAAGAATGACTGTTGATATAGATCCTACAGATGATAAAGTTGTACTTAAAATATTTGCTGTGAACTTCAATATTTTACATATCGAGAGCGGCCTCGGGGGTTTAAAATTTTAACGGTGTATAGTAGTAATGGCTGGAAGAATTCAGCTTACAACGAGGGGTGTTCAGGACGTCTATTTTACTGATAACCCGGATTACTCGTACTTCGTTCAACTATTTCGAAAACATACAAATTATACTACACAATTTGTAAAGCTGGATGTAGATAATGATGTTGAGTTTGGAAAAACCGTCAGTGTAACTATACCAAAAGATCAAGGTGATCTTGTTAAAACAGTTAGTTTAGAAATAGAGTTAGATAAAATCGTTGGAGCCGATTTAACACGTATTGGTTATGTGGAGTCTATAGGACATGCAATGATCGAGTATGTCGACATGTATATAGGTGATGAGAAGGTGCAACATATACCAAGCGATTATTTACAGATTTACTCGGAACAAAATTATACACAGTCTAAACAAAAAGCTCTTGAAAAGTTGATAGGTAAATATCCAGACAGAACTTCTGATGTACCCGTTTCAAGTGGTGTAATTTTAGGTCACTTAGGACCTGCTACACAAACCAAAAAACTATTTATTGATATCCCTTTTTATTTCTATCGTAAACCAGAATTGGCTATACCTCTATGTGCTATGTGTTTTCAAGAAATACGCCTCGAAATTAAATTCAGAGATTTGAAAGATTGTTTAGTACAAACAGATCCTCCTACAGACACATCTCTCCAAACAACTACATTAGATTTTGATCTCATCTCGAATGAAATTCTTTCATCAAATGTCGTTGTCGCTTCTTCGGATGGAAGTAACGTTGCTACTAATGTGAACAGCGAAATTGTGATACCAGGTAAAACCATATTCAATGGTGTTGGTGTAGTGTCGCCGGCTATGAATACAATTGTAACGACAGAAAATATATACAGATATGAAAATGATCTATGGCAGGTGTATCAAGCTTCTTCATTAAACCCAGGTAATACTATACATTTTTCAGATGACGGAAATGTTATAGTAGAAGTTCGTACTGGTATATGGGTGTGGAATGGAACACAATATATATTTACACCAAAACCAAATATAATTGCACTATCTAGAGACGGTAATTTTTATTGCGTAGAGGAAGGTAGACTTGAAATATTTAACATAACCACAGGAAAACGTTTAGGGGGTTTTTTTAACAAAGCAGTTAATGTTGCAGTGTCTCAAGCACATTTATCTCATGATGGTACAAAATTGTTAATCGTACTTAATGATATTGTTTACGTATATCAATATACAACCGATTGGTTTAGGTATGGTCAAAACNTAACACTTTTTGAATCGGGTATACTCACATATGTAAAAGACGGAAACAGTTTTTTTGTGTATAACCCAACTGAAGAATATAATCATAATCCATCTATTGCTTACGGCGTCGGTCGTGTATACGTCTATGACACTACAATAACACAATGGACTGAGGTACATAGATATAAGGGTTCTGGTGGAACGTATGCGTCAATGAGTGATGATAAATTGAAATTACATATTAAAAGAAGTGTTAATCAAACAGACGTAATTACACTGAAAGAATTAACCCGCTCAGTTGAAGGATACGACGAGGTTGTTATACAAAGTGTTGAAAATATAGTTGATGCCGGTAGTAATGTGTATGGTGCCGGTTATCAGAGTTTAGTATCTCAGGTACAAGAAATATTTGCTTTTAATACTAACACTTCATACTCACAAAACACGATTAAATTTTTACCTCTTAGTTTAAATGATACAATAATATCTAATGATGGTTTAGTTCGGGTGGATCATTATTCACAACCCCTCCCCAACGGTCAGGTTCGTGTGTATAAAAGAGATTCTATATCAACTGGATTTGGGCTGTTGAATATTACAGATCCCGCCGCGGACCTCGAGTCGGTCGGTGTAAACCAATCTAAAATAAACCTGTCTAATATATTTAGTAAGTTTTCTATATCCAAATCAGGTAGATATTTTGCTGTACAGGATCATATTAATAATGAAGTTCTTGTCTACGAGGTTTTCAACGAATTTTATAGAAATATCCAGTATGTAGATATAACAGTACCAAACATATCAGCTAATACACAATTTGTGTCATCTTTAGTAGGTCTTAAATTCTCTGATGACGAAACAAGTTTTACAATGTATGGTGGTAACAACAATATTCAAACGTTTCTCATATCAAATCCAACTATTGCAGAGACAACGATAACAGAAAACCAATTTGTTCACTCTATAGTGGCCGTTTCAAAAGACGTAAATAGATTTATTAAATATGACTCGTCCACTAATATTATAAAAATTTACACTATCAACTCAGATGGGACACTTGTTTCAAGTTTACCAATCAATTTACCATCTACTCCATTAGCATTTGAACTAAGTAAAGATGGAACATTGGCAGGAGTGGTGACACCCACATTTACTTACATATATTCTTATGACGGGGCAGGATGGAAACAGAAATCATCACTGTTTGTTGGTATTGAGACTTTCAGGAAATTTTATATGATAGATGACGGTAATACAGTGATTTACATCAAATCTGAATTACCAATAAATCGTACCTTGGTTGAAGTGTATACATATAACAATAATACTTGGAGTCGTATACATCAAGAAAATGATAACAGTACCATCGGTACATTGGGTATTGGAGATGTATCCCTTAACGGTCATCATATAGTGTCGTTATATGATGAAGATCCTGACTTTCCAAAACGAAACTTAAGATTAAAAAATATTGGTACTCAACAATTATCAGTTATAGTTGGTGTAGACCAAGACATAAGTCAAGTATACCCAAAACAAGTCTTATCTTGTAAATTATCTTTAGAAATGGTATTTTTAGATAAATATGAACGGGCAATTGTGAAAGATAAGAAAAAAGATTATGTAATAACTCAATTACAACACAATAGATTTTTAGCATCAAAAGGATTACAAACACATAAATTTAGAACTAACTTTTTAAATCCTGTAAAAGAATTATTCTTTATTATCAAACGTGAAAATAAACAAGAGTATTTAGATTTTGTATCACCTTTTGACTATGATAATGATACAATTACTAGTGAAAACAAACTCATTTTCTATGAAAATCTAAAGAGTCTTGAATTCAAATTAAACGACACACAAGTATTAGATGAAGATACAGGAAATTTTGCATTCCTCAAGGCTATACAACCAGCTATTCATCACTCTAAAACACCGTTGATTAGACGATTTTACACCTATAGTTTTGCATGTGAACCAGAACAACATTTCCCAACAGGGCAAGTAAATTTCAGTCTCGTAAATAATCAATTGATGACATTCAATCTTACACAGAATACAACAAGTAATAGAAATATAGACATATACGCTTTAAGCTATAACATACTTAGGTTAGATAAAGGTATGATGCGAGTAATGTTTAATACGACATGAACATGCAAACGGGTTTCGGTGATTCGGGTGACAATATGGCTGAGCAGTATATCAGTACTATGATGAATATTGTCACACCTGTATTGGAAAAATCCATGGTATTGGCTTGTGAATATTCGAAAGCGTGTGGAAGAGATATTCTTCTTCCAGAAGACATTGAATATGCAAGTAAGTACTGTGCCATGTACACAGTTGGACACGATATTGGTAGCATTTTTCCAGAAATTTACAATGATCAAGACGACGACGAAGAAGAAGAAGACGAAATTGAGGAAGTTGATGATGCTGACTGTCCACTATTCACAAGGTACTCCGGTACAGAGGAAAGGTTCAAACGTATCAATGAAGCCTATGATAGATGGGATTCATGGCAACCCCAAAATCCGACAGAAGTCATGTTAAAAAATGCTATTAATAGTAATGGACCCAGTGGGATGGACTAATAGTGAATTTAAAGTTATTGATAATGACTCAGAAACAGACAGTGATACAGATTCTGATACAGAGTCTGAAGAAAACAATCAGGGGACAAGGGGTTATTCTGTACAAAAGTACAAGAAAATCTTAGATGAAGTTGAATTGTTACCAGAATAATTTTCTATACTTACAATAAATGTCTAACGCCGCTCTCGAAACTGTTCAGGTTCTCACTAAGGAGCTCCAATCCCAGTCTCTCAACTCTGTTGTCGCGGGGTTTTCCTTCGCGGCTGCCATCTCTTGGCTTGATCTCGTTCGTTGGGCTATCAACCAGATTGTCCGCGTCCAGAAGAACGGTGGCCTCCACTATGGTCTCACCGCTCTGTTCACGACTCTCCTCTCCGTCGTTGTGTACCTCGTGATCGCTCGCTTCTCTCCCGGTGTGAAGAAGCCCATCGCTCCCGTGTACGCTGTCACTCGTTAAGTTTTCTTACGTGTGATGACCAGAGTAAGCATACCAAAAAATAAAATTATAGAAATCAAGACGTATTGTCTCCATCTATACGGATCCTCAAAATCGGGGATGCTTATAGGCGGTGGTAAAACCCCAACATCTGGTGCAGTATGCTTAGATGTTGCTTTAAATTTTCCCGTATTACACTCAATCTGAAATTTCAGAACATGTTCCTGATGCCTGAAATCGTATGGAATCATTCGACCTTGACTCATGTAATAAAACTGTATATGTAAACTCTTAAGACCCTTTTGAGACCCAGAGAAGAACGTGTGTTCAACAGGGTCATCTGAAANNTAATTTACATANGANCCGTTGATCAATATCTGACCNGTATAAAAGGGTTCTCGNAGATATACGTCTTTATTGAATGTCTCGGAACCTGTACCTATACGCAGTAAAAATGCATTTGGTCCTTCAAGGTTAATAGACCCACTGGTGTATGTACCATTAATACCCGGTATAGTTATATTCTGTGGAGGTAGACCAAATAATTGATGAGGAGTTGTGTNACTCGATGACACGAGATTGGATACTGTATCATCTGTTCCT
>JGI24540J26637_10000546_pt1 | contig 15981 bp, 20 predicted proteins | sample NorSeaMetagenome_FD_26637 | JGI IMG/M metagenome (IMG submission 26637)
TTAATTCTACCACCTTTACCCCACATTAGGTAAGTTTCAATATCCGTTGCAATTTTAGATAAGTGAGCTGCTTCCATATTTGTAATGAAAGTTCTTGTAAGAGTTCCATTCTCAAATGCTTCTCTAGCACCAGCTTTACCCATGTTTGCTACAAGTCCTTCTATACTAGGTACAGATGGATTGTTTGGATCAGTGTTGAAGTTTCTCCAGATCTCAGTAACAGGTACAGTACCATCAGCATTTAATCCGCCTTTGATCATTAAATCTGCTCTTGAAGAAATTGAATAATGAACGTGTGCTTCTGCTCCTCCTACAAAATTGTAGAATTCACGGAAACCAGATCCAGTTTCAATATCTGAGAAACGTTCTCCGTACTCACCTCTTGCAGAACCTTTTCTGAAGAACTTTGTACCTTTAGCTAAATACTTGTTATCCAAGATAGCCGCATTGTTGTTGTTAACTAATTGAACAGTATAAACAAAACCGTCACCTGCTGGGATAATATCATCAGCTGTGATGTAAAGTTCTAGTCCATTATACTTATCATAAGTAATAATGTCACCGTGTCCAAANGTTCTTTTGTTAATTTTGATCTTAAATAAAGTACCATCAATACCTTTACTGGTTGATGCTGGTTCAATATCCGCTACAATGTACGGAAGATCTTGTGCAATAGGAGTTTGCCACTTGTACTCACCTCTAGCGTTATCCACCATGATAGTATTCTTACCACCAAATGAAGCCATTTGATACAAAGGCATTTCTACCTTTTGGGTCATAGCCCATAGATCAATTGGTCCCATATCCATAGGCTCAGGGTTACCAAGCATTTGGGTTAGGTGATACGAATCAACATGAGAACTAGCTTTGTAGCTTGTATCACGTAGGAAAATCCCATTATTTAAAACTGGAGTTGCCATAATTTTGATTGTTTTTAATTGTTAATAATTGTTTTACTCTGTTTATATTTAATCTATCTAATTAAATTCTTTTACATTCTTTTGAAAATATTTGTTGGTCTAGCTAATTTTCTCTTAGAATTTTTATTTTCTGCTTCTGCTCTGTCAACACCTAATGATGTTCCACCAGCATTTGTTTGTTCNGTTTTTAATTTTCTCACCGTTTTCTCAACACTTTTCTGAGCTCCTTTATCCATAATTTTTGCTTTATAGCTTACAGGATCNTGTAGTAACCATAATGCTTCAGATATAAGAGAATAATTTGGTTCAACAAATTGATACTTTTCTAATAAATGACCTAACAAATTTGTATTACGTCCACTTACTGATGGATAATTTGGTTGAACTAAACCATTATATAACATGGCTTGTGTCTTTCTATCAACTTTTAATTCACCTAACTTACCATCTTTTAATGTATCATATACATTTTTCATATAAGCTTTAGATGCTTGTTCTTGTTGTTTCTTTTTTAACTCTTGTTCTTGGAGTTTTTGTTCAACAACTTTTTCTTGCATCTTATCTAATTTAGGTTTAAACTTATTTGCTTGTTGTTCTAACTTACCTAAATCTTTCCATATCTCAATTTCTTCTTGGATCTCTTCTTGAGTACCATATCCTGTTGCACCTAAATATTGACTAATAATTTGTTCTTGGTCATTTGTTTTTTTAACATCTAAACTTTTACTTGTCTCTACTTGTGATAATGTAGAAAATAATGCTTTAAGATCTTTACCTCCATCAGCAACATATTTAGCTGCTATTTGTAATTCTTCTGGTAAAGATTGAAAAAATTGTTTAGGAGTTTCACGTCTTACTTGATTAGCTTTTTCTTCTAAATTAGCTTGAATTAACTCTTCCCAATCTTTAGCACTGTATTCTGATAAATCTTTATCATCATCAAATGCAACAATTTTATCTTCTTTGATTAATTTTGAAAAAACATCAGATATACCATTAATAGGTTTTCTACCTTTTTTTGTTTTTAATTCAATATTATTTTCATCTTCTTCCTCAATACCATCTAATGTATCTAAAATATCATTAGCGTTTTCTTCAGCTTTTACTTCTGCTACAGGTTCATTTGTATCTGAAGATTCACCTGATTCATCATCTTTTTCTACTTTAGCATTTAAATCATCTTTATCATCCTTGTCAGGATCTGCAAATGACATATCTGCTTTCTCAGTTAAACCACTAAAAATATTTTTAGGTTTACTTGAGTCATCTGAAATCATATCAGCACCACTTGGAGCAGCATTGAATATTTCATCTAAATTAACGTCTACTTGTTCTACGTTACTTTTCACTTGTTGTGTTTGAGTTGTACTCATAATTATGTTGGTTTTAATAATTAATATTCCTTACATATATAATATACGCAAAGTTTGTATTATAAACTTATAATATTTGTGGAAAAATAAAAATAATAAGCAGTATATAGCTAACGTCAATTATTTTTTGTTTGAATCCTTAGAATCATACTTATTTTTATTTTCTTTGGCTATTTGAAGTTTGGTATTAGCTATCTCTTTTTGAGCATTTATTTTTTCTCTTTCAACTTGAAGCCTNCTATTTTCCATTAATGATTTAGAGCTATTTTCTTCACGTTTAATATTCATTTGTTCACGGTATTGAGTAGTTTCTCTAATATCTTTCATAGCATCTTGAAAATCAGACTGTTGATTCTGATTTATATCAACCTGAGAACCAAATCCTGCAGATCTAATTTCAGCAATAGTAACATCATTCTGTCTGTCTTTTGCATTTTCCTGCATTTCAACTTGTAATTTTTGTTGTTCTTCTTGTGATTTGGCTTGCAATTGTTGTTCTTGCATTTGACGTTGTTGTTGCATTTCTTGCTGACGTTGCTGTTGCATTCTTGTTTCAGAATCTTTTAGTATATCTGTTACTTCAGCAATTGAATCAGCTTTAACAATATTTCCTAGTTCATATATACTTGCACCAGTTGTATTATTTGTAAGAGCCATTTGTTTTAAATTCTCTAATATAGCTCTGTGGTTTGTTTTAGTAGTTGCAAATACATTAAAATCTCTAAGTAATAGTTCAGTACCATTAATAGAAAAATTAACCTTCTCAGCTTCTGTAGAGATATAAGAAAGTCTTACACTTGGATTAGTGCTATAATAGTATTGTGCTAAATCAGTTCTCATTTGATGAACCCTTGGCATTAAATGGTCTGAATGTTGTACAAAATACATTTCTGTTTGGGCATATGACTGTTGCATAGCTTGTACAACCCCGGTTGCAGTTTGTGCTGATACGGCACCACCAAGACGCTGAGGATTAATGCCAATGGCATCAAANCATTGTTGTTTAAAATAATTAGCTAATTGTATTCTAGACATTAATCTATTAGTCTGCTCCATGTTTAGAGTCTGATAATGATTAAAGTTAGTTGCATTTTCTGTATTAGTAATAGAAGTATCTAATGGAAGCATCTGAAAATCTTTCATTGCTACAAATGCTTTAGCATAATTGTTTTTACCCCAGTCTTCACCCATTGAGTGACGTGGTAAAGCATTTTGATCAAACATAATTACTGTACCTAATTCATCAATTAGTATATCAGCAATTTGATTATTAACCATATTATAACCAACTTGATATGCTTTCATTAAATCTACTAAAGAAGTAGATCTTGTATTTCTATCAGAAAATACTCTACCCTCTACTGGAAGTTTACATCCATAAAGTGTATTATTACCTTTGAATTGAAAGGGTAATCTACCAGGTTTAGTTCTGTTAATACCTATATATATTGGATTAACATTATCACCCATAGTAGATTGCCACATAGCTGGTAAATTTGGACCAATTTTTACACCACCCCAAACCTCATTAATCCATATCCATTCTATATGTTCACCTTCTAATAAATTTTCTTTAGATTTTTGTTTAAAAATTGATGTATCAAATACACCTTTTTTAGTAATTTTAAATGTTTCATCAACTATCTCTTGAGTAACTTCCCCGTCATTTTCTATTTTTGTTAAATGACCTATTCTACGTTGTGTCTTCCAATAGATAGTAGATATACGCATTAAGTTACCTTCACCCCACATTGATACATCTTCTGTCTCATCAAGTATTTCACTAAGTATATCTCCACCAGCAGCAGGGTTATTCCAATAATTACTTGTGTATTGTCTATATGCTAACCCAGGTGAATTTGTATTCCACTCATGAGATCTAGTAGCATCATAATATGCACCATCATTTTGATATCCATTTACTTGATATTGAGCAGATCTAGCTGGATAAACTTTCTGTAAAGATTTTAATTGTTTTTCATCCATAAGATATCCAAACTTATCTACTACATCTGATACAGTCATCAAATCTACTTTACCACAATAATTTGAATCTGCAATATATCTTTGATCTGGTGATTTCTGATAAAAAGTTAATACTGGATTCCATAGTTCAATATCATAATCATCTTCTAACATTCTAAAATGCCAAAACTCTCTATCTGCAATAAGCATATCCCTAAATCCTCTTTCTTCAAGTTCTTGCATCTTGAATCTTTCTTCATCAACTGCAAGTTGATGTGATGCCCACTCTTCAACCATACTTCTATATGACTTACTAAAAAAGTCTTCTATAGCTGGTAAAGATTTTAATCCTTCTGGTGATAATTGTTGTTGAGCTTCTTGAGATGAGGGATCCATACCCATCTCAATCATCTTACGTACTAAGTTTGACTCAGCATCAGCAAGTAAAGATTCTTCTACTTGCATTCTTTTTTGTTCTAACATCTCATTATAAGATGCGTCATCTACTGCTCTAAATTGTACTTTTGTATAACGTTTAGCAAATTCACCTGTAAGAACATTTATTACATTAGGTACAATTGGATAAAATTTAAGTTCTAATGCAGAATCATTTTCTTTTGTTAGAACATCCATCATGTCTTTGTAATCATTGTCTGGCTCTACAATGTAATCTGATTTGTCAATTAACCCTTGAGCAAGTTTATAATTTTTAAGTAATCTTCTAGCATTTAAACGCAAAAACTCTATACCTTGAAGTTCTAACCAATCTAAATTCCAAGCTGCCCAATCATCAGTTTTTTCCTTATATGACAAAAACTGAACTGGTTGAGTTAAGCTAGAAAATGTAGGCCCGCTTTCTGCTTTTGCCCCATTCTTCATTTGCATGGCGTTTAATACTCTCATATTATTTTTATCTATTTAATATTTTTGAATCCTGATCTATTAATTTTGGTTCCTCCCATACTTCTTCTACGGCCAATATTTTTAAACGGACTACTATACTTTAATTTACTTATTTTTTCTGAGTTTACCAAGGAATTATCGTCTGATTCACGTCTTTTAGAATACCCTCTGTTTGATTGTTGTATTTTAACAAAAGCAATTAATGCACCAAATGTAACTAATCTATCTACGTTTAATCCAGGGTAGTAGGCCATCATTTCTTTAATAAGCATAGGATCTGGTATCCTCTCTACTCCTAACGTTTGTGACATAACAGAACCATGCTCATCTGTTTCTTCATGAATACTCTCTCTTAGAAATTCAATAGCATAAGATATTAAATGGCTTTTAAATAATGTTCCTGTATTTTTCCAACCATACTCTTGATAAACTGTTCTATTTGATCCNAAATCTTTTAGAAAAAGTATTTGTTGTTTTGGAACTAAATANCTTTGTTTTTTTCTGGCTATCATGTGTTGAATAAACAATGAAATATTATTCTCAACAATAGTCCAAGCGTTATACCACTCAATTAATAACTCAAGTCTTTCATGTGTTTTGTTTATATCATCAAATCTACCACACCATGCTGCAACAATTTTATCTTTCTCAATAAATTGTTCAACATCACCACCACCTATTTCTCTAGTTACTTCAGTTGCATTCTTGTAAATATATATACTACATAATGAATCTGATGTAGTTGTTTTACCTTCTGACACAGGGTCAATAGATCCATAGTATGCTCCAAATCCAGGATTGGGTATAGGTCTTTCCCATACAACTATACTTCCTGTTTTATCTTGTTGTTTTTTATTTACTGGGAAAGTACTAACTGGTAATTTAGTTGTTCTTTTAGCTATAATACCTGATTGATCTCTGTCAAGTTCAATAAGTTCATATGGGTATTCTTTCTCCTCAATTTTTTTAAGTTGTTTACTTAATATACCTTGTGGAAAAACAGATTCTTTTCTATAGGCAAATGCTTCAGCAATATTTAAAGGTTTTTGAGATATTCTTAATTGAAACTGTTCTCCACCTAATTCATTTTTCCATCTATCTCTTTCAATCTTTATAGCTTTAATTGCTTCTTCAATCTCTGAGTTACCATATTCATCTATGTATGGAGGCATTGACCATTGTTCTGGTATAAACAAACCAGCCATACCAATAGTACCGTCAGCATCCATTAAATTAGTTTTTACTGCATATATATCATTTGCATTAGGATTAAGAATCATTTCCTTTAAAGGATTACATTGTTCTAAATCTCCCACTGATCCTGCTGCAATAAATTGACCAGTTGTCATCATACCTGAAGACATTGCAGGGCGTAGGTACTCATACGTCTGCATCATGTTTTTAGCAATACCTGCCTCCTCATGAAAGAAGTATGTACATGGTCCACCAACTCCTGTGGTAGCATTTTTTTCAAATGAAGCTCCTTGAATTTTTGATTTTAAACCTCTTGAAGTTTTTCTATTATTTATTTTTACTTCAATCTGCTGTTGCCATAATAATACTTTCTCAGGATTACTAGGTCTATACCATGCAGTATGTTCATTTAAAAATGTTTTATATTCTTCTAAAAATTTCCAAGAACCTTTATCATTTATGTAATCTTTAAGAGATGCTCCTATTTTACATATTGATCCTTCTTCAAACCAATATTGATTGATAATCTTTGCCATATGAAAATATGAAGAAGCAATCTGACGTTTTTTAAGTATAGCAACATGTTGATTATTTAATTCAGCTATTACTTCATACAATGCCATATGATATTGTGCATCTCTTACCTTTGCAAAACCATAATGCTTTTCTTCTTTATCAAATATAGGTAAGAAATTAAGCCACATATAATAGTCCCTGGTAAGGTACCATGTATTGTCTTTATTTTTATACAAGACTCCTGTTCTGCATTTACTTTTTTGGTCTTCCCAATAAGCTGTAAAATCTTTAGATCTAAAAGGGGCATTACAATAATTACCTTCTGTATTAAAACGTTTAGCTTCTTCATTAAAAAGCAATGCTGTAGAATCAAAGTTATATTGACCAGGCTCTTTAAATAAAGATTCTAAAAAATCTCTAAATTCATTATCAGAAGAAAACTCAACAGTAGACCACTTTTGATTTTCAAAAATAGGTATAACCCTACTCATCTCTTATAATGGCATAAACATCACCAACTTGTAATAATAAATGTTCTTCTCCATCATGTTTCATAGGTGTAGGCATAGCATGTTCTGCATATCTTACTACATCACCAATCTGTATTTCACTTACTGATTCACCTCTTCCTACTACCTGACCTTCATAAGTTATTTTTTGTGCAATTGTGGGAATAATAAGTCCTGATGCAGTTTTTGTTGCTGCTTTAATTTCTTTAATTAATAACTTTTGTCCTACTGGAATAATTTTTTGTGCCATAATTTTTGATTTTATATTTGGTCATATGCTAAACCTGCACCACCACGCACAGAGCTATCTTGTTCTTGTCTCATATCAGTAAATGCCCCTTTATAAGATTGTCTTATTGCTTCAAATTTTGCAGCAGCATTTACCATAGAATTTATATTTCCATCTCTACCATGTTCTATAGCGGTAACTTCCATATACTTTGCTAGTCTATCTAACATAGATTTTATACCTACATATGCTCTATATGTTGGTGTTTGATACATTTTCTCACACATTGCTTTAGCATATCTTATTGGTGGATCTTCTGTTGAATCTTCAAGTTGAATCTCTTCAATAATAATATCTTCCTTTTCATGTTCTGGTAAATTAAAAAATGGATTGGCATCAGGATTAGGACATGTCATATAAAACAAATATTTATATACTGTCATATGCGTATCAGGATATTCATCCATTATTTTTTTAAGAAAAGGTAATGCATGACAATGTTCAGTCACTATCAATTCACTATTTTGTATATCAAATAATCTTACTATCATAATTGTTTTATATATCTTTTATCCACTTTATTAATGACATGACTTCATCTTTTAAATATGGAAGTTCATATATCTTTATTGTATCTAATACAGGTTCTCCATTAACATGTTCATTTATTGGATAACCAAACTTGTCTTCACCTACTTGTTTAAATTTAACATGTTGAATAGTTAATTTACCAATTTTTAATTTAGGGTTATGCTTTTTAATTATATATGCATACATACTTAATTGTAAATTATAATGATTTAGATTACAATCATCTAAATGACTTATAGGTTTATACATTTTATTAGTTATACCTTCCCAATTAGTAAATCCTTTTTCTTTTATTTCTTTATTAGTTTTATAATCATTAATATTTATTAATCCATCTACTATTTCAACAACATCAGCTTGTCCACATAATCCAACAGATTTTAAATATACTAAATGTTCAGGATATAAACCATTTTCTAATTTTTGATTTGGAGAAAGTTTTATTCCCTCATCATCTATTATTGGTTTAATAATAGGCACTTCAATACCATTACGCTCAATAGTTTTAAAGTCAAGCATGTCTGCTTCTCTTTGATTGTGATAAAAATTACCTAGTGTAATTGCTCTATTTGTTTCCCCATCCCATGCTGCAATAATTTCTTTTGGGGTCATTCCATACCACTTAGATCTTTTATTTTTTGATGATTTTTTTGCTTGTCCATCTCTATCAAATTTAGGTTTAAATTTACCTATAAAAGATGTTACTCCAGTCCATTGAATATTATCATTATCAATGCTTTCATAAATGTGACCTTCTTCTTGAAATTTTATTGCCATAATATTATACTATTGTAGTATACCACCAGCTATTTTCATTACCCGTGGTTACTGTGGTTATCTCACTACCTGTGTAATAATTAATTTTTATCATTATTTTCAATTTGATTATTTATTAACTCCTCTTCTTTTTCAGTTGTGTAAGCATCCCAATATCCTTTTGGACACTCAGATGCTGTTGATCTTACTTTAAATGCTAAACTACATCCACAATCAGAACAACATGGTTGTGATCCAGGTGCTAAACAATCTTTCCCTTCTGCATCAAACAATGAGCATCTTATACATATTTGAAATCTGTCTGTTGCAACAGCTTCAATATGTTCTTTTTTAAAAATACTATTTGCAATACCATCTGCAATTTTATCAGCATTTTTAAATATACTAAGATATTTTTCCCATTTTTTCATTTCTCTTTAAATATTTTTCTGTTTAAAATATCTATCTCCATTTGTTTTAATGCAGCTTCCATTTGTTTAACATTATTATTAATTTCTTGACTTTTAGCAAAACCTATATAAGTTCTTTTAGCTAAATTACCTAGAATACTTTTATTTTTTTTAATTGCTTTTTCAAGTTTATTTTTTCTTAAATAAAAAGTTCCCAGTCCATCTACATGTACCCTTGGAAAATCTATATCAGATAATTTCTTTCTTAACTTACCGTAGTAAAAAGTTATAAATTCATCTACTACAGAATTATGCACTCCTACTTCATCAGCTATATCTTTTCTAAGTTCTTTATGACTCTTTGGATTCACTGCCTAATATTTTATAATCCAGTAATACTATCCCACTGGTTTGAACATTAATATCTTTTTGAAGTGAAATTGTTTTTTTATTATTACCTGATTTATCAAGTAAATTCTTTTTTTCAGCTTTAGTAATTGCATTCCTGGCAGATTGAGGGCTTTTAAATATATTACCCTCAACTAATTTTAAACAAAATTTAGTTAACTCAATATTCTTATATTTAGATAACTCTGCTAAAAACTTCATATCTGAATTGCTTATAAATATATTATTAAAAAAACAATAAGTCATTATTTGATATTGAATAGTTTTATCAATATCAACTTTCATTTTTATATCAACTTTGTTTACTAGTGCCATATTATAAACTTAATATCATATCAACTAAGTCCGGATGAGGATAACAATCAGATTTATCCTTCCTTACATTGGTATGTGTTAATAAACCTTTTACGTTTCCTAAGTGTGCATCAAGTTGAAATCCAAATCCTTTTGTAGGTCCATGTTTTTGTATAAATTGTTTTAAACCTAACCTAACATCAATTTGATCTCTTTCACCTATATATTTAATCCATTTCTCAGTTGCTTTAATTTGTGCATCTGAATATCTATGCCATTTGGTATAACTATTAAATGGTTCTGATAATATTTGAACTTGTTCTTCTTTACATGTAGAGTTTACATATGTTTTGTTATTATGAGTTAAGTATCCCATACAACATATCTCTAAACCTACTGAATGACGGTTCATATATCCTGATCCTGTTTTACCTAAATGCCAGCCTTGAGCGCCTGTAGGAAAAGCTTGAACCATTACACCATCGTTTTCATCATTATTATTTCTATGATCTATACCACCTAATACAAATTCAGTGGCTATTCTACCACGTGAATCTCTACCCCAATGGTCAATACATCTATAAGGATCTGCATGACCAGCAGTATGATGTAAAAATATATACTCATTATTAACAGGACCATTAACATATTCTCCTTTAGGTAAATAATGTCTATGTATTACCTGATCATAATTTGTTTTATAATATTGACCTTGTAAATCAGTATCTTCATCTATTTCTTCAGGGATTGTATTCTCTAAATGAGTTAGTAGAACCCACATATCATTATCAACCATTCCAGTCACATCTAAATGACGTGTAAGTTGAAAACGTTTAACATGCTTTTCTGTATTAGGGCCAAAAATTCCATCAGATTTTATTCCTAATTTACTTTGAAGTGCTGCTACTCTTGAACCTTTTGATCCAATTTTTAACATTTGCATTTTACTTTGGATTTACTGCATCTTCCATTGCAGCTTTAAACTCATCTGCTTCAGGAGTTGATGGTTGTCCTCCTTCTTTTTGTGCAGCATATTGTTGTGCCATATACATTTGAGCTTGCATACGTTCTGCTCTTGCTTTTTCTATAGCAGATAAAAGCATTTCATAATCAGCTTGTACTTCTAAATGTGGGATGTTGTCTTTGTAGAAAGCAGTTATTTCTTCTCTACGTTCTGCAAGTTGTTCTTTAGTTAATTGAGGATCTTTCTCAGATAATTCAGGGTTGGTTTTTGTATCAGCCATTTTTATAAATTTAAGTTAATAATAACAAATATATAAAAAATGTTTAAATCAAAAAAGTTTATTGCAATTTATTATTTATTTGCTTACCATTTAACTTTATCTGCCCAATACGCTGCAGACATCTTTCCTTTTTTTATATTCTTTCCATGTCTAGCTTTAAATGACTTACGTTTAGCTTTCATTTTAGCTGATTCACCAGCTTTTGGTTTACCTGCTGTACTAGCACCCTGTTCACCAAATCTAATTGTTTTTACTTTATCACCTACTTTAGCTACAACTACGTGAGACTTTTTTGGATGTGATGGGGTACGTTTGGGTTTGTTAAACCCTGCTACACCCGCTCTTGCCAATCTACTATCCTTTGTCTTTGCCATTTTTTTTTATTTTATCCTGCTGATATTTTTAAAACTCCTGAATCATTCCAAACTACACCGTTAGATAATGGATCTACTGTAGGTAAATTTTGTAAAACAACTCTCCCTCCAGTAACTTTTAAATACTTAGCTCTCATATTAGAATAATATTCATCTTCAATAAGAAATGCATATTTTCTTAGAGTATCTCCTGAATTACCTGTAAAAGTGTATGTTACACCAGCATCATATTGGTTTCCTCCATTTACTATTTTAGCATATGCTGTATCTTTTCCAGCAAAAACTATTTTAGGAATAGGACCGCCCATATTAGAACTAGTATCTGTAGTATCTACAAACCAAACACATGTTGTACTTGGTAAATCTGGAGGTCCTGTACGAGGCGTGGCCTCTTCTACTAACTTTATTAATGCTGTTCCATTACCAGGGCTAGCTCCATTGTTATCCATTCTAATAGCTAAATCTAGTTGTTGTGAAGCAAGCTGCCAATTATCAAAACTTTTAATTTGAAATTTTGAATTTAATGCACTAGCATTACCAGCTCTCGTTAAAACATCTTTTACACTTTCCTCCAACATTACTAATACCTCTGTATTTGATTGGAATCCCATTGCTGCATCATAACCAGGATCTACACTTGGAGACCATTGCTTGCCATACTCAGACCAATTTACACTATCACCTGCTTGTCTTTCATATATAACACGAGTATTATCAGTTACCACATCAAAATTAGGTGAACCAACAGTTTTATTTTGAATTCTAATTCTAATACTCTGTCTTTTATCAGATATAATATTTGTACCAGAAGGTGAAGAAAAAAGTGTATGATCTGCGGCAGTTAAATATCCAGAAACAGAATTTGTTGCAGCCGGCATAGATATAGCAGGAGTTACACCACCTGATGATACTACTGGTGTAGTTCCAGTAACTCCAGTAACTGTACCACCAGTTGTTTCAATTACATTGCCTGATGTATCTACAGCTAATGTATAGGCTACCGTACCTGTATAAGTTCCGGATCCATAATCCACAAACTTTATTGACTTATGTAAATCAATTTCTTCTGAGCCAGCTGTAGTTTTAATTTCAAGCATTGGGTTATTTCCTGCTGATCCTAATTTAAGACCGGCACCACTCCAATTATATAAATAACCAAAGCCTCCACCATCATCATCCCAACCAAAACTAACTTTAAAATTTCCATCTTGTGTTATTAAATACTCTGGATCTCCTGATGTTATACTAGAAGGTTTATTTATAATAAATCTATCTGCATTCTCCATCCTCATTTGATAAAGACCGGCGGAGTTTGGGTTACTTTGTCTTAACTGGCTATCCCCAATAACGCTATTTGCCCCATCTGAATAAACAGGTATGTAATTAGTAGTACCACTACCGGTAACCTCACCTGAGTTAATACCTGCTTTAAGATCTTTTATAGATATAAGCTCATTATGCATTTTAGGTGTATTAAACATGCTATCATCTGGATTAGGCCTTCTACCTAACACTAAATAATCTGTATCTTCTGTATTTTTAACTACTCTTTTTCTATTGAGTAGACCCATCATATCTATTAATATATTTCCCATTTTATCTTTTTTTTATGTATCTGTACATAATTTAGTACAATCAATACTATCTAATATTGTTTTAATTGCTGTGTATGTTTCAGTAACAATAACAGGTGTAAATCCAATTCCTACATTAAGTAATCTTAAATTTAAATATACTTGAGTGTTAGGATCAAAATATTCTGATAATCCACTAATCTGTACAGCATCAATGTATAAAGGAGTTGTTTTAATTTGTGGTGGTATTGCTTTTCCTGTTACATCATATTGTTGACCATTTATACCACTAGCTGGTATTATTGTTGCTTGAGTCAACGTAACAAATTGTTTTTGATATATAGGTATTCTTGCCATTATCTTTTTTTACCTTTATGCAAGCCGTGAGAAGCATGCTGTTTACCTTTTTTAGTAGCAGCACGTTTCTTTTTATTTGCTGCAGCTAATTTAGCTTTTCCTTTTTTAGTACTCTTCAACTTAGCAATAGTTTTCTTAGGTGCATAAACTTCACCTGTCTCAGAACTTTTCTTTCCTGAAGCAGTTGTCCATTTTTGCTTAGTCCACCTGGTAAGACTTTTCTGTTGTTTTGTTTTTGCCATTATCGTATTTTGTTTCTGGCATTATGTATGTACATCCATCTTTACACATCCAAAAATAACCATTTTGCATTCCACCAACTAATTTCATATTAATATCACAACGCCTGCATATCATTACTTTTTAGTTTTATATCCGCCTCCGTTTGATTTATAACGTTTAGCTAGCATCTGAGCTTTACGAGCAGACCATTGTCCAGCAGCACCACCTTTACTCCCGGCTTTAATAGAATTAAATAAACGCTTACGCATTCCCGGTTTTGTGTAGTTACCACTACTATTTACGGTGCTTTTCTTTTTAGTTGCCATGTTTTANCTATTGTTTGAAAGAATAATCCAGTTACTTCCATCGGACCATATTGAAATTGAATCAAATTCTTGATTTATTACAAGATTAGCTCCACCGTTAATTGTTTCAGATCCAGCTGCATCAATACTAAGTGTTACTACATTAGTTGTAGTACCGTTAGTAGTAATATAGAATTTTCTATATTGCCATTCCGCATTTGCTGCTGATGGTAATTGAAGTGTTGCTACTCCAGCTGCTCCACTATTATTTATAAGAAATATTTGTCCTGGGCTATTGTCAGGTAATACTACAGTAGTACCAGTTGCAACTTCTACTAAAGTATAATTAATATACTGTTTAGTATCTTTACGATTCATATCTATTTGGACACTACCTCCACTTACTCTACTTAGAGTTAATAAATCTGTTGCTCCATCAAATACTGCAGAGTTAACATACTCATCTGGTAACGTTACAGAGCCACCATTAGTTAAAGATAATACCTGTCCTGCAAGAGATAGTTGTTGTTTGTCTCCTCCTCCAGCATTAAAAAATGTTTTTAGTTGAGATAATGTAACTAATTCTGTTTGTAACTTAGGAGCCGGTTTTAATCTTTCTTGTGGATTAGGATATCTAGCAAGGGTTATATAGTTATCCGATTTAGGCGTAACCGTTCCATTTCTTTTTAACATGCCCATCATGTCTTGTAGTATTGTACTCATTTTTTTTATTTTAAATTATTCATTAATTTCAGGATAGTTTTTTAATAATATATTACGAAGTTTGGCGCATCTTTCATACTGCTCCCCTTCTACATAATATTCTATCATATTTTCTAATTCATCTTGTGTAGGCCCCTCATCAGGATCAAAACACATTATAAAATTTTTACCAGTTTTAAACTTACGCTCAAGCAAATCCTCAAATGTAATCTGCCCCGAAAGAACTAACCACGCATTGTTATATGCTTGCTCTAACATTATGTCATCCAACTGCTTCTTTTTTATTTTGTCTAATATATCATCAGACTCATTGGATTCCGCCATCTCTTTTTATTAAGTTTGAAACACTTCTATAAGAACAATATACTAAATTTATAAATCCTATAAAAATTTTTGTGTCACAACATTCCCCCCGTCACATATAAAAAATTTTATACCCCCCATAAAAGTTATGTGTTTGGCGTGCTTAAGAGGTTCTACCAATCTGCTCCCCAGCTAAAAATTGTCACGGGGATACCCCCTGTGTCAATACCAATATTAATCTAAATATTTATAATTATGTCAGTATTTTTCAGAAAATTAAGAATCAATGAGAACACAGGAACTGCTACTATCATTGTAACAGACAAGCTAATCACCAACAAACAAGGAACTTTAGCAGGAATGGACGTAGGAACAAGGACTAACGGTAACATAACCTTTGGTGTCTTATCTCTTATAGACCCAAAGACTAATCAAGTGATGCGTGCTAATCACCCAACAATTAAAGCTTTGCAAGGCAAACTTAATCAAGGAGATGAAATGGCTGGCTTTCAATTGAGTGATAATCCTGTAATTGATTTAAACACAGGAGAAGAAACAAACTTACGTTGGGTTGAACAAGCCTAATCTAAGAACAGGGTGTGTGTAACAGCACACCCTTTTATTATATACTCTTATCCAAGCAGGATTATTTAAGGTTTGCAACCTTGTAAGAGTACAACAACTATGGGGGAATGTTTTATTAATAACATTGCAGGTGAAGCCATAGGGTCTATATATTTCAATTATGTAGGTGTTGGTACCAGAATCCAACTAATTATAGGGAGTGTGTAATAGCACTCCTTTTTTTTCT
>JGI24540J26637_10000547_pt1 | contig 15974 bp, 3 predicted proteins | sample NorSeaMetagenome_FD_26637 | JGI IMG/M metagenome (IMG submission 26637)
CAGCAGTCATGCCGCAGGTGAGGCTCAGTTTCCGAGATAGGGCTGCATGAGCATTCCGCTTCGATGTCACACAACTTGTCCCACAGGGCTTCATGAGCTGTGGGGTACTCGATGTAGGCTTGTCTTGCTTCTTGGATCGAAGCGAGATGTCTGAAGGCAATGAATTCCTCTGGGGTGGATGCTACAGGCCTAGCCACTCTGATGCAGTCCCTGCAGAATTTGTAGTGGTTGTCGTGATGAGAGCATAATGGTTTGCCATGCAATCCTGTGTCTGGGCATCTGTAAGAGTCTTCACAATGATCACACCACCTACCCGTTGGTTTGTCACACCAGTCACATGGCCTTAACCCGAAGGAGCCATTGCCGCTGCCCTGGTTGGAACTCATTGAAGTGGAGGTGCCTTGAAGGTCCGCATGAGTGCCAGATGGCGTGATTGGGATGCATCCAGAGCCTGAACCACTACCAGAAGCAGCTTGCGAAGTTGTGTTGTCACCCACTGAGTGTTGGTTAGTTTGGTCATCGTAGTCAAGCGTTCCAGGGTACTCAGATGATGGTGGCCACAGCTCACCCAACTGGTGTTCCTCATCCAAGTTGAGACGAGGCAATTGAGGCATGTGTTTGCGTGCCCTTTTGCCAGCAGGGAGGCCTGCGCGAGGGTTATCAGTGGTGTGCGTGTTAGCCTGAGGGGATGCTGTCCAGTCTGAGGTTAGTTCGACAGGGCGACAGCAGCTGTGTACCCAAGCCAGTTGGGAGTAAAGGTGACCCGAGAGTGGTTCAGTGAAAGCTGCAAAATCCTTGGCTTCAGCGCAGGAATCACTCGCAGCAAGGTTAGCGATGAGGAGGTTGAAACGCTGATGACGTCTATTCTTACGAGGCGCTGAACCCTCTTGNGTTGAGTGTTCTGCTCGGAGCCCTGGTTCTTCNGAGTGTGTCACTTCNAGCTCGTGGGGATCCAGGATGGGTTGAGACGAGAGGCCGCAGATTGCTATCTTGATGTCTGATTGCTGCATGTNAGAGGCTACCTTTAGCATTTGGTAGGCAGTGAACATGTCTGTGGAGGTAAAGGTAAGCCTTCGTGAATAAGTCCAAGATAAAGCTGCCAACTCTGCGAGTGAAATATTATCACCATAGTCTGTGCTTGGGTGGAGCGTGCTGATGGCAATTGTCGCATCTCTGATGTCTTGTGAGTGCCAATGTGGTGATATGACAACCTTACCGTTGCGTTGCTTGCCAGCTATCTTGTTTAGTGCATTGTGCAAGGTAGTGAGAAGTCTTGGATCGTCAGCCATGATGACCAACCTGACTTTGACTCCCCACCAACCTTCAGCTGGTGTTGCTTCTGTCATGAAGAAGGACGAGGGACCGTTGCCTGGGGTTCTGATGCCACTGTTGGCACATGGACCACCAGCTAACAGGCTGTGGGGAGAGCTGTCCGCCAAAGGGGTTCCCGTTGAGATCAGGCACGCCTCTCTCATGGATTGCTCCCTTGTTGTTGGGAGTTCTTCTTGTGATAGTAATGCTGCCCCAATCCATGTTGTGATCGAGAGAAGGTTGGCTGAAAGTGGATCCACCAGAGTGGGGTATGCCAGATGGGAGCGCAGTATCAGTGGTAAGCAAGAACCTAGTGTGGTGGTGAACGGGCCTTCTTTGACAGGTCTGCTGATGGGGCGTGACGCTAGCCCAAAGGCTGCTATTTTCCAGCCCTCCTGTTGTAACGTTGCTAAGCGATGAATGAGTAGAAAACCTTTGTTGAAGAAAGGTGACTCAATAGTGATGCGTGAAGCCAGAGACCATCTGACCGCCTCGGCTTCAGCAATCGTGGGATGAGGATGATGTTGGCAGGCCACGTTGTGCCTGTTGATGGGCTCTGTCATGATTGGCGCCTGCAGCTGTAGGTGGCTCCAGTGATTATCTCCCTGGCTGAGTGAATTGTGGAGCTCATTTTGAAGTTTGATCATGGTGAGCTGATCATTGGAGGTGATGACCAATTGTAGCTTGATGCCCCACCAACCTCCTGGCGGTATCTCATGTCTGTCAATGAACCATGTTGTGCCTTGCCTTGCCTTGCCTTGTGAGGCGCCCAAGTAAGCATGAAGACTCGGCAGGCCTGGAAGGGGGATGTCGATATGACCATGTGCTTTTGTTGAAGAGAAGAAGAAGGCGCCCAGGTCTTCATCCACTTGCTTAGTTGTGGAGGCTGTGGCTGGCTGGGCAGTTGTATGTAACTGCTTGCTTTGCTCCTTTATGACGTCAGTCTCTGAAACTGCATAACACTTGGTGCCGTCAGGCTGAGGATGCGCAACTGTGTCTGTACTCATGGATGGAACGTGGACAGCGTTGGTCGAGGGTGTAGGACCATCGCCCGCTACATCTGAGGAGTATCCTTTGCCCATCAAGATTTTCTTGCGCCTTGATGCAGAGATGTTGACATGTGCAGTGAGGTCGTTGGTGGACATGACAGCTGACGCTGTGCCTATGACTATGGGTGTGTCTGGTGGTGGAAGTGAAACATTGAGCATCTGCTCAGGGTTGTAGCCACCATGCATTACACCATAGGCATAAACCTCTTGTAGAAAGAGCGCTACCCAGGTAGGTATCGGAATACAGGTGGGCCGTACCCCTATGTCACTGTAGAGACGATGCAGTAGGTTGAAATTCCCACGGCTGGCGGCGTCCGAGCAAGGGTTGCCTTCTCCATAGCAGTGAAAAACAACTAGATGCTTTGCCAGTTGTACAAAGATTTTGGTGTCCATGAATTTGAGATGAATGTGCTGCATCATGAGTGCTGACGCAACATGCTTGGCAAGATCTTGAGGTGTGGCCAAGCCATCGGCATGGATGCATATGACCAAATCCTCTGGTAGAGTGATGTTACCCAGGCCTAGATCATGCCATAGCATGAAAACCCCAAGTATGGCCCCAATGAGCTCAAGGTGAGCAATGGGCATGACTCTGCTTAGTGGCAGCGTCCACCATCTTCCATGTGCTGTACCACCAAGTGAAGGGATACGAGCCCCATCCAACGCTGCATCTGAGTAGATATGTATCACCCTGCTTGAAGATGGGGGATCCATGCAGCGAGGTAATGCATTGTAGAAGTGGCAACCTTGGTAAGAGAGCAGCAGCGTTTTCCATTTTTGAGATTGCTTTATCATCATTGTGGAAGGGCTGACAAGGTCAGCCGGACCACCTTTGTGCCCCCCCTTCTTGAAAACGTGGTAGAAACCNTACATGGTGCTGCGTGGTTCAGAGTTGGACAGTAGAGACATGAAGTGTTCCAGTAANCCCAAAAGGGAACGCAACTTACTGAAGGAGAGTTGGCCTNTGGTAAGCTTGTGTAGATCAGCCAAGGCACGCATTACTTTGTGGTCAGGGATGATCATCACGCCCACATTGAAATACAGCTCGGCCCCCAGTGAAAGCATGGACAGGCCTATAGAGCGCTTGTCTTGTGACGCCATTATCCACCCACACCCTGTGGTGACAGTGTGCCATGCCTGCAGCGAGTGCAGAAGGGTGGGGATACTGACTATTGTGAAGCCAGAATCATCGCAGTACATTTCACAGCTCCAGTTTCTTGAAGATCTCCAGTATGTATGAGGCACCTGTTTTCTGTCAACCAACCATTTCTTGATTACCGGGTTGGGGTGCTCAAAGTCTTTTTCCAGACGGTCCATCTCTTTCATCCACATATAGATGATGGCGTCTGCAACCCTCTGAGCAATGTTGGAAGCCACGTAGTAACCCATAGACAGCATGTACTCTACCACATATGTGACCGTGTTGTGAAGAGGGTGCAATGGTGCTAACAGGATGCAGGTGAGGTGCCACACATTGGGTGATGTCGCCAGTTGGCTGAAGAAGTTGAAGATATCATCTGCCCAGCAGTAGATTGGTTCATCTGCTATGACTGCCANATGCTTGAGAATAGCCCCATTGTGCATGATGTCTGGGACAGTGGGTTTAATTTCCGGTGGCATTGTGGATTGGTGGTTGCTGGATAACCTCATGGGTAGATGTTGGTCGATGCCTTCAATTGGTGTTTGTAGGTGTTGAAGCCACTCTGCCTTGGTGATTGATACATAACCTCTTGCTGCATCGTTAAGAGATACTACTGAGATGCCGTCAGTGTCAAAAGTCGGTTTCCTGGGGCCACCAGCTTCTATTACTCTTCTAGGTCTCTCCGGGTTGCTTTTCCTTGGTTCACTGCCTTGACCGTTGCTTCGCATCGGAATGAAGGGCATGTGAGCGAAGAGGCCATACCAATTTCTGGCCGCCAGCTTTTTGATTTCTTCCTCNACTTGGAAGATGCCTGCGTTTAATGACAGGAGGTGAGGCAGCATGACAATCTGGAGTGCCATGTCCACGTTGAAGTCAACACCGTGAAGGAGAAAGCCCACCGCTTCTTGGTCAGGGNAGTCTGCCAGTTTATCCTTGATGAAGGGACGGTTGAGGTGTGTGGAGATGTCTGCTGTGAAGTCCAGTAGCTTGATGCCCCCTCCCTGTGGGAGTTGCCACCTGACGTCCCAAATGCGACTGCGCGCCTTTGGTACCAGGTGCTTTTGACCTACAGCTAGCGTAGTGCTGTACTTTCTGTCTGCATCCTTGCCTTGTTTGCGTGCTTCCAGCATGTTGTTCAGGAGTCCGCGAACAGCTTCTGGGATGATTTTGGTGCGTAACTCNTGTCCCAGGAGATCTGCTACAAAAAGAGGGTTGAAGCCTGGTACAGGAGACTGTGCTGGTGGTCGCCCCTTGTAGACTGTTTGTGTTGGAATACATCTTTGAACGAAGGGGAGGANTCNCAAGCTGGGTTCCATGTATGTGCCACACTGTCCCCTCATGCTGTGGGGAATGTTGTGCAGAGAGGGGCCTTTGATTTGGTCAGCCCATTCCTTGAAGTACTCTGCATGAGGAAGGGCTTGATCGCATTGCAACAGCTGTTGTTTGAGGGTGTCAAGTTGCTGTTCNTCTTTGGCCTGCTCCTTGGCCCAGGTGCCTGAGTTGGATTCCGCTGCAAGGAGGCCCGGTTTGATACGCTTGGGGTTGATTTTGCCTGAGCCCATGCCCACTCCATGCTTCTCATATTCATGACTGAGTCCGTANTCACTTTGTCTTGTAACGCACAGTATTGCACGACTAGCCATGCTATGGTGCTCCATGTCATGGATGTCTGGCACAGTAAGCCAACCCTCCTTCATCAGGTTTTNCTTCGTGACTGCTCGACCAGCCCTTAGTAGGTTTGGGATGGGGCATGCGAGTACTCTATGAGTGACATCTTGGCACTGCTGCTCAAAAGCCAGTATTAGGCTATCAGCCCATGACTTGTCTTCCAACAGTTGTGTTGCCGTGACGATGCATGTCGGTCTTGGGGCCCATTGTGTTGATATTGATTTGAATCGGCCATCATAGCGCACTAGTGGTGGTGATGTGTGCATGNAGCAGGGCACCACCCAGGTGGTGCATTTAACTGCCTTTGGGGCAAGGACGCTGGCTGCTGTNGATGCCATTGGGGAGTGAGGTTGAAATCTCAGTTTGATTTTGGTTGGAACAAGTGCCTCTGTTTGAAAACTAAGGTCCAGGCGATCTTTGATACCTATGGCGAGGGGTTCCAGCATGCTGCTGGGAATGGAATTGCCAGCTAGACGGTAAATCGCTGCATCATCGGCACCCAGAGCACGTGCTTTTTCCAATACATGGCGTGGCAATTGCTGAATGCNCCATACTTCCTCTGGCATGAATCGCCTTACCATGAGACCATAGATGTCCGCTGGAAGGCGGGTGTCGAGGATGAGCATTACTGTGAGTACTGGTGGTTCACCAAATGCTCGGCAGGATTTGCTCAAACCCTCGATGGAGTAGACTGGAATGCGTTCTCGTAGGCATTGCAATCTGCTTGCGTCTTTGATGTAGGTGTAGCGAGGTCTTGCTCTGTCTGCTAATAGCAGCGCATAGGAGCCATCCTTGAAAGACATGACTCTCCATTTTTGCCAGCCTTCGTCTATGGAGACCAGCGAACCCCATTCAGGTGTACATCCTTCACCACCAACATGTAAATAGCCCATGATGGTNGGAGAGATAAGAGATGGTTGCATGTCGCTAGGAGCTTTTTGAAGGATCGCTTCATATTTCCCAAATACTCTCGCAGAGTGAATCTCCGAGGGTGGTAAGAGATGCTGTTTGAGAGGAGTGTGCGACACATTATTGAAGGGAATGGCGAGGTTGGGCAAATGTCCCATGGTTGAGATTTGTTCAAAGACAAAGAATACCCTTTGTCGCATTGAAGCACCTCCCACTTTTGAGTGATGGCAGATGTAATGTGCTGAAAGAGTGTAACCTACTTCCCTGAAGGCTTCGTAGAGGGCATTCATGACCTCGTCATAGTTTAAGGCTTGCACTACATTTTCCAGTAGACAGATGCGTACATTGAAGTGTGCTGCCATTTTTGCCATTAGTACTATCTGTTGGCTGCGAATATCTGAAGCACCTCGCTGTTTGCCGGCTTTAGATGCCCACACACATGAAGGGCCACCCACTAACAGTTGAGTAGGGTGCTCAAGTACCCATTGCTTCCAGTTTTCCTCGTAAAAATCGTCGCAGTGTTGAGCGTGGGGCCAACAGCTGTCAAGAAGTTGGTTGCAGAGTGGGTCGTTTTCGCAGTGACCCACACACCTGAAACCTTTGGGCTCAAAGACGTGTGAGAAACTGGAAATGCCAGCAAAGGCATCCACCATGTTGTAAGAGATGGGTTGCTGTTTTGCTGTTGATTTGGCATTGGCTGAAGGTTTGTCAGGACTTTTACGTTTCCTAGCCGATGTATTGCGTTTGCTGGATTTGTGATTGGAACCTGAACCAGTGCCTGATCCTGAGCTGCTGTGAGAACTTGAACCAGAGCCCCTCCCTCCTTCTTCATTCGCCGAAACTGAATCCGGGAACAAAGCTGCGAGAGATGCTGAAGGTAAGGTGTCTTCTTGATCGTCATCGTCTTGATGATTGAGCAGATATTTGGTCATGCCTGGCTCACAGAACCAGTCCGACTGTCGTCGTGCTGCTGGATTGATTAGACGTCGCAACGCTTCTACAATGATGTCCCTGGTTGTTTGCGAGACATGGCTACCCGGTAGAGTGTTAACGTTGCGCCAGGCCGGTGTGCCCGGTGCTGTCACTAGACAACCTTGGTTGTCCAACGTCCAGTGAGTGATGCACGCTAGAATTCTCCACGATCCTGGTTTGGAGGTGTCTGCCGACCAGCCACGATTGATGAGGCAGATGTTAGCCCCACCTAGCCCAATGTCTTGGGCCCATTGGCGTTCATCGTCGCTAACGTGATCTACCAAGACGTCTGCAAGGTTGGTGGCACTGTGGAACGAGCAACCGTAGTGAAAGGGGGAAGAGTGACATGTATGTACATAGAAATCCGCTTCATGCCTGAGCAACGGCACGAGGATGGAGAGCGTCTCACTGGGGTAGATTCGGCGTCTGTTGAAGGATATACACCTGTCAAATTCCAAGCCAACATCTGCTGCATAATCCTCCCTTGCCCAGATGTGGTTGTGAAGGTCCAACAGATCACTCTGCTGATGCTGCATGGAGAGAGGTTCACGCAGTGTGGTGGCAATTGAAGAAACAGTGTTGAAGTATCTGATGCTGTGCCTGGGTGGGTTAACCTTGTTGTTGTCGCTGTTTCGTACCTAGTTGCAGAGATCAACTTCAGAAAGGACGTCCCAAGGATCAAGGCATTGCCTCATGGTATGAACGTAGTTGGATGCCGAAGAGATGCCCGGCCAGAAACAGATTGGCCCTAGAGCCCTTGCCCTGGATCNGGGTAGTACCCTGATCTCGTGCGTACCTGGAAACTCCCAGTCCTCTTGCGAAGTGGGATGGCCCTGAGCATCAGTAGATGACCAGACATTGAGGGGAGGAAATTTGTCATCTTTGTGGATCATCAGTAAGTCACACGCTATGGCCATGATGTTGCNAGCTTGCTCACTAAAGCCTCTGTCACCCAGAGTATCAACGTTGATCCAGTTGCGAGGGTCACTCCTGAGCGATGAGTCATGCCTAGTAGAGATAGCCATGATGCGAAGGCTGCCTGTCCGTGTTACACCTTCCCAGATGCGTATGACATCCTGTCTGCTGCGGTTGCGCAACACCATGAGACCATGGTTGATAGCATATCTGATTTCCAACTCACTTGGTTGTGGGAGGAACAGAGGTGCTAACCCAGTGGTGGTGCAACCCCAGCCGTGCTCAATGTGCTGATGGTACAGGATTCTTGGTTTATTGTCCANAATATCACATTTGACCANAGTGGTGATGACTTGAGATGAAGATGGTGAAAGACAAAAGCGACAGGAACGAGAGGGCGGCGAGTGTTTACCAGCTTCTCTCTCTTCCTGGNTCCTTCTGAGCTCGTTGAGCTCTGTGTCCTCTTGCATGGCGCTGAAGAAAGGCTCGAGAATGTCGGTGTTGGAAGAGTTGTCAATGTGTTCATCACATTGCATTGCCAGTATTGCCTCTTCTTGTGATGTAGACGAGGATGAGGTGGTTTGGGGAGAATCAGTGCCATTGCCTCCACCTGCACCGCTCATTGATGATGNACAAGTGCCCCCTCCTGAACTACCGTTGGTGCTGTTAGGCCAATCCATGCCCGGGTTTCTATGCTTCCAAATGTTGGCACAGGAGATGNTGCAGAATGGGTGTATCTTGCCATTGCTTGACTTGTGACAAATGCGTCTGCAATCGGGAGAGCAACAAAGGAGGCTACTCGAGCCTGTCTCTAGAGTGGAGGCCCCTATGTAGCCCATGTATGGTGAGTGCTTCCATGCCCAACCATCNCGGTTGTTGAGAAGCGAGAGTGCCCCTATTTCCGCTATNCGACATGAAATGTCGCATGGAAAGTCCANAATACAAACCCACTTGNTCTTTGAGGCCGCAAACATTGCACAAGCGAACGACACTATGCGCANGCAATCCTCAGGGTGTCCNTGGTTGTGAGGATCGTANNCTTCNTGACTNGCCAGTTTGATGGTGTGGCCAGGTCGATAACCTAACGAAGANGCCCATGTAACCTCTCTGTCNGTGANGCTGGGGGTGAATGGTTCAGCCAGATTGAGAGCATGGTGAAAAGGATCGAAGTAGTTGTCGCCTGTGTATCCATCCCAGAAGATCTTTGCTTCACCATTGATGATAGCTACTGGAACTAGTAGAGTGATCACCATGGGAGCCCGAGCTCTGCATTGCTGAGTGTCTGTTAGCCTCGGCCGTAGTTTTGGCTGGTTAGACTCTGCCAGCTCTTTGGTTCTGAGCAGCTGCATAGGTCTGGTTGATATGTCCAAAGTTAGCTTGCGATCGCTGAACAANCCCTGTGTTGCCATGTGAGCGATGTGCCGTAAACAAATGTTTTTGAGGCATGTGTGAGACTGCCAGATGTCCTGTGGGTTGGCCCTTATGTCGTGCCTGCATCTGAAAGCAATGATCCTCCTTGCATCACCTGAACCTAGCGTTGTGGCTTCAACCATTTTTATGGCAAACTCAGGGAAGGGGGAGTACCCTAGACTGATTGCGTGCGAGAGTTCATTTGTGTGAACTGAATCTAGCAAGGCGTCTTTTTCTGGTATCAGGTTTATCGCATGATTGAAACACCACCTGCCCGTTGTTGGACTGGTTAGTATCATAACTCTGGGCTCACACCATTGGTTGTCACACTGGATGAAGTAAGAGATGATCTGTGCACATGAATCTGTTCTTTTGCTAGCAGGACCATGCATCAGCCCATCTTTTGTCCCCATAGTTAATGCTGAAGAAGCGAGACTGTATAGTGCATAGTGCGCTGTTTTGAAAAGATATCTTTTGGCCATTGGCTTTTGTTTGACCATTTTGACCAGCGATTTTTGTGCAGAGTTTGAGCCTTTGTGTTGTTGGGCACTGTTTCCGGAACCCGTACCCACGCCGTGACAAGTCCTGGAAGAGGTTATTGATCCACCCAGTTCTTGATTGGTGACAGTAGTGATGTCAGTGGGCAAAACTTGTGAAGCGTCATTTGTAGGAACGTCATTCCCAGAAGGCCAGTAGAGCCAAGTGCGAGCATCCTGGTTGCATGAGCCTTGAATGAGTCGTCTTATCCTGTGAACAGCGATGATGTGTGATGAAACCACCATGATGTCATTGCAGTACACCAGAGTAGCGTTATCCTTGCTGAGGTGCCAACCATCCATTGCGGATTTTGAAGGTAAGATCTGGATGGTATTGTTCTTTTTGGTGTGGATAGCCCAGTACCTCCAGTAGGTGAGATGTGCCAGCGTGAGGTATCCAGGGTTTTGGTTGGTGAGGGCAACAGCGTCAGTAAGCGACACCTGCGACAAGTTGTTTGAAAGATCATCATCCCCAAAAGGCCAGTAGACCCAGGTGCGAGTGCCCGAGTTGCCTGATCCTTGAACTAGTCGTCTCAACGTACCCACCGTGTCAAAGATCGGTTGCGTAATGACAGGAGCTGTGAGGGTCGAGCTCTTGAATGAGAGGATGGCATTTTTGATCGGGTTCATAACGGTGGAGAGCCTGCGAGTAATCTCATTGACTGTGAACTCAACAGGTGATTCGTTTAGCTTGTAGTATGCAGCCTGATAACGCCCAAGGAACCAGATATGGTTACTATTGAATCTGCGTGCATGGTAGTAAGCGTATGCTTGTGGTGAAGAAGCCCATTCACCGAATGCGATGAGAGCATCCACGTGGTGGTGAGGAAGTAGTGAAACCGTAGCAGCAATCGGGTGCATGATAACAGGGGTTGTGATGGTCAGATTCTTGAATGAGAAAATGGCATTTTTGAGCGAATTCACAGTGGTGGAGAGCCTGCGAGTGATCTCATTGATGGTGAATTCTGCAGCACATTCTCTTTGTTTGTAGTACGCCGCCTTAGACTGCCCAATGAACCACATATGCTTAGTGCAAAAAGGCATGTCATACCTGCGTGTGTGGTAGTAGGCATATGACTGTCGTGACGAAGCCCATTCAGCGACTATGATGAGAGCATCCACGTGGTAGTGAGGATGGCAAAATGCCCTTCTCCATCGCAACAGAGCCCACCTTTGTTTGAAGGCAAGTTCATGGAGAAATGCCCTGTCCATGTTCCTTCTTCGTAGTCTGTTAGCCAACGTGAGGAAGAGCCACTGCTGCCAAGCAGTGTACCTCCATTGGTGCCCCCAACACCCGATGGTGCAGAGTGGTTCTTGGAGTGCAGTTTCCTTGTTAGTGACCAAGGCAGAATGCAGTGCAGTGATGTCATCTGTAATACCTGTCAGCAAGCTAGGCGAGCCATTCCAAGTCGTGAGCTCATGTAGAGCGTCAGCATGTGCTTCTAACGCCAGGCTTTGTTGCAAACGGATTCTGTTGTGAAAGCCTCGTTGATACCATCTGGACATGGTGCCTTCTTGAACAAGCTGAGCTAGCATGGCAAAGTGCGCCTGCTCAGCCATGTTACGCAGGTTGCCAAGGTAGATGTCAGAAACCCACGTGCAGGCGAAGTTGCACCAGAAAGCTTTCTGTTCTGGTTGCATGAGATAAAGCCATTCTGTATCGTGTCTGGCAAGCCACATGAAGAAAGTGAAAGTGAGCTGATATTGGTCCAGAGCCGTTTGGTGGGCTTCGTGTAGCCCTGCTCGAGGATCAAGTAGCGCATAGTGTGATGAAGCCATGGTGTCCTGAGCCAAGAGACCAGTGATGAGAAGGTGACCTCTGATGGCTAGTTCTGTGTTGAGATCAGCATCGCGCCATGGTTGTTCCTCCATCCAGTAAATCGTTTCTTGGTGGAAGATTGATTGCTGAAAATGTTCTCGGGACTTTGAGAGGGAAGTAAATAGGAGCTCGTCGAATATCGCCTGATTGGAGGACGAGAATTGCTGCCATAGATTGCAGCGTATGTCTAAGAGTAGTTGCTCTGGTGAGCCAGGATCATGTATGGTAGAGGAGTAAGCCGTGGCCTGTTCCTCCAGCATTTCCTAATTAGAGCTTTTCTTTGAGGAGCCGCCTCTGCCCCTGCCTCTTCCTCTGCCATTACGACCGCCTTTGCCGCTGCCAGAAGCCTTACCCTTGGAACTGCCATTGGCGTTGGATTGCTTGAGGCGTTTAGCTTTGTCACGCTCGGGCCAAGAACCTTCAACGTAAGTCCAGAGTTTGTTATCAAACTGGTGCCGTTCGTGATTGTCAGGAAGCTTGTTGTTGAGGGACCACTTCCATGGTTCCTTCCTGCTTCGAGCGAAGACGCAGGTCCATTCCTTGTCATCCACACCACAGCCTTGAACTTCTGCCAATTTGGCTTTGGTCAACGAATTGAAGTCCATTTTTACGAAGTCAGGGCCGAAAGTGAGGCGACCCATCTTTACCATCTCAGCCGCCTGTGTTCCAAAACTGGACGTGTCTGTTTGCGGCCCTACACATGGGAGGAAGGTGAACCTGTAGTGAAGACAACCCGCGACTGTTGTTGCGTTCAGCAGTGGGAAGACTATCGTACAGCCATGTGGTGAGGGAAATAGCGAGTGGTAGTGCTATGTGTCCCGAGTTACAGTATTGTGTCATGCTGCGTTTGTAGCGCTGTGTGTGATGGTGAGCTAGTGGTAACAGTAACAGATGTATCCTGAATGAGGTGTGGGTTTCTCATTTTTGTATTCAGGAGTGTAATCATGTTGTGCTCATAGAGCTGATCACCTCTGTTTTCCTGTCTAGCGTCATTTTTGCGCTTGGGAGAGGTTTGGTTGCCTGTACCGTGTCATAGTGAGATGACAAATAGAGAGGCATACTTTAAGGCACATCTTGGTTGATGCCAAGCTGATTTGCCGTTTGCTATAGGGTTATGGGCAGGTATTTAATGCAGTAATGCATTTACCTGTGTTAGCCCCTTTGGTGTGGGTCCCAGAGCGATCTGTATGCTTCTGCTTGTGTCCACCTGAGGTGGAGGTGGGGTGTTAGATGGTTGATAGCAAGTCAACCTGGTCCAGAGACATGGAGGATTCCATACATCTCGGCCATTCATCTGTCTTAATAGGGTGATGCATTTTAACTTTCGTGAGAAAGAGAGCATCGTGTGACAGGTGACTGTCATGGCTGGTAGGCCATTGTACCTATTAGTGGCCTGGCTCCTCTGTGGGTTGGGCCAAGCTATGTACCCTTGTGTGCGTGCTGTATACACTGTGGTATAAGCATCAGCTAACCTGGCATCATTCGTGGAGAGATGAAGGTCTATTACCTTGTCAAATCCCATTATGATGTGACCCAGGAATGTGACAGTCAGTGCTGTCTGAGGTGTGATACCTTCATTCATAGTGTCGAAGAACTCTGGACACATCTCCGCGAGGTTACTCATGGATTCGATGCTTTGTACACATTTACCCATAAAATCCGAGATGCCCATGGCCGTACAAGGAATAAGCTGTTCTGAGATTGCAGCGTGAGGGTCATCTGAGAGAAGTGGGGNCACGATGTGTGAGCAGATGGCTGCCATTGTGCGATCAAANATGGATTGCACATGCTTCATCATACTGCTGTGAAATTTTCCCTCTCCCATGAGCCTTGCTTTCAATTGCAGCTCTGTAAGCTTCTGCAAGAAGGCTTTCATCGAGAAGTGGCCTTCCGGGTCCGTGCCCANGATTACTGCAAGGGGCTCAAGGAAACGATGNAAATGCATCATCCTGTCCACTGTGATATAAACCTGTCCTTGAGGCACAGGTGGATCCTTGCCAATCTTGCGTTCTGCATTGAGGAAGGGGAGGATCAACTCGTTCCACCAGTGGATGTCTTTCCATTGCCCTCTCCAGAATTTATTGGTGAAGGATGTAGGGAGAAGAAAGCACTTCATGTGCCAAGCACCTTCGACACCCAATGATTCCCCGAAGTAAAGGTAACGAGCTAGAAACTCGTCTTTGTTTTCACGAACCCGAATTAGGGTAGGGAAAACTGGATGTACTTGGGAAGACAGCTTNCGTTGCCCCCAGATGGTTTGTGAGAAAAGGGGGTGCCTGTCATCACCCTCCACACTGGGTTGCCTGAANGCCAGGGTGTCCANTAGGATTTTGAACATCCACATGGAGTCCGACTCTTCACCTTGCATGTGGAAGATTCTTTCTGCATGGACTGCNAAGGAAGTATCCAAGGTACACCTAAGTACCAGTTCGAGAGACGACTTGCCATAGGAATTGATTGGTGCTTGGGTGGCTGCGCCAGCATTTGAACTGATGGGCTGAGCATTGTTTGCTGCTGCGTTTTTGCGCAAAATGAGGCTCACCTTGTCCGCAATTGGAGACATGGCAATCTCGGGAGGATTTAGGGTGCCAATGTGTTCACCTAGAAGTTGCTCCACATTGCGGAGCGATGTGGGAGAGCCATGAAAAATACTCCCAGCCTCCTCCGAGAGTTTGATGAAGCTTTCCTGGCTGTCATTAACACCAGCAAAGTTGAGGAAGACTCTGGGAAATTCCTGCTCGGTGATTGCCGTAAACTCATATGAAGTGGCTTCCTCCAAGAGCTCACCTTCCTCGAGGACTCTTTGTAGAAAAACCCTACTGCTGCATATGAGCCGCTGAAAGTTGTCCATCATGATTCGCTGTTTGGCAAAGGTTTGTCCGAAAAGCAGCTCTGCCTGTTCTTTGACCTTCATGAGAACACTGTGCGATGAAGGCCCTGAGTCTAGGCACCCCAGCGCCAAGTGGTTCGTGGTCTTCTGTATGAGCTCCATGACCACCTTGCCTGCCGTTGGAGAGTCATCAGCATCCGCATCGTGCTTGAGCAGGTCGTCGTGGCGCCCGAGGAGAGACCTGACTGCTGACCAAGTGTATCTGAAAGGACTCTTCTCGTCCAACTTGTCGTTTACTTTGAAGCTCCTCGCCACTGAATGGATGAAGTCGTGGAGAATCGGGATGTCGAGATCGTTGCAGCAGTTGTTGTGCGAGATATATGAAAGCCATCTCCAACCTACGTCTTGGCCTGGTTCATACCTTTGGTGAGCAAAGATGTCCCTATAGGAGAGATCATAGTCCTCGCTCTTGTCTGTGAGAAGCATCGTGAGAGTGTGCTGAAGCAGAGCCTCATGCCACATTGCCCAGGAATCGAAGATGCAGTCCCGAGGGAAACCATCACGAAGGTGGACTCGTAGATTGGAGATGATGGAAATCGGTAAGATGCTTGTATCCAGAGCAGAGGCCTGTCGAAGGAGCGGGTCCTTCAGTCTGTAGCCATGCGAACCCAATCGGAGCAGTGTGTCGTATGGTATTAGCAGCACCGGAGATCCTTCTGGTGGAGGATCCGGGTGCGAGAAATCAATGAACGGGGCCGAGGTTTGAAGAAAAAGGATTATTTCGTCATCGGCGGGGATGGCAACGGGCAGACGGGAGTCCATCCTGTTCCATTCGTCCATCGAGGACGGCATCCCTTGTTGAAAAGAGATCATTACAGTCGATTGAGTTTCAATGAGTGGCTGGTTTGGTAAGCGACAGGTCGTTTGCACGAGCAGTCACTATTGTCCTATATAGAATCGTCATGCTGGGATGAGTTAATGCATTCACCGTGCATTATAATTCCTGCAGGATGAGTTAATNCATTAGCTTGATCGCTGTCAGGAAGTGAAACGTGTCTCTGAACCATCCGATACGGTTTGTATGACGCCTGTGCACGTAGTGGCCTTATTGAGGTGTGTACCATCATCGACAAGGACCGTGAGCTCGAGAGTGCAATCAGTCTGTTTGACTTTGACTCGTGACTCCAGGAGTAGACAACAGCTATATTGAGGACAATAACTTTGAGTCTAATCTTGGCTCGCCCCGCTTCCCCGATAACCAGCCATTTGGGACTTTTGGATATTTAACTGAAATGTTTTTGCCATGGGTATTCTGGAACTGGGGGGCCTCTACCACCAGGGGAGTCAGAAGAAGGGCCCTGAAGGGGGCCCCTTTGACTTTCCCACTGAGTGGCCGAGGGCCCGCACAGAGTCC
>JGI24540J26637_10000549_pt1 | contig 15919 bp, 14 predicted proteins | sample NorSeaMetagenome_FD_26637 | JGI IMG/M metagenome (IMG submission 26637)
CCTTATAAGAACCTTCTTCAGCTAGATCTATTGCATTTTGTAATAAGTAATTTCTTAATATAAATTTGGGATTTATCTGATTCATGTGAGTAATTCTTAAATTAATATCACCATCTTCTATAGAGTGCCTTTCTTTAAATTTTTGTGACCAACTTTTTAGACTCTCATCAACTTGAATACTGTGATTATTATTTAATATATTGCTTAGACTTCTAAATGTTCTTGTAAAATCTAATTTTTTGACTTCCATAAGGCCTAGTAACTCTTGTATTAAAAACTCATCAGCTTCAACTACTTTTTTAATCCCCAATTTATTTTTATACAAAGTAAATAATTTTTCTGCATATGTTTTTTCATACATAGACATAATTCTACTTATCTCTCCTTTATCAATTAAGTGGCTGAATGTATGAGCTAATGCAGAACAGTTCCACATTCCAACATAGGGTTGATTTTGGTAAGAATATCTTCCCGATGAGTCTGAAAGATTACATACATGAGAAGGGCTAAAATTATCGATAAAGCCATAAGGCCCATAGTCCAAGGTTTCACCCAAAATAGACATATTATCTGTATTCATTACACCATGACAGAAACCAACTGACTGCCAATGAGCAATTAAAGAAGCAGTTCTAGTAACTATGTTTTCAAGAAGATATGCATATTTATTATTTAATTTGTCTTTATCTGGAAAATATTGAGAAATAGCATAATCGCATAATTCTTTATGCCTATCAAAAAGACCATCATGATAAAATTTTTCAAAACTGCCAAATCTGATATGAGTTCCAGCTGTCCTTACTATCATTGCTGCAGTTTCAGATTTTTCTCTATAAACAATATCATCACTTCCAAAAATCATTAATGATCTTGATGAAGGTATTCCTAGTCCATGCATAGCTTCACCGCATAAATACTCTCTTAAGGATGACCTTAAAACAGCTCTTCCATCTCCAAATCTTGAATATGGCGTTTTCCCTGAACCTTTTACATGAATATCTAAGTATTTATCTTTTACCTTAATTTCTCCAAGTAAAACACCTCTGCCATCACCCAACTGCGGAACATATTGACCAAACTGATGACCTGCATAATTCATTGATATCGCTTGTACATCTGGAATTTGGACAGTGCCATTAAATACAAGCATTAAATCTTCACAGCTTTTTTCAGAAAGACCAAATTCATTTAATAAGATTTTATTTACATGAATAAGAAAAGGATTATTTAGTGGTTGTTGAAGTTGTTTAGAGTAGAAATCATGACTTAAACTCGAATAGGAGTGCTGTTTTAAGATTTTTTTTATAATTTCCATTTAAAAGATTACAGAACATTTATATATGATATGTATAATTTACATTAGTTCTAAATAAAATAACCAGAAAAAGGATAATTAAAATAAATGTTAGGTTTTAGCCAAGAATTTATATGGTTTGGAGTAGTATTTTATGACTTACTTTTAGCCGTTTTTTTATTTAGATACTATGGAAAGTATGGTCTTTATTGTGCGGTCATTCTAGGTATTATTCTTGCAAATCTTCAGGGTGGTAAAATCACTGAGCTCACTATGTTTGGTTACACATTTAATGCAAGTATGGGGGCTATTTTATATTCAGGTATATATTTTTCTACAGACTTACTGAATGAGAGATATGGAAAAGACGAGGCAAATAGAGCAGTAATGCTTGGATTTATTGCAAATATTGCAGTTTTAATAACGCTATATATAAGCTTACAATTCTTGCCATCTAACTTAGCTGGATCAGCTTTAGAAATTCATAATGCTGTGAATACTTTAGCAAACTATTCACCATATTTTATTATTGGATCACTAACAGCTTACATAATAAGTCAAAAGTTTGATGTTTGGCTTTTTCATTACCTTAAAGAGAAAACAAATGGTAAAAAGTTATGGCTCAGAAATAATGTTTCAACTATTTTATCTCAACTTCTAGATACCATTATTTATCAAGCAACTTGGGTTATAGCTACAGATGTCACCTTCACTCAAGCTTTTTTCCTAGCTATTACAAAATACATTTTAAAAGTATGCATTGCATTAATTGACACTATATTTATATATTGGGTAAGAGATTGGAAGGTTAATGAATAATATGAATATCGTAATAAGTAAATATTACTATTACAATTAAGTATTAGATTTGATTAAAAAAATACTTTATATAACCAATGACTAAGATAGATAAAACAAATGAAGAGTGGAAGAAAGAGCTTTCTGAGGAATCTTTTCATGTTGCCAGATTAGGCGGTACTGAAAGGCCTTTTAGTGGGAAATATTGGGATTTTGAAAAGGAGGGATCATATATATGTATTTGTTGCAATACTCCTTTGTTCAAATCAGACTCTAAATTTGATGCAGGCTGTGGCTGGCCAAGCTTCTTTGAGCCTCTTAATGATGACGCAATTGATGAAGTATCTGATTATTCATTATTAGTTCCAAGAACTGAGGTCAGGTGTTCAAATTGTGATGCTCATTTAGGGCATGTTTTTAATGATGGTCCAAATCCAACAGGGCTAAGATATTGTATAAATTCAGTATCAATAGATTTTAAAGATAAAAAAGAATAAGTAGTGCAACAAAATAAACCATTTGTAGATACCAGTATGTTCAAGTCATATTTCAAAGTAGGTTCATGGACTGGATTATCTAGAGTCTTTGGTCTTTTAAGAGATATAACTACAACAGGTTTGCTTGGAACGTCATCAGGTCTTCATGATATTTTTGTAGTAGTACTAAAAATACCTAATGTGTTTAGGAGATTTTTTGCAGAGGGAGCTTTTAGTCAAGCATTTATTCCAATTTACAGTGAATATCAAGAACATAAATCAACAGAAGAGATTAAGGATTTCATTAATAATTTAGCAGGAACTCTTTTATNATTTCTTTTTATATTTACTATAATTGCGTTATTTTTTGCTCCAATATTTATTTTCATTTTTGCTCCAGGTTTTTATTTTGATCCATTAAAAAAAGATTTAGCAGTAAATGTTCTAAGAATAATGTTTCCTTANTTAGGATTAATCTCTCTTGTAGCTTTTGCTGGCGGTATTCAGAATTCACATCAAAGATTCTCATTACCAGCTGCCACACCAATTATTTTTAATCTTTGTATAATTTTATCAGCATTTTTCTTAGCTCCCTTATTCTCAATTCCAATTGTGGGACTTGCATGGGGCGTTTTACTTGCTGGAATAATACAATTGTTAATTCAGTTAGCTCCGTTATCTCAAATTGACAGATTNCCTATTCCTAAAATAGGAATGAGTAATGAAGGAGTAAAAAAAGTTTTTATTTTAATGCTTCCAGCTGTTATTGCTGGAGGTGTTGCACAAATCAACCTATTAATAGATACAGTTTTTGCATCTCTTCTTATAACTGGAAGCCCAACCTGGTTGTATGTTTCAGATAGATTAATTCAGTTTCCCCTTGGTATTTTTGCAATTGCAATTGGAACCGTTCTTCTTCCATCTCTCTCTAATGCAAATCAAAGGGGCGATCTAATCTTGTTTAAGGAGCAATTAAGAAAATCTCAAAGACTGGTAATGTTTCTGGCAATTCCATCAGTCATCGGACTGGCTATTTGTTCAGAGCATCTAATTAGCACTCTTTTTCAAAGAGGCGAGTTCATGTCAACAGATGTTATTCAGGCTTCAAAAAGTCTAATTGCTTTTTCTTTCGGACTGCCGTTTTTTATGATGATGAAAGTTTTAGTGCCTGCATTCTTCTCAAGGAAAGATACTAAAACTCCTATGTATGCAGCTATAGCAGCTTTAGCTCTGAATATTGCTTTAAACTATTATCTTGCTTTTATCTTGGGTTATGGCCATACAGGTTTAGCATTCGCCAGCTCAGTTTCAGCTTTATTAAGTTGCGGTATTCTGTATATAATTTTAATAAAAGATAATTATATTCAGTATAGAAATCCAATAAATAGATTCAATTTAGCTTTAGTACTAGGCTCACTTTCAATCATTCTTTTCTTGTTATACGGCCCTTTTAATATCGACTTTAATTCTTTAAGTTTTCTGGAGCGTCTATTTAATTTAAGTTTAGAAGTTGTAATTTCTATTTTTCTATATCTATTAATAACAAGAGCTATTATTGGCGGTAAATTAAGGGAGCTGTTTTAAGGATCATGTATTTGATAAGAGGGCAAAATAATATCTCTTTATTTAAGAAGAGACATCCTAAAACTTTCATGTCTGCAACTATTGGTAACTTTGATGGATTACATATTGGCCATCAAGCAATTTTAGATAATTTAAAAGAAGAGGCTAAAGATTTGGGCACATCTACTTTAGTTTTTTTTACCGAACCTCATGCAGCAGAATATTTTTCTGCAAAAGGTCTTACAAATAACCAATCGCCTCCAAGATTATGTCCATGGAGAGAAAAATTTAGGTTATTAAATAATTATGGGATCGACTATGCGTGCTTCTTAAAATTTAACTCCTCCCTAAAATCCATGACCCCTGAAAATTTTATAAAAGATATTTTAGAAGAAATGAATTTAAAATCACTCATTGTTGGTGATGATTTCAGGTTTGGAGCTGAGAGAGTTGGTGATTTTAATTTGTTAAGAGAGTGGGGTGAAAAAACAAATGTAGTTGTCTCAAATACTGAAACTGTATTATTTGATGGAAAAAGAGTTAGCAGCACAAGAATAAGAAAAGCGTTATTGGAAAGTAATTTTAATTTAGCTGAAAACTTATTAGGCAGACCTTATATTTATTCAGGAAAAGTAGTTTATGGCAATCAATTAGGAAGAACTATTAATGTTCCTACTGCAAATTTGTGGATACCAAAACAAAAGCTTTCTATTTCTGGTGTTTATGCTGTTACATGCATGCATCAGGGCTCTAATTATAAAGGTATAGCAAATATGGGCGTGAGGCCAACTGTCGGTGGAGAGCAGCCAGTCTTAGAGGTTCATTTATTTGATTTCAATCAAGATATTTATGGTCAAAGAATAGATGTTGAGTTTAAATTCAAGATTAGAGATGAAAAAAAGTTCGAAAGTCTAGATTTTTTAAAAGAACAGATACAAAAAGACATATCTTTGGCTAAAAAACTTTTACAATAGCAATAATTATGACTATTAATTATAGGGACACATTAAATCTCCCAGAAACAGATTTATCCATGAAAGCTGGTCTGGCCAATAAAGAGCCTGAAATCATAGATTTATGGAATTCTTTAGATCTCTATAATGAGATAAGAGCAAGAGCTGCTGGGAAAGACCAATTTATACTTCATGATGGACCTCCCTATGCAAATGGTGATATTCATATTGGTCATTCTGTTAACAAGATTCTTAAAGATATAACAATTAAGATTCAAACCATGCTTGGTAAAGATGCTCCATTTATTCCAGGCTGGGATTGTCACGGATTGCCTATTGAGCTTAATGTTGAGAAGAAGCACGGCAAGAATAGCGATTTAGTTAAAAACAAACATGATTTTATAAATGCATGTAAAGAATATGCTTTAACTCAAGTAGAGAAACAAAAAGATGATTTCATAAGGTTAGGCGTTCTTGCTGATTGGTCTAATCCATATAAAAGTGCAGATGCTTCTTTCGAAGCAGACACTCTTAGAGCTCTTGCTACAATTGTGAAAAATAACCACTTACAAAAAGGTGAAAAACCAGTCCATTTTTGTCAAGATTGCGGTTCAGCTCTTGCTGAAGCTGAGGTTGAGTATCAAGATAAAGTTTCTAAATCCATTGATGTTTCATTTCAAGTTTCTAGCAATTCATTGAAAAAAATTAATTCGATATTTAATTTAGATATTGATAAAAACTGTTCATTTGTTATCTGGACAACAACTCCATGGACGCTTCCTTCAAATGTAGCTGTTTGCATTAATCCTAAATTAGACTATTCGGTTGTAAAAAAAGACGATGATTATTTAATTATCGCAACTGAGTTAATTGATTCTTGTTCTGACCGCTGGAACATTGAATTAAAAAATTTATCTAATGTGAAAGGTAGCGATCTAAAAGATATCGATCTTGAGCATCCATTTTTAGATAGACAATCAATATTATTGCAAGGTAGCCATGTGACTACTGATGCAGGAACTGGTTGTGTTCATACCGCTCCTGCACATGGTTTAGATGACTACTTTATTTGTAAAGATAATAATATTGAGCCTATAAAAGCTTTAAATAATAAAGGCTTTTTTAAAGATGAATATGAAAACCTTGCTGGATTACCAGCATTTAAAGCTGACCCTTTTGTTATTGAAATCTTAGTTTCTAGTCAATCACTTATTAATGTTGAAAGCTATGAGCATTCTTATCCACATTGCTGGAGACACAAAACGCCTTTGATTTTTACATCTACCCCTCAATGGTTTATTTCAATGGATAAAGCTGATCTATTAAATGATGCAAAGGCATCTATAGATTCTGTAAACTGGGAGCCTTCTTGGGGTCTTCAAAGAATTAAATCAATGTTAGAAGATAGACCTGATTGGTGTATTTCAAGACAAAGGAATTGGGGAGTTCCTATTGCCCTTGTAGTTCATAAAGATTCAGGTGAAATCCATCCAAATCAAGATAATCTTTTTAATATTTTTGCTGATTTAATAGAAGAGTCTGGAGTTGCAGTATGGGATTCAGTAAAACTTTCTGATTATATTGATGATGCAGATAATTATATAAAAATTACAGATACTCTTGATGTCTGGTTTGATTCCGGAGCTACTCACTTTTCAGTTCTAGAAAAAAGATTTCAAAAAGGTTTAATTGCTGACTTATATCTTGAAGGGTCTGATCAGCATCGAGGATGGTTTCAATCATCACTTTTAACCAGTATAGCTATAAATGGAAGACCTCCTTACAAAGAAGTTTTAACTCATGGTTTTGTTGTAGATGATAAAGGGCGCAAACAATCTAAATCATTAGGCAATGTTGTTTCACCCCAAAAAGTCTGGAACTCACTTGGGGCAGACATATTAAGATTATGGGTTGCAGCAACTGACTTTAGAAGTGAGATGAATGCATCTGATGAAATATTAAAAAGAGTTTCAGATCAATACAGAAGAATAAGAAATACTTTTAGATTTCTGCTTGGTAATCTTAATGATTTTGATATAGAGAAGAATGGAGTTGATTTTGATAAGCTAATTGAGCTTGATAAATGGATACTTAATTCAACCCTTCAACTTCAAATTGAGGTTCAGGATCACTTCAAAAAGTATCAATACCACACAGCAGTTCAAAAAATACATAATTTTTGTGTTAATGAATTGGGTGGTATTTTTCTAGATATTGTAAAGGACAGGCTCTATACAACCTCGACAGACTCTCATGCCAGAAGATCATGTCAAACAAGCATGTATTATATAGTCAGCATTTTAGTCAGACTAGTTAGCCCAATATTATCGTTTACAGCTGAAGAGATTTGGCAAACCTATTCGCCTCTTAAAAAGCAACAGAAATCAGTTTTCCTTTCTCAATTTATTAATGATATAAACTTCGCAGATCAGCAAATAACTAATAGTGAATGGAGCAAGTTATTTGAAATTAAGGATTTAGTGAATCAAGCTATAGAGAAAGCAAGAAATGATGGTCTTGTTAAAGGCTCTCTTGATACCAGTGTCGAAATAATTTGTCCTGAAGACACATATAATATCTTACAAAATTTTGGTGAAGAGCTTCATTTTGTTTTTATTTCCTCTTATTGCCAAATAAAACAAGGTGAGATCTTATCAATTAATATTTCTCAATCAAATGATGATAAATGCGCGCGATGCTGGCACAGATCAGAAACTGTTGGTAAAAGCATAAATCATCCAGAGCTTTGTTCTAGATGCGAAGATAATATTGAAAATACAGGCGAGGTTAGGAAATTTGTCTAAGATCTCAATCTTCATTTATATATTTTTGCTTGTAACTATAGACTTTTTTATTAAGTATTTTGCTTTGGCAAATCTTGCCCCTTTTGAAACTGTATATTTTTTACCTTTTCTAAACTTCTATCTAACTTTCAATACAGGTATTGCATTTAGCATGTTTGATTTTGGAGCAGGATTATCAAGTTATATATTACTTTTTATTGGACTTTTGATTGTAATCTTTTTAACTAAACAACTTTTAGCTGAAACAAATAGACTAAGCCAAACTGCATTGGTGTTAATAGTTGGAGGTGCTCTTGGTAATATTCTAGATAGAGCAGGTGATGGAGCTGTAACAGATTTCTTACATTTTTATATTAATAACTTTTCATTTTTTATCTTCAATCCTGCAGATGCATTCATATGTATTGGCGCTATATTGCTTATAGGATCTGAATTTTTAAAAACATCTAATGGATAAAGTTGTTATAAATTTAGCAAATCCTAGAGGCTTTTGTGCTGGAGTAGATAGAGCTATTGATATAGTAAATAGGGCGTTAGAAGTATATGGAAGGCCTGTATATGTTAAGCACGAAGTTGTGCATAATCGTTTTGTTGTAAAGGATTTGGAGGACAGGGGAGCTATTTTTGTTGAAGAGATCTATGAAATTCCTGATGATTCTATAGTAATCTTTAGTGCTCACGGAGTTTCAAGCAAGGTCGAGATTGAAACAAATTTACGAAGATTACAATTTCATGATGCAACTTGCCCCTTAGTTACAAAAGTTCACATGGAGGTTATAAAGCATGCCAGAGCTGAAAGAGATATTATTTTGATTGGTCACGAGGGTCATCCAGAAGTAGAGGGAACTATGGGAAGACATACTGGCGGTGATGCTTCTAAGATATATCTAGTTCAGGATGAGACGGATGCAAAGTCTATAGAAATAGAACAACCAACTAATGTAGCCCTTGTAACTCAAACAACTCTTAGCGTTGATGATACCAAGGCTATCATTGCACAATTAAAAAACAGATTTCCTGATTTAATAACACCAAAAAATGATGACATTTGCTATGCCACTCAAAACAGACAAGATGCAGTTAAACAACTAGCACTAGAGAATGAATTTATGATTGTTGTAGGATCAAAAAATAGTTCTAACTCTAATAGGCTTAAAGAGCTCTCTGATCGATGTGGATGTGAAGCAATTTTAATTGATGAATTCAATGATCTAGATTTAGAAAAAATTAAAAATATTAATAAAATAGCTATTACTGCTGGAGCATCGGCTCCGGAAGATAGAGTTCAAGAGATAGCATTAGCACTTAGAGACTTTACTGGCGGTGTTATAAATGAAATTGGAAAAGATGAAGAAAATATTGTCTTTAAGATGCCGCCTGAATTAAGAAAAGAACGAGTTAAATAACCTTATTTGTCAAAATTAATTTCATATGGGATATTAAGTTATGTCCTTAATAAATATAAAAGATAATCTTATAGAGGGAGCCATTTTTTATCCTTCCCCTAACCATGATAGTAGGCCAAAAAACATAGATATTTCTTTAATAGTTGTGCATGCAATTAGTTTACCTCCAGGAAAGTATGGAGGAAATGAAATAAAAGATTTCTTTTTAAATAAATTAGACATAACAAGAAATGAATATTTTAAATCTATAGAAAATCTTAAAGTATCATCACATATAGTAATTAAAAGAACCGGAGAAATACTTCAATTTGTTCCTTTTAACAAAAGAGCATGGCATGCAGGAGTGTCTTCTTATTTAGGTCAAGAAAATTGTAACGATTATTCAATTGGAATTGAGCTCGAGGGAACAGACCGCAGTGAATTTGCAGATGCGCAGTATAATTCTTTAGTAAGTTTAACTAGATTGCTAATTAAAACTTATCCCCATCTTTCAAAAGATAGTTTGGTTGGGCATTCAGATATAGCTCCAGGAAGAAAAACAGATCCTGGCGCTCTTTTTAAGTGGAATAAATTAATAGATAATTTATGAATTATAAAAAAATAAGTATCTTCTTGCTGGGTTTTACATCCGGATTGCCCTATATGCTTGTCTTCGTTACTCTTGGCACATGGCTTGCTGTTATAGATATAGATTTGGCTACAATAGGTTTTTTTGCATGGATTGTATTAACTTATTCATTAAAATTTTTATGGTCTCCATTAGTTGATAACTTCTCAATTCCATTTTTTAATAAATTTGGAAAAAGAAAAAGCTGGATAATATTAATGCAAATACTAATAATAATATTTTTATTTCTAATTTCTATTACTGATCCTTCAACCAATTTAAGCTTATTTGCTAAGTTTGCTTTTTTTGTAGCTTTTTTTGGTTCTATTCAAGATATTGCCATTGATGCATTTAGAATTGAAATGTCTGAAATAGATGAACAAGGTAACTTAGCTGCAAGTTATCAACTTGGCTACAGAATAGCTATTCTTTTAGCTACATCTGGCGCTCTTATTTTAGCTTCAAGAACTAACTGGTCATTTGTTTATCAACTAATGTCCTTATTCATGCTTTTTGGTTTTGTTGGTTTATATCTGACCCCTGAAAATAAAAATGCATCTTTAAGACAATTGAGTTTCAGTGATTCCATTGTTGTACCTCTAAAAGATTTTTTTAATAGATTTGGGCTATATGCCGCATTACTTTTGTTATCGATAATTAGTACCTATAGGCTTACCGACATAATGACAGGTCAAATTATTAATCCTTTTTATATTCAAATGGGATATTCACTTGAGGAAATAGGATTTGTTGTAAAAACAGTAGCTTTAGCTGCCTCAATTTTTGGTTTTTTTGTGGGCGGTAAATTAATTAAATCTGCTGGTGTTAAAAACTCTCTTATTATTGGAGCTTTTTTGGTAATGATTACCAATTTATTTTTTGCATATATAGCAATATCAGAAAAATCTCTTGCATTATTATCCCTAGTTGTTGCCCTAGATAGTATGGCAGCAGGCATTGTTGGAACTGTTAATATTACTTTTTTAACTAGTTTAGTTTCTAAACAATATACAGCCGTTCAATATGCTTTATTTACATCCTTTATGATGCTTCCTGGAAAAATTCTTGCAGGGTTCTCTGGTCTTATAATTATAAAGTTAGGCATTGTATTTGGAGATGACTATGGCTGGATGTCATTTTTTATAATTACTTCAGCCTTAACAATACCCTCAATTCTATTAATAAGATTTTATAAAGATATATATGGATAAAATTATTTATTTCGTTCGATTTGTATTCTTTTTAACAATTTTATTTACCTCTGTAATGAGTTTTATTTCAATAGATGCATCAACTGCAAAGTTTTTGCTTCAAGATAAATTACTTCATTTTCTAGCATTTACTGTAATTACTTTTTTAGCATATGCATCTGATTTTAAAATAAAAAGAATTTTCTTATTTTTATTATTAATTTTGTATGGATTCTTAATTGAAGTTATTCAGAACTCTTTAGAATATAGAACTTTTGAATTATATGACTTACTTTCTGATATTATTGGTGTAATCGTTGGCTATATGTCCTGGAAATATCTTAAAAAGTTCTATCCTGACTATTGATTTATTAGAATTAGTCCATAACTAACGGTTAGAATAAATTTTTTATTAAATAACTTAATTTAAGTAATTTTTATAATTCATAAAGTAGGGAGAATACTAATGAAATTAAGACCTTTACATGACAAGGTTCTTGTCGAGCGAACTGAAGAAGAAAAAACATCAGCAGGTGGAATTATTCTATCTGGAACTGCTACAGAAAAACCATCACAAGGTGTTGTTATAGCTGTTGGTCCAGGTAAGAAAAATGATTCTGGAGAAGTTATGCCAATTGGAGTCAACACAGGAGATTTAGTTATCTTTGGTCCTTATGGTGGAAGTGAAGTAAAAATCGATGGTAATGAATATCTTATCTTAAGTGAGAGTGATATTTTTGGTGTTATTGAATCTTAATTAATTATATAAAAACGGAGATATAAAAATGTCAGCAAAAGATGTGAAATTCGGTGACTTAGCAAGAAGTCAAATGTTAGATGGTGTTAATACTTTGGCAGATGCTGTAAAGGTAACATTAGGCCCTAAGGGGAGAAATGTTGTTTTAGATAAATCATTTGGCGCACCTACTGTAACTAAAGATGGTGTTTCAGTTGCCAAAGAAATTGAATTAGAAAATAAATTTGAAAATATGGGAGCTCAAATGCTAAAGCAGGTTGCTTCACAAACTTCAGATGAAGCTGGAGATGGAACTACAACAGCTACCGTTCTTGCTCAATCAATTGTTAATGAAGGCAACAAAGCTGTAGCAGCTGGAATGAATCCAATGGATTTAAAAAGAGGAATTGATCAAGCTGTTTTAGCAGCTGTTGATTATGTAAAAGACTTAAGTGTTCCATGTGCAGATGATAAAGCTATTGCTCAAGTTGGGACAATTTCAGCAAATGGAGATGAAGCAGTTGGTGAAATAATTGCTGAAGCTATGCAGAAAGTTGGAAAAGAGGGAGTAATTACTGTTGAAGAAGGAAGTGGCATTGATAATGAGCTAGATGTTGTTGAAGGAATGCAATTTGATCGAGGCTACCTTTCTCCATATTTTGTTACTAATCAAGATAGCATGACAGTTGAGTTAGAAAATCCACTAATCCTTTTACATGATAAAAAGATTTCAAATATAAGAGACCTTCTTCCATTATTAGAATCTGTTGCAAAGGCTGGAAGACCTTTGCTAATTATTGCTGAAGATATTGAAGGTGAAGCGCTAGCAACCCTGGTTGTTAATAATTTAAGAGGAATTGTAAAAGCTGCAGCATGTAAAGCTCCTGGATTTGGTGACAGAAGAAAAGCGATGTTAGAAGATATCGCTGTTCTTACTGGAGGCACAGTTATTTCTGAAGAAGTTGGTCTTTCTCTTGAAGGAGCCACTATTGAGGACTTAGGTACTGCAAAGAGAGTTACTATGAATAAAGATAATGCGACAGTTATTGATGGTTCAGGTGATCAAGATGCTATAGCAGCAAGAGTTAATCAAGTAAGAGCTCAGATAGAAGAGACTAGCTCTGATTATGATAAAGAGAAACTTCAAGAGCGAGTTGCAAAACTTGCTGGCGGTGTTGCTGTAATTAAAGTTGGAGCAGGATCAGAAGTTGAAATGAAAGAAAAGAAAGCTAGAGTTGAAGATGCTCTTCATTCTACTAGAGCAGCAGTTGAAGAAGGTGTTGTTCCAGGAGGCGGTTCTGCGTTAGTAAGAGCTTTAGAGGCAGTTGAAAAGCTTACTGGTGCGAATGATGATCAAAATGTCGGCATTAACATTGCTAAGAAAGCTTTTGAAGCACCTTTAAGACAGATAGTCTCAAATGCTGGAGAAGAAGCATCTGTAATAGTTGCTAATGTTAAAAGTGGCAAAGGGTCTTATGGTTTTAATGCTGCTACTGGTGATTATGGCGACATGATTGAAATGGGAATCTTGGATCCTGCTAAAGTAACTAGAACAGCTCTTCAGGCTGCTGGTTCAGTTGCAGGAATGATGATTACTACTGAAGCAATGGTTACAGATATTCCACAAGACGCATCTCCTGCTCCTGCAATGCCTGATATGGGCGGCATGGGTGGAATGGGCGGAATGATGTAATTAGAGAGCTAATTATTAAAACGAGGCTTTATGCCTCGTTTTTTTTAGCTTTAAAAATTTTAACCTGAGCTATTGAATTATCTTCAATCTCCATAATTTCAAATCTATAACTTTGGATTTCAACACAAAGATTAGCTTGAGGAATTTGGTCTAAATATTCTGTAAGAAGTCCGTTAATAGTTTTAGAATTAACTTCTGGAATTAACCATTTGGCATATTTATTTAAATCTCTTATTTTACAATTACCATCAGTAACAATTGACCCATCTTTTCTTTTTATAAATTCTTTTTCAAACTCAATCTTTTCATTACCAAATCTTCCAACTATCTCAGCAAAAATATCCTCTAAAGAAATTAGACCCTCAATTTCACCATACTCGTCGACTACCATCCCAATATTTCTCTCAGATTTTTGAAATTCACTGAGTTGTTTAATTAGAGTGGTTGATTGAGATACAAAGTAAGTTTCCATAAGAATGCTCTTAAAATCATCTTTTTCTTTTAATAAATTTAAAAAAGAATGAGAGTCTTTTAAATGTAGAACTCCCAATATCCCATCAATTGAATCTTTATAAACTGGAAGGAGAGAGTAAGAGCTTGATTCTATAATATGTTTTGCATTTTCAAATGAATCGTTAATATTAATACCAATAACCTCTGACGTCGGTATCATAATATCTTCCACAACTAATTCTTCCATACCGAGAATAGATGAAAGCATTTCTTTAAATTGGAAAGGTATCAAGTCGCCTGACTCTTCAAGAAGCGTCCTTAACTCTTGAGTATTAAGATTATCATTAGCATGTGATTTTTTAATATCTAACTTAATAAGTCTTAATATTCTTGAGCTGACAGCATTAATTGCAAGAATTATAGGGCTAAAAACCAAACTGAATACTTTAAGCAAACTTGATGATTTTATAGCAAATTCTTCAGGTTTGATTGCGGCTATTGTTTTAGGCGTAATCTCTGAAAAAATTAAGACAAAAATTGTTAGCAATACTGAACCCAGTAAAACACTACCATTAAAATAATCTAACATTAGAATTGTTACAATTGCTGAAGCTAATATATTTGCAAAATTATTTCCTACAAGAATTGCAGATAAAAGCCTGTCAGGTCTTTTTAGTAAATCTAATGCTCTCTTAGCACCTTTATTATTTTTTTTTGATAGATTTTTAAGTTTGACCTTATTTGAGGCCATCATTCCAGTCTCAGATCCAGAGAAGAAGCCAGATAATATTAATAAAAATATTAATATTATTAATAAAAATAATAACGAAGGCTCTTCTATCATCAGGCTATTGTACTAAAGATTAATGAATTACCTAAGTAAGCAATTAATAGGAACATTAAAGTAAATACTAATCCTCTTACAGCGTATTTAGTTCGAAGATTAAAGAATTTAATCCCTATTAATATAGCAAAATAAATCAACCAGGAGATGGAGGTAAATAAAGCCTTAAGTTGGATTTCAGTTGAAAGAGCATCAGTAATATAAAAACCACTAATTAGAGCTAAACTTAAAAAAGTTATACCTAAACCAGCTAACTTAAAAGTTGTATTATAATTTTTTTCTATAGAGATGGGCATCAAACCTACAAATTCACCACTTTTAACCTTGTTTACTCTCCATTCTAATAAAAAAACTTCATAGCAAGTAATAAACAAGAATACTATGGACATGCTTGTTACATAAAAATGTAATGATGTGACAAAGTCATGGGATTGAGAATTATAAAAAACAAAGTATGTAATAAAGCCTACTGCACAAGCAACTACAGAGGATACATAAATATAATTAGACCTTTTATAGAATATTTTCATAAGAAAATATGCTGTCGAAGAGCTTAGTGCTATGTATAAAAGGTTCATTTAAATGTTAGTTTGTAAAAACTTATATATTAATACTATCAAAATTATCAAGGTTAAACTAAAATACACGCCTTTTTAACATAAATTTTAATTTGAGACAGTATGGTAATTATAAGATTAGCTAGAAGTGGGGCAAAAAAAAACCCTTACTACAATATAACAGTTGCTGACGAAAGGAAGCCAAGAGATGGCGCCTTCATAGAAAGATTAGGATTTTTTAATCCTTCTGCAAAAGGTCAGGAAGAGAGACTAAGAGTTGATCTTGAAAAAGTAGACCTATGGATTTCCAAAGGCGCTCAAATGAGTGACAGAGTTAGTAGTTTAGTCAAAGAGGCTAAACTTACTCCAGAAGAACTTGAAGCAAAACTTGCTGCAAAAAAAGCCAAACAAGATGCTAAGAAAGACGCCATTGCAAAAAGATTAGCAGAAGAAGCTGCTGCAAAAGCTGCTGAGGAAGAAGCTGTTAAAGCTCAAGAAGAAGCTGCTAAAGTCGAAGAAGCTCCTGCCGAAGAAGCTCCTGCCGA
>JGI24540J26637_10000550_pt1 | contig 15912 bp, 12 predicted proteins | sample NorSeaMetagenome_FD_26637 | JGI IMG/M metagenome (IMG submission 26637)
CAGACCTCCCTGTGACTCCCCATTTAGATCAACTGGCAGCGAGTGGAATAACATTCGACAATGCTTGGGCTACGCCAGCCTGTACCACAACGCGTAGCACTATTATCACTGGAAAATACGGCGTAAATTCTGGCGTATTAAATGTTGGTGACATCATTCCATCTAATTCAGTAACTCTTCAAAAATATTTAAAAAATAATACCAGTACGGCTAATTACGCATCTGCTGTCATTGGAAAATGGCATTTAGGTGGTAATTCACCGGCAGCAAATCATCCCTCTACCATGGGAGTTGACTACTATGCCGGCAGCTTGCGCGGTGCGGTTAATGACTATGAATCATGGCCTTTGACCATCAACGGGCAAACTAGTCAAACCACAACGTACCACACGACTAAAGTGACAGATCTAGCCATCGACTGGATAGACTCTCAAGCGCAGCCATGGTTTCTATGGCTTGCCTATGTTGCACCGCATACTCCGTTTCATCTCCCTCCGCAGTCTCTCCATACCCGAAGTTTATCCGGTACTGATACTGATATTAACGCCAATCCAAGAAATTATTATCTGGCGGCAATCGAAGCCATGGATACTGAAATTGGTCGTCTGATGGCATCGATGACTCAAGAAGAACGCGACAATACGATTATTTTTTATGTTGGCGATAACGGTACGCCCCGTCAGGTAGCCGATCGTTCCGTGTATGCCAATGGTAGTAAAGGTAATTTGACTCAAGGTGGGATCGCCGTACCAATGATAGCCTCTGGAGTTGGTGTATCAAGAAAAAATGTCCGGGAAGATGCACTGATTAGCAGTACCGATTTTTTCGCTACTATCGCAAGCATGGCAGGTAGCCCGGTATCCTCTATTGAAGATAGTATGAGCTTCAAACACTTGCTGACTAATAGTAATACCGCCCATAGGGATTATCTCTATAGCGACTTTTCAGGTGACAATATCTCAGGGTGGGCTATCAGAAATACGAACTATAAACTTATCAGTACCGCGACTGGGCAAGAGCTATATGACCTGGCAACCGATCCGTTTGAGAATAATAATTTACTTGCTGGCAGCGCTGGCTACTCGGATATTGTTTCTGAACTTTCTGCGGTTGCGGATGGTATTAGACAATCTGATACTGGGGATAATGGAGACACCGCAGCAACTGATATCACCAATAAAATCTTCACTAACCGCAGTGCTAATTGTAAAGACTATATCGCATCCTACAGCTCCTCAGCCACAGATATGTTTAGTTCCGTTGTATTTACAGGGAATTTGACTATTTCAGACGTAGGAAGCAAATGTCGACTACAATCCAACGGTGTACCCAACCACAACTTCAATGATGGCAGTAGAAGTTTCCCGAACGATTTATCGGAACAATCTCAAGACTATCAGATAACCGCAACTCCAACCTTTGCAAATACCAATACCCAGCTGGCCATTGGCATGGATAATGGATTGATGCTTAACGGTGTAAAATTTGATCTTCTTGCTGCAGCCTGCTTTGGCGTGGGTAACGGAAAGATAGGATGCGGTGATATGGCTAATCCCTGGCGATTTGATCCTATGTTTCCTGCCAATGGTTTTGCAGTAGATAGTCACAATGCGCATGTTCAACCCAGCGGAAGCTATCACTACCATGCTACGCCAAATGCGATGTTTTCTGCCGAGATAGCCGTGGAATCACCCGTGGTTGGTTTTGCTGCTGATGGTTTTCCGATTTTTGGCTCTTGGTTCAATGATAATGGAGTAGTTCGCAAAGCCGAGTCTAGTTACCACTTAAAAACTGGCACAAGAATACCTGTCAGTGGTTATCCCACGCCAGCTGGGAATTATGATGGAACCTACCGTCAAGATTATGAGTACACAGATGGATTCGGTGATCTAGATGAATGTAATGGCATGCAGGTAAATGGAGTCTATGGGTATTTTATCACTGATACTTTTCCCTTCATCATCGGTTGTTTGAAGGGTCAAATGGATCCTAGCTTTCGATAAATCAATACTGCTAGGCGTGTCCTAATGGCTGAAACCGCAGGATAGAGTCATTGTCCAGCGCATGAAGGGCGCGATGACAACAGATCGCGAATAGGGGGTTATTCCTGAATATTAAAAGACTATACCTGAAAAAAACCTTTAGCCTCTTCTAGAACGGGTATAAAATCTTCGAAAGGTCTGGGCATGAAAGAGTAACTACAATGAAATCGTTTTTCTTAACATTCATTTTGCTTATTTCAACCACAATAGCAGTTGCTGATAGCAGGAGTTCGGCTTTGATTATAGATGTGAGAACACCCATTGAATGGGAAACCGGACATCTGCCCGGGGCCAAACTTATTGAGTGGCAGGAGATTGGCGAAAAGATAGCCAACGTAACGACCAATAAAGATGAGACCATCTATCTCTACTGTCGCAGCGGCAATCGTTCAGGCAAAGCCAAAGAGATTTTAGACCAGCTCGGCTACAGCAACGTCTTCAATGCTGGCGGCCTCACTGAGGCGCAGGCCTTTATTGATTCATCGGAAGCTGCTGAACACTAAAATCTCTTGATGCTCTAAAACTTTTAGCCTTTGCCCGTCAATGCTATTTCTATGTCGGCAATAAGGTCTTCGAGGGTTTCTATTCCCACAGATAGCCTGACTAGACCGTCAACAATACCGATCTCATTTCTAATCGCCGCTGGGACAGATGCGTGAGTCATAATGGCTGGATGCTCGATCAAACTTTCGACACCCCCTAAACTTTCAGCCAGAGCAAACAACTGAGTACTCTCTAAAAATTGCGTGGCACTGGTTAAGCCACCTTTGAGAACGACGCTTATCATGCCTCCAAACCCATTCATTTGACGTTTAGCCAAGCTATGCTGTGGGTGACTTTCAAGACCAGGGTAATAGACTTTTTCTATCGCATCATGCTGCTCCAGATACTTGGCAACGTAGAGGGCACTATTGCAGTGCCGCTCCATTCTCACCGCCAGCGTTTTCAAGCTTCTCAGGACCAAAAAACTATCAAATGGACTCATAATTGAACCAATCGCATTAGACAGATAAAACATCTGATCAACAAGATCCTGTCTTTCCTGCGCACAAACTACTATGCCGCCAACCACATCTGAGTGGCCATTCAAATACTTCGTTGCTGAGTGAACAACCAAATCAAAACCAAACTCCAACGGCTTTTGGACATAAGGTGAGCAGAAAGTATTGTCACAGACCGCAATCAGATTATGTTTTTTAGCAAAGGCGGCAACAGCCTGCAAGTCAACCAATTTGAGTAATGGATTTGTTGGTGATTCCACCCAAATCATTTTGGTGTTTTCTTGGAGTGATGACTCAAGATTATCCAAATCGCTCAAATTAGCGAATGTAAAATCGAGACCTGCCGAACGTTTTCTAACATTTTCAAATAATCGATAGGTGCCTCCATAGAGATCGTCCATGGCAATCACATGATCACCTGAATCAAGTATCTCTAGGACCGTCGCTGTCGCGGCCATTCCAGATGCAAAGGCATACCCTGCAGAGCCATTCTCCAATGCCGCAATACAATCCTCTAATGCCTTTCTGGTTGGGTTGTGGCTTCTAGAATACTCATAACCTTTGTGCACACCGGGACTCTGCTGAACATAGGTCGAACTGGCGTAGATCGGCGTCATAATTGCGCCGGTGGTTGGGTCAGATTGCTGACCGGCATGAATAGCCTTAGTCTCAAAACCCTGTGGGTTATTGTTGTCGCTCATAGTGATTTAAAGTCCTGGTTAATCTTGGCTTATCTTGGTTCGATAATGGTTAATGAGGTCTACCTTGGTAATGAAGCCAATAAAGATATCTCCCTTATAAATAATGGCCACTTTTCCCTGAGTCAGAATCTCCATCAATGCTTCTTCCGAGGTGTCGGCGGACAACACATCCAGATTAGTGACCATGAACTCACTAACTTGCTGGCCAAAGGCCGCTTTACTCTTGCTCACATTAAAGAGTAAGTCCTCTTCATCGAGCACACCAACAAGTGCTCCTTGCTCAAGTACTGGAATCTGTGAGATATCTGAGGCTCGCATGCGCTTGTAAGCGGTCATTAAGGTATCAGATGGCGTTACACTAACCATCTCACCATGATCAGCACGCCGATTGACCAAGTCGGTCAAATCTCCTGCCACGGTAACGTCGATTAAATCATTATCGAGCAACCATGATTTATTAAATGCTTTGGAGAGATATTTATTGCCGGTATCACAGATAAACGTCACCACACGCTTAGGTGTTGTCTGCTTTTGGCACCATTTAACCGCACCCGCTACCAGAGTACCTGTAGACGAGCCACCCAATACACCCTCCTCCGTAATCAGCACCTGCAAGGTTTGAAAGGCTTCTTTGTCAGTGATCACCTCAGCATCATGCAGCAAGCCAACATTTAAGTTATCGGGAATAAAATCTTCACCCACGCCCTCCACCAGCCATGAACCGCCCTCGTAAGAGAACGCACCCTTGAGTACCGCATCGGCAACAATAGATCCCTCCGGATCAGCAACAACCATCTGCACATTTGGAGCTTTCTCTTTAAAGAACTCTGCCATACCCGTTATCGTGCCGCCAGACCCTACACCCGCGACAACGGCATCAAGATTACCATCCATTTGTGCCCATATTTCAGGTCCAGTAGTGGTTCGATGAATCATTGGATTGGCTGGATTAGAAAACTGATTAGCAAGAAAACTTCCTGGCGTCTCGGCCACAATTTTTCGGGCCAAATCCTGATAATACTCAGGGTGCCCCTCTGGAACATCTGAACGTGTTAAAACAATTTGCGCTCCCAAGCCTTCCAAATGGAGGATTTTTTCTCGACTCATTTTGTCAGGGATGACCAAAATAATTTTATAACCCTTAATCGCTGCCACTAATGCCAGACCAATACCGGTATTGCCTGCAGTCGCCTCAATAATCGTCCCACCCGGCTTTAGCTCACCTGATTGCTCCGCGGCTTCAATAATAGCCAAACCAACTCGATCTTTAATTGATCCTCCAGGGTTGTGCGATTCAAGCTTTACAAATAACTCGCAGGGGCCCGTATCAAAGGCTGTGAGTTTAAGCATTGGGGTATTGCCAATCAGTGATAAAAGCGATGTATTTATGGTCATGGATTTCCGTTATCCCAGTAGTCAAAGCCACTATTGTTAGGCTTTATCATTAGATTTTCATTCGTGGGCAGAATAGCATAAATTGTTACGATTGAATCGCTCTATCACTGGCAAAATGATATAAGTTATTCCAAATAAGAGAGTTTTTAAATTGGACTTTAATCCTCTTCAAACCCATCAAAATGATTTAAGCTGTCTTTTGACAGAACACCATAACGGACTTGCTAAACTATGAATAAAAACACCCAAACAGAGATAGAAGCCGCAGTATTTCGCCGACTTCTAAAACATCTTGATGACAACAAAGATGTACAAAATATAGATTTAATGAATTTAGCTAATTTTTGTCGTAATTGCCTAAGTAAATGGTATGTCGCCGCAGCGCAGACAAGCAGTACCGACATCGACTATGAGCAGGCACGTGAGATCATCTATGGAATGCCTTTTCCTGAATGGAAAAGAAAACATCAAAAGCCGGCTACAGAAGAACAGCTTGCGCTGTTTGCCGATCGCCCCCAATAGGGTGCTGGGGTAAGCTTTAGTAGTATAGCGGCGCTTTAATCCTCTTCATAAAAGCCGATTTCGCTCACTTGAATGTCAGCCTCATGGTCTCGACCATAAGCGACAATCCCAACACTTCGAATAGACTTTGGCAAAGCTGTCTTTCTCAGCCAAGAACCCGAGGGTTTGAACGAATCTAACGGCAAACGAATGACCTGCCATTGTTCACTGACATCAAACGCACCTTGATAATATTGCCACGGCATCATGGTGCCTTTTGTGCGCAGATGAATGTAATACTTTTGTCCATTGCCCCGCACCTTGATGTAAATACCGGCTGCATTTTTATCAGCTCCCGATGAGAGTCTGGTCCGCAACTGGATAAAACCACCGTTGTTAGCCGTGCTTACATCACCCACCATGTGCGCATAGGCATCACCAGTATCATTATCAGTTCCCAATCGAGCTGAACCCTCAGAAACTCCTCCCATGACCTGATCGCTGACATAGTCCCAGCGCACCGTCGAGTTAGCGTCAAAGTTATCAATCATTATGTTCCTCTCAGTCGAGTCAGCAAACGCACTAACAGCACAGACAAGCATCGTTGATATTACGCCAGTCAAAACACCTAAAATACGCATCGGTACTATCTCCTATTTCTGTTTATACTGCGTTGGACAATAGCCTCGCCTCACATCAGGCGACCGTAACGCACTATGTTTGGTTTTTCTACTCGACACTCGCTTACGCCACAAACGAAAAGATCGCGGCTTCATCTCGGCTCGCATGATATTGATGACAGCTGATTCGTTGACGCCAAAATTCACTTCGATCGCCTCAAATGGCGTACGATCCTCCCATGCCATTTCAACTATTCTTGATAGCGCTTCAACCGAGAACGGCTTACCATTTACCAAATCACTGTCCCTTTAATTATATTTTGTTCAAGTCTTACGGTGGAAACTCTTATTTGTACCAAAACAATGATACTGAGCCAAAATTACCTTATTTAGAAACAATTGGCGCGCAATGATACGTTATACTGAGTAACCCACTTATTCAGGCACCCAATTCATGCGACAACTATTTTTATTTTTTATTTTAGCAACGCTAGCATCCTGTGGAGGCTCGGACTCTTCATCCGTTGCGGTAGACATCGTCGCTCCAAGCGAACCAACCAATCTTCCAGACACATCTACATATCCCGGCGTTAGTTGGGACACATATGAACCAGCCGACGTCAATATGTCCGAAACAGGACTTAAGCAAGCGTTAGACTACGCTTTTAAAAGTACTCGAAATACTCAAGGCGTCGTTATTGTTCGGCATGGTGTGATCGTGGCAGAGCGCTACACCAATGGTGCATCTGAAAATAGCCTAGCAACCAGTTGGTCAACTGGAAAATCATTCGCCAGCGCTTTGATCGGTATAGCCATAGATCAAGGGTATATCGATTCGATTGATGTCCCTGCTGAAAATTATCTAGCACCCTGGGTAAACACCGATAAAGAAGCAATTAGTGTCAGAGCCATTTTAGAGATGCGCACTGGTCTGGCTGAAGCTACTGATGGCGATGCTAATATTTATACTTCAGGCGGCGATACTGGTGATCAATTGGCATATGCCCTAAACAGAGCACCAGAAACAACGCCAAGAACGGACAATTGGGCCTATCAAAACACAGATTCTATGCTACTTGCCGGTATTCTGGAGGCCGCGACCGGACAAAATGTGCTTGATTACGCTGACATGCAGTTGTTTTCCAGAATTGGGATAAATGCTGAGTGGTGGACAGACGAATTAGGCCATGCAATGACCTACTGCTGCATTGATACAACATCGAGAGATTTCGCTCGTTTTGGGCTTCTTTATGCCCGTGATGGTAGATGGCTCGACGACCAAATTGTGAGCCCAAATTGGGTTACAGAATCAACGACTGTGCCTGAAGGAACAAGCAATCCTTATTATGGCTTGCAATGGTGGGTTGAGCCTTCCTATGGCTATTTCTACTCAGCTGGACTGCATCAAAACAATATTTATGTGTATCCCCAGTATGACCTTGTCATTGTTCGAAACAGTATTTACGAAAGAGTAGGTGCCGATACCATCCGATCAGAGAATAATTACCATTCTACGTTACCCCCTTTAGACTGGAGCGATGCAGACTTTTTAACACCTATTATCGAGTCTATAACCAATTAACACGTTCATTGGAGCCCCACGCAATAAAGACTAAAACGTCTGGCGGATTTTAGCCGGCGTGACTCCGCTCCAACGCTTAAACGAGCGTCGGAAGTTTGCCGCGCTGCTGTAGCCCAATAGTAATGCCACCTCAGTGACCGGTAAATGGGTACCTTGTAAATACTCCAGAGCAAGACGGTATCGGACTTGATCAAGCAGTTGCTGGAATTTACAACCCTCTTTGGCAAGCCGTCTTTGCAATGTACTCTCACTCATATGAAGTTTATTTGCCACTACAGCTGTGGATGGAAAGTCCAAGCTCGCACTAATCAGTATCTGCTTAACGCGCTCACTAACCATTCCAAGATGATTGTCGGAGGCTATTATCCGGTCACATTCTCGCTGAAAAATATCCTGAGCGAATGGGTTAGAACTCGAGATTGGCAATAACAGCGTCTGCTCATCGAAACTCATGGCGCTGAGACCCGCATTAAATTCTACCGCTGGCCCAAACACAGAATAGTACGTACTTTTATCTGTGACTGAAGCATAATCAAGCTTGAGTCTAAAGGGTACGCGGTCAATACCCGTCAAAGTGCGCAGATTCGTCGCTAAAGCAGCAAAAAGCGTATCCAAATAAAAGCGTTCAAGGTGGCTTGGTAAATGAGCACCTCTGCCCATTAAATCAATACTATTGCCATGAGTTTCTAAATTAATGGTTATACTCGGCAACAGTGCCTGGTTGTAACGCAATAAAAGGTGCACTGCATCGGACAGCGTCTCACTGGTCATTAGCGCATATCCAAAGATCCCGAGTGACACTATATCTAAATGCATACCCAGCTTCATACCCAATGCCTCATCCCCTGTGAGCCGAAGAGCATTGGTGCAGATTATATTTAGTTGATCGGCACTCAAATTAATTGGCTGAGATAAGTCAGTGGGCTCAACTCCCGATTTAATAAGCACTTCAGCCTGAGTAATGCCATGCTGTGACATTAGGGTAAAGAGTGGCGAGAGGGTTATTGAATTCATGATTAAGTCCAAAAAACATTTGAGCATAAGTGCTAAAGACGGTAAAAGAGCCCTCGATTGACTGCAAAAGAGTCCCTTATTGACTGTATTTGAATCCTATCATTCCCTGTAAGGGCATACAATAAAGTCTTTGAGAGCGATGTTAGACTTAACCTCATAAGCGCGTGATCAAAATTCTTAGGAGACATTTTAGTAATCGGATATCGATGATGTTGGCGTTTATTAGATGAATATGACTTTATACCGTTATTCGATCTAAAGCTGCCAACTACAAAAATAAGAATCAAAAAGGAATTTAGTAATGACAACCTACACTATGATTCACCCCTCAAAAGGTGAGATAACTTATACCGATAAAAAAAGATATTTATGGCTTATGTCGATGCTATGGCCACTCATGCCATTAGGCGCAATTTATCTTTTTACACAAACCGGCATTCAAGCAGTATTGGCGATACCTCTTGCACTTAGCTATATTGTTGTACCTCTGTTGGATTGGGTGGTTGGTGAGGATACTAACAATCCGCCGGAAGAGCTGGTGCCTCAGCTTGAGGAGGATCAATACTACAGAATACTCACTTATCTCACAGTACCCATGCATTTTATCGTCTTGTTTGTGTTTGCCTGGTTAGTCGGTACCTATGATTTGAGTATCATCACTATATTGGTTGTTGCTCTGGTAGCAGGTAGTTACAGCGGCATTGGTATCAACACCGCGCACGAGTTAGGGCATAAAAACACTAAGATAGAAAAATGGTTAGCCAAGATTGTACTAGCAGTACCGGCTTATGGTCATTTCTCAGTCGAACACAATCGTGGTCATCACACTTTGGTTTCAACACCAGAAGATCCGGCTAGCTCACGCTTAGGCGAATCACTTTACGCCTTTGCTGTACGAGAAATCTCCGGTACGTTTGTACGCGGTTGGCAATTAGAGCGCGAGAGGCTGGCTAAAGATGGGAAGCCCTTTTTAAGTCCTCATAATGAAATCTTACATTCATATGCCTTGAGTGCTCTTTTTCAGGGTTCTCTAGTTGCTTATTTCGGATGGATACTCGTGCCCTTTTTAATCATGCATAACTTTTGGGCATGGTCACAATTAACCTTAGCTAACTATATTGAGCACTACGGTTTGCTACGCGACAAGAAACCCAATGGTAACTATGAGCGCTGTAAACCGCATCACTCATGGAACGCCAACTATATTGTGAGCAACATAGTCTTGTTCCACTTAGAAAGGCATTCAGATCATCATGCCTATCCGGCCAGGCGCTACCAAAGTCTTCGTAACTTCGAAAATATTCCAGAATTGCCCAATGGTTACTTTGGAATGTATATGCTGTCCTATGTTCCGTGGCTATGGTTCAAGGTTATGGATAAGCGTGTATTGGCGCTACCTCATATCCAAGGTGATTTATCCAAGGTAAACATATGCCCTAAAAAAAGAGAAAAATTACTGATCAAGTACCGACGGTAATATTTTATAATTTGGTCAAATAACGAGTAGTGATTGACTATTATTTATCGTATAGATAAATGTCGGTTATTGCTCTGTTATACTGAAGAAGATAAAAAACTCTACAGATTATCGTACTTGAAGCCGCAATTTTACTCGTTTCATAGACAACTCTTATTTATAAAGATTTCCTTCCCCAATAATTTTCAACTCATAATTTATAAAAATTTACTATACATCTACGTATTTTATAGCATAATGCCTCGTCAGTTGTTTAGAGTTAATTCCCCTTTAACTGTGAATGGGGAAGTCTTTTTCAATCAATATCCTCGAGGGAATCAATGAATACATTTAATTTTCGCCGCAGAACAGCTTTGGTGGCTTCAGGCGCTCTGCTTTTGAGTGGCATAGCCCAGGCACAAATCGATGAGATTATCGTGACCGCCAACAAACGAGAACAAACACTCCAAGACATTCCAGTGTCAGTTTCAGTAACGACTTCCGAACAAATCGAACAATCTGCGATTGTTGACTTAATAGATTTACAGTCAGCTGTGCCGACATTACGCGTAAGCCAACTTCAAAAAACATCGCAAACTAACTTTGTGATTCGTGGATTTGGCAATGGCGCTAACAACCCAGGTATAGAGCCCGCCGTTGGCGTATATGTCGATGGTGTTGCTCGCACTCGTTCTGCCGGCGCGATGGCTGATTTGCCAACCATTGAGCGTGTAGAAGTACTCGGTGGTCCCCAATCAACGCTATTCGGTAAAAATGCATCAGCCGGCGTGATCAGCATGACCACGAAATTGCCTGAACAAAACTTTGCCGGTAGCGTTGGCGCGACCCTTGGTAACTATGGTCAAACCATTCTCAAGGGCACTGTTACTAATGCCCTAACGGATACCACGTCATTTAGATTATCCGCCAGCAGTAACCAAGCTGATGGATATGCCACTAATTTAACGGACGGCAGCAGCTTAAATGGACGTGATCGCTCTGCAATAAGAGCGCAGTTGTTACTTGAGCCATCTGATGATCTCACCATCCGTGTTATTGCTGACTATAATTCAATGGATGAAGAGTGCTGCATCGCAACCTCTCTTGTTGATGGGTTCACTTCTCAAGTAACTGCCGGTCTAGCTATCGCTAATGGGTATGGGTATGCGGCTATCGACCCGTTTGCCAGAGAGTCCTACCAGAATGATAGTGCCGATGGCACTAAGCGCCCCCGTAACGAGCTAACCGGCAAAGGATTATCGGTACAAGTTGACTTGGATCTTGATTTTGCAACATTAACCTCGATTACAGCAAAACGAAATCAAACCTCTTACACTACTTTTGACGCTGATTTCTCTGGCGCTGATTTAGTGGCTGAAAACCGAGGAGATCAAGAATTTGATTCCTTTAGCCAAGAGATTCGTTTGACCTCGAATGGTGACGGGGCGATGCAGTGGATGGTCGGTGGCTACTATGCAGAGCTGGATGTTGATCACTTTAGAAATGTTACTTTTGGCACACAGCTTTACCCTTTTGCTGACACGCTTGTGACTGCTGGATTAGCCGCAGCGCTTGGGCCTGCCGCTGACGCGGTTCTTGGACCAGTGGGTGGATCTGGCGTTAATTACGTTGGCGCAGCCTTCGGCGTTTGTTTCGTTAATGGTGTGGCCTGTTCCGAGGTTTTTTACTTACCCGGTACCGGACTGCCGCGAGAAGCTTACACGATGAACAACAAATCGAGCTCATTCTTTGGCCAAGTTGATTATGATGTCTCTAATAACTTAACCGCGACATTTGGCCTTAACTACACTGATGACAAAAAAGATGTTATCTCTGACGTTCAAGTGGTCGATGCATTCGCGGCCCTTCCTTTTGAAGCAGTTGGCCTAGGTGCTTTAACAGGTTTACAGTTCTTCAAACCCTTCACCAACTATCCTAATACGGATGAATCTGGTGAATTTGATTCAGATGATCTCACTCATACACTGCGTCTTGCTTATTCTGCAAATGAAGACACTACGTTTTATGTTAGTCACTCAACAGGCTTTAAAGCGACTTCTGTAAGCTTGACAGTCGATGCTCGCAACCTACGCTCGGCAGACCCTGAAGAGGCAACTTCAATAGAATTGGGAATGAAGAAGTCCTTTGACAATGGTTATGTCAACATCGCTTTGTTTAATCAATCCATCAAAGGCTTTCAGTCTAATGCCTTTACCGGAACCGGCTTCAATCTTGTAAATGCTGGCGAACAAACTCATAAAGGTATCGAGTTTGACAGTATGTTTGCCGCCTCGGAAGATCTTGTATTGCGTCTCTCCGTCATTGCCTTAGATCCCGTCTATGACGAATTCTTAAAAGGTTCATGTGACACGACCGGTCTTGCCGCTCCGGAATACCAGTGCCCTGAAGGGCAGCAGTTTACAGACCTCTCGGGTCTAACACCCTCAAGTGTGCACGAGTTGAGTGCCAATGCTAATGCGGTGTACTCTTTTGATGTTTCTGACTCAATCAATGGCTTTGTTAGACTTGAATATGTCTATGAAGATGAAATCAAAGTGGCTGATTTAATACCTACATCAATCGCGGCACGAAGCACTGACAACTTCAATGCAAGTGTAGGCATTGCTTCAGACCCCAATGATTGGAGCCTAATCCTCTGGGGTCGTAACCTAACAGATCACGAATCTCTAATAACGGCCTTTCCAACAACGGCAGCGCCAGGAAGCTTCTCTGGCTATCCAAATGCACCTCGCACCTTTGGATTGACGTTCCGCAAAGGGTTTTAATTTAGCGCAAGCATAAGTTGTACTAAAAAGGGCGACTCGTATGTTATACGGAGCGCCCTTTTTTTGTTCCTGTCAGCACTATTAATTTTTTAAACACTAGTAAAATAGCCCGTGCACAAAAAATAACGGCCAAAACCACATTCATAAGAACCTCTAAAAGAATAGACGATAAAAGAGTAACCAAGAATAGAAACGCGCAACCAACAATAACATAGTCATCCGCGAACTCTATTAGGCTATGCTAAGCTTAAAGTATAAAAAATAGCTTATGAGTAGGGAATGCTGGGGATGACTGGTATCGCGAGGAACACTAAATTATGACTGACGTCGAACGAAAAACACTGCCTTTCTCAAGTGGCCCATCGGGTGACCTTCACTATTGCCAGTGGATACCTGAGCACCCAGTCGCGTGGCTTCATATTATGCATGGTATGTCTGAACATGCTGTACGCTATGGTGAGTTCGCCCAGTTCCTAAACAAACAAGGCATTATGGTTACTGCTGATGATCATCGCGGTCATGGTGAGACCGGTAAAGCCATGGAAAATAGCTATCATCTCGCAGATTCAGACGGCTGGAATCAAATGCTTGATGATCAATGGCAATTTATTAACTATATAAGAGAGCATCATAGTTTACCGCTAATATTAATGGGTCATAGCATGGGTTCGTTCATGGCAACTCACTTCTGTCAAAGATACGGACAACAATTAAAGGACATCACCGACCATAAATTATGCGGCTTAATCTTATCGGGCTCCAACTACGACGCCCCATCCACATGGAAAATAGCCTCCTGTGCAGCGCACCTCGAGCGCTGGCGAGTAGGTGGCCAGAAACCCAGTTCAATTTTAGAAAAAATGTCATTCGGTGCATTTAACAATGCGTTTAAGCCCGCTCGCACGCCGAGCGATTGGCTTTCTAGAGATCACTCCATGGTAGATCAGTACATAGCGGATCCACTTTGCGGGGGGGCACTTACCACTCAATCCTGGTGTGATTTTCTGCAGGGCATGGCAGAGCTATCAAAACCTGAATCAATGGCAAAGCTAGACAGCGAAGTGCCCATCTACCTATTTTCTGGTGCACTAGATCCGGTTGGAAAAGCGGGTGCAGGCGTTACAGCTCTGCAAGCTATATTACACACGTCGGGAGTGCGGAAGGTCGATATGCATCTATATCCTGAGGCCCGCCATGAAACCCTCAACGAAACTAATCGAGGAGAGGTCTATCAAGATTTACTGACCTGGATGGCCTCTCTCAATTCTGAGGTCTAATTCAAGNCGGGTGCAGTACGCTATAGTATCAAGCCTCCGCAACACCAGTGTTCCTCAAAGGTCTTCCCTTCGTCGCTAGATAAATGCCTAAGCCCATGAGAATAAGAGGCATAAAGGGCTCTAGCGGCCAAAATGGGAGCCATAACGCCATTTCTGCAGACCATGTTGGCGAAGATACTAATAAAGAAACCCAGTTGAACCAGTAGTGTCCTGTGGCTGATGCAGCAAGGCCTATCATCACCAGCCCGACGCCTAAAGAAAACACAAAGGTTGACGGGGATTCAACCATAGTACTTTTGTTCAGCGCTTTGCTACGTATTTTCCCCCAGGCCAAAATTCTAAGCGCAAACGCCAAAAATCCAGCCCAATAAAACAGATAGTCATGTAATTCTGGGTTTGAATAGCTATCAAGATAAGGGTAGTAAAATAAATTCCACCAATAAACACTAAATGGATATGCCCATAGAAAATAAACTCCTCCTTTTTGAATCAACTTCCACTGAGCGTGATTGACTCGTTTTCGCGCAAATTGAAAAGAGGTAATGACCATTGCCACTAAAAAGATATACCCCACACTACCCTCGACTTCATCTCGAAAGTAGTAAACCTCCGCAAAATAGTAGTCGCGATAAAATGTCGAGAGTATAAAAATGAATGCCGCTTGCCAGGCCATCCCCACGGCAAATACGAGACCTATATATTTTCGATTGCGCATCCACCACGCTGAAAAAGTGCCTGGGAAAAGAACTTTCACCGATGAAGCCGCTACCACTAAATAAATGAAAGGAATAGCCCATCGTACAGAGTACCCAATCATATGTGATACCCCTTCCGGAGAAGACATATCAGTATCACTCATAGCGAGATAATTGAACATCGACATCGGCACAGAAAACAACAAAAGTAGTCCCCAGCCGTTGACTGCTTTGTGCTTGAGTATTTGTGATAATTGAATATTCATTTTTAGGTCCATCAAAATTTGGGCCATCTATAAATCGAGTGTCTCAACAATATCAGTCTATCAACCACCATCCCTATAGGTTAAGAAGGCAACCAGTGACCCGTTAAAATATGCTCTGGCTCTAACAGGCTCCCCTACCCAAATTTAAAGCCTGTTGGGAAAGATGTAGGTATGCTTCTGATATGATAGCATCCGTTACCGCTAAGAGACGAGAGACGTCACGACCGATGAAGGCCAGAACCACCAACCGACTATCAGATTGGTTAAAGAACGCCATCGCCGCAGGACCATGGTTACTATCGATGTACGCGCTCTATTACGCTGAAAAGTATCAACTCTGGATGCCAGAAACGCCTCATCGCGACAAAATAACCATCATTGTCCTAGTGCTAGGGTTAGCTCTGTCATTTCTGCTAAAGTCGTATTTTAATGCGCGAAAGAGCACATAAGTAATGAGGACTGCGGATANAANACCAGCCTCAACTCTAAGACTTAGTCACTTGATACAACCCAAGCCAAGCACCCACATCTTTGCTGGCAATATAATCTGACTTAAAGAACGCTAACTGCTTCCAT
>JGI24540J26637_10000553_pt1 | contig 15873 bp, 23 predicted proteins | sample NorSeaMetagenome_FD_26637 | JGI IMG/M metagenome (IMG submission 26637)
TTGGTTAATAACTTCACTTACTTTTTTTCCTCGTCTAGCAGCAACTTGCCTAGGGCTATTAACTTTTCCTAGAGCCATTACTGTAGCTCTTACCATATTGTAGGGATTTGAAGAACCAATCGATTTAGCTACAACATCCTGAATTCCCAGAACTTCAAAAACTGCTCTCATTGGACCACCGGCAATTATTCCAGTTCCAGGAGGTGCAGACCTTATAATTACCTTTACCAGCCCCATGACGACCTTCAATATCGTGGTGAAGGGTTCTTCCTTCTTTTAAGGGGACCTTAATCATCGTCGCTTTTGCAGAGTCTGTAGCTTTTTTAATAGCTTCAGGAACTTCACGAGCTTTACCATGCCCAAATCCTATATGGCCTTTTTGATCACCAACAACAACAAGTGCTGCAAAACTAAATCTACGACCACCTTTAACAACAGTTGAAACTCTATTAATAAATACTAAACGATCAATAAATTCACTATCTCTCTCGTCTTTGTGATTTTTTTCTTGTATAGACAATAAATTCTCCTAAAATTTTAATCCGGCTTCTCTTGCATTATCAGCTAATGCTTTAACTCGGCCATGATATTTATAACAACCTCGATCAAAATAAACCTCTTTAACACCTGCTTTAATAGCTTTCTTAGCTACCTCAGATCCAACCTTTGATGCTGACGCAATATTTGAACCAAGGGCTGAAGATGACTTTTCTAACGAAGATGCTGAAGCTATAGTTATACCGCTATTATCATCAATCACTTGAGCATAGATGTGTTTAGAAGACCTAAAAACCGAAAGTCTCATTCGATCAGTCGCAGACTTCTTTAGTTTATTTCTAACTCGTGTCTTTCTTTTTTCTATTTCTAATCTACTTACCATTTTAATTACTTCTTTTTACCTTCTTTTCTAAAAATAAATTCATCTTTATATTTAACGCCCTTACCTTTGTAGGGCTCAGGCGGTCTATAACTTCTCAATTCAGCAGCTACCTGACCAACTTTCTGCTTATCAATTCCACTAACAGTAATTTCTGTAGGAGTAGCAGCTTCAATCTTAATTCCCTCTGGAGTTTCATAGTTTATGTCATGACTAAAGCCAAGAGATAATTGAATATTATTACCTTTCATTTGAGCCTTATAACCAACACCATTAATCTGTAATATTTTTTTATAACCCTCCGTAACACCTATAATGTTATTATTTAGAAGACTTCTTTGTATTCCCCAATACTGAATACTAGCTTGAGATTCATCGATTGGTGTAATTGTTATCTGATTATTTTCTTGAACAACTGATGTTCCAGAAAAATTCTCACAAGACAATTCGCCCTTAGGGCCGGATGTGAGTATCTCTGATTCATTAATAGTTACATTAACTCCCTCAGGTATCTCAATAATCTTTTTTCCAATTCTGGACATTTAAAACCTCAATAGACTAAAAAACTGTACATAAAATTTCACCACCAACATTTTCATTACGAGCAGAGGAATCTGACATAACTCCCTTTGGTGTAGAAATAACTGAAATACCGAGGCCATTTCTTATTAAAGGCATGCTCTTAACTGAAGAATAAACCCTTCGCCCAGGTTTCGACACCCTTGTAATTTCCTTAATTACGGGATCACCATCATGGTACTTTAATTCTATCCGTATCTCTGATTGACCAGTATCCCTTTCACTTTCTGAAAAACCTCTAATAAAACCCTCTTCTTTGAGAACCTCAAGAACATTTACTCTGAGAGTTGAAGAAGGTGAATCAACAAGTTCTTTTCCTCTCATATGAGCATTTCTAATTCTAGTAATCATGTCTCCAATTGGATCATTAATATTCATTACAACCTCACCAGCTTGACTTAACTACACCGGGCAACTTACCGTCTGAAGCTAAATCTCTAAAAGCAATTCTTGATAAACCAAACTTTCTATAAACACCTCTTGGACGCCCAGTCAAAAGGCATCGATTTCTTATTCTATTTTTTGAAGAATTTCTTGGAAGTTGAGCAAGTTTTAAACGTGCATCAAATCTATCTTCNGCTGAAAGATTTTTATCTTTNGATTTTGTCAAAAGATCCTCTCTTTTAGTCTTATATTTAGAATATAATTTTCTTCTTTTTAAATCTCTTTGCACCATGCTTACTTTTGCCATCTAATATCCTTATCTTTTTCTAATGGGAAAATTAAAACTCTGTAATAAAGCTAACGCCTCATCATCATTCTTTGCTGTTGTATTTACAATAATATCCATACCCCAGATCTCAGAAACAGACTCATAATTAATTTCAGGGAAGATTAAATGCTCTTTAATACCAAAAGCATAGTTACCATTGCCATCAAAGCTCTTTGGATTTAATCCATCAAAATCTCTTACTCTTGGAAGAGCTATATTAACAAGTCTGTCAATAAACTCATACATTACAGCTTTTCTTAAAGTCACTTTTGCTCCTACCGCCATTCCTTCTCTTAATTTAAAACCAGCTATAGCTTTTTTTGCAATAGTTTTAATAGGTTTTTGGCCAGCAATTAATTCAAGGGCAGATACAGCGTCATTCACTTTTTTGCTATCGGAAACTGATTGACTACCGGCGCCAATATTAATAACAATTTTAGAGATTTTGGGAACCTCGAAAATATTATTGAGCTTTAAATTCCCTAATAGTTCTTTTTGAATTACATCTTTGTATTTCTGTTGAAGTCTGGGGGTGTAACTTACTGAATCAACCATTTAAAATCTCCCCTGATTTTTTTGCATATCGAACTTTTTTACCTTTTTTATCTAACTTAAAACCAACACGAGTAGGTTTCTTTGTTTTAGGNTCAGAAATCATAAGNTTTGAAATTTGAACTGGTCTTTCTTCAGAAACGATTCCACCTGCATCTTCCTGAGAAGGTTTTTTATGCCTTTTGACCAAATTAATACCTTGAACAAGAGCTTTATCTTGAGAATTAGAAATCTTTATAACCTTTAAGACATCACCCTCTTTGCCTTTATCTTTTCCAGACATAACAAAAACCTTATCGCCTTTTTTAATTTTTGCAGACATTTAAATAACCTCCGGAGCCAATGAAACAATTTTCATTAATTTTTTAGTTCTTAGCTCTCTTGTCACAGGTCCAAAAATTCGCGTTCCAAGAGGCTCTCCGTTAGCATTGACTAATACAGCAGCATTGGAGTCAAAGCGAATAGCGGTTCCATCGTTACGACGTATCTCTTTTTTTGTACGNACGATAACGGCTTTAAGAACTTCACCCTTTTTTACTTTACCACGTGGAATAGCCTCTTTGACAGAGACAACTATTATATCTCCAACAGAAGCTGTCCTTCTTTTAGAGCCGCCTAAAACTTTAATACACTGGACCTGTTTTGCTCCAGAGTTATCGGCAACATCTAGTTTTGTTTGCATCTGTATCATATTAAAACCTTATACAATGTAGACTATTCGTCTATCACTTCCCATGTTTTTGACTTGGATAGAGGCTTACACTCTCTAATCTGAACCAAATCACCAATTTTAAATTTATTACTCTCATCGTGTGTCATATATTTTTTTGAACTTCTAACAGTTTTTTTGAAAAAGGGATCCGTAAATCTTCTCTCTACTGAAACAGTTATTGTTTTATCTGCTTTATCGCTTACGACAACGCCTTTTAAAATTCTTTTAGGCATTACTCACCTCTTTTTTATGTTTATTCATCATTGTTTTTACTCTAGCAATATTTTTCTTCTTCTTGGATATCTGAGAAGTATCCTCGAATTGACCAGCCATTTTCTGAATACCAATATTAAAAACCTCTTTTTTCAAGGAATTTAAAGAATCTGTTAACTCATCAAAACTCATGTCTTTAATATCTTTTTCTTTCTTAGCCATATCTAAACTCCTTCACCGGGCCTAGTAATAATCTTAGTTAAAACAGGAAGTTTAGAGGATCCTAAGTCTAAGGCTGTTTTAGCAACCTCAGGTGTAACACCATCTATCTCAAACATAATTCTTCCTGGCTTGACTCTTGCTGCCCAATATTCTGGGGTACCTTTACCCTTACCCATTCTAACTTCTGTAGGCTTTTTTGATACAGGAACATCAGGAAAAATTCTTATCCAAACTCTACCGGCTCTTTTCATATGCCTTGTTATAGCTCTTCTCGCTGCCTCAATTTGTCTAGCAGTTATTCTATCAGCAGTAAGGGCTTTAAGACCATATGAACCAAATGTAAGAGTGGTACCGCCTTTGGCATTTCCCTTTATTCTTCCCTTATGGGCTTTACGAAATTTTGTTTTTTTAGGTTGTAACATAAAAACTATCCTTACTTACTCGGCCTAGGGCTATTATTTTCTTTTGAAGCACTCTTTTCATCTTTTATATGAGGATTGTGCTCCATTATTTCACCTAAGAAAATCCAAACTTTAATTCCACATATTCCATAGGTTGTATGAGCTGAGGCTACACCATAATCAATATCAGATCTTAATGTATGAAGAGGAACGCGACCTTCTCTATACCATTCTGTTCTTGCAATTTCTGCTCCTCCAAGACGTCCGGCACAATTAATTCTGATACCTTGAGCTCCTAAACGCATAGAGGACTGAACAGCTCTTTTCATAGCCCTTCTAAAGCCTATTCTTCTTTCTAGTTGTTGCGCAATGTTCTCAGCAACAAGCGTTGCATTAACCTCGGGTTTTCTAACCTCGACAATATTAACAACTACATCAGAAGCTGTTATTCCTTGCAATTTCTTTTTTAAATTTTCAATATCAGCGCCTTTTTTACCGATAATTAATCCAGGACGTCCAGCATGAATAGTAACCAAGCACTTTTTATGAGGTCTTTCAATAATAACATTTGCTATTGCAGCATTTTTAAGATCCTTAAAAATCATTGCCCTCATTTGAATATCTTCCTGAATTAGCTTGCTGTATTCATTTTTACCAGCGTACCATCTAGAATCCCAAGTACGATTAATACCAAGCCTCATGCTAATTGGATTAACTTTTTGTCCCATTATTTCTTTTCCTCTAAAGTCTTTTCACGGAGAATAATAGTTAGTTGGCTAAATGGCTTAAGTATTTTACCAGTTCTTCCGCGAGCCCTAGGTCTAAATCTTTTCATTACTAGGTTTTTTCCAACAAATGCTTCATCAACATATAACTTATCAATATCAAGAGAATGATTATTTTCAGCATTAGCAATAGCACTTTCAAGAATTTTTTTAGCTTCATTTGAAATTCTTTTCTTAGAGAACTCTAAAAAAGATAGTGCATCACCGACTTTTTTTCCTCGAATATTTTTTACAGCATCATTAAGCTTGATTGGACTCGTTCTAATCATCTTTCCAATTGCTTTAGAAAATCTATCGTCGGAAGAATCTTTTATTTTATTAGCTTCACTCATAATTAACTTCTCTTNGCAGATTTATCAGCCATATGGCCGTAATATGTTCTTGTAGGAGAAAATTCACCAAATTTATGACCAACCATATCTTCAGAAATTAATACTGGNATAAATTTTTGACCATTATAGACACCAAAATTAAGGCCNACAAATTGCGGGAGAATTGTAGATCTCCTACTCCATATCTTAATAACATCTTTTCGCCCAGATGCTCTTGCTGCNTCTGCTTTTTTTAAAATATATTGATCCACAAATGGACCTTTCCAAACTGATCTAGCCATAATTACCTTCTTTTTCTCTTTTGATGACGAGTTCTAATAATAAATTTATCAGACTCTTTATTTGAACGAGTTTTCTTACCTTTGGTTGGAACACCCCATGGTGTAACTGGATGCCTACCTCCGGACGTTTTACCTTCACCGCCTCCGTGAGGATGATCAACCGGATTCATAACGACACCTCGGACAGAAGGTCTTTTTCCCTTCCATCGATTTCTTCCGGCTTTCGCCAATTTTGTATTAGAATTATCTGGATTTGAAACGGCTCCAATTGTAGCCTTACATATATCAGGAATTAATCTTTGTTCCCCAGACGTTAATTTCAGTATCGCCATTCCTTGATCTCTACCAACAAGTTGGGCAAAGGTGCCTGCAGATCTAATAAGTTGCGCGCCTTTTCCTGGTTTCATTTCAATATTATGAATAATGGTCCCGATAGGCATTTTTTTCATCGGCATTGTATTGCCTGGTTTAATATCTGCCTTTTCACTGGAAATAACTTTATCTCCTACAGATAATCTTTGAGGAGCAACAATATAGCTTAATTCNCCATCATCATACTTTAAAAGAGCAATAAATGCTGATCTATTCGGATCATATTCAAGTCTTTCAACAGTTGCGGNAATATCAAGTTTATTTCTCTTAAAATCAATTTTTCTATAAAGTCGTTTATGACCACCACCTCTTCTTCTTGCAGTCATTCTACCTTTGTTGTTTCTACCGCCAGAGCTTGACAGGCCTTCGGTTAGGGCCTTTATCGGCCTTTCTTTTGATAAATGAGATTTATCAACGAGCACTAATCCTCTTTGACCGGGGCTAGTAGGTTTATATTTTTTTAATGCCATTTACTTATACTCCGCCCATAACGTCTATTGATTGACCTTCTTCAAGTGTAATAATCGCATGCTTAAAATCTTTTCTTTTGCCTTTAATATTTTTAAAATTAGTTGTCTTACCTTTACGCCTAAGGGTNTTTACAGANTTAACNTTGACTTTAAATAGCTCTTCAACGCTCTTCTTAATCTCAGTTTTAGANGAATTCATNCCGACTTTAAAAACAACCTTATTACTTTCAGAAAGCATTGAAGATTTCTCAGTAATTACTGGACTAACCAGTATATCAAAATAACTTTTTTCACTCATTGAAGTCTCTCGTTTAANATTTCAACAGATCTTTTTGTAAGAACTAATTTTTCTTTACGAAGTATGTCGTATACATTTATTCCTTCAATATTAATAAGCTCAAGTCCCTTTAACGTTCTTAATGGCTAGCTCAAAATTTTTATCAAATTCCTTCAAATCTACAAAAAGAGCACCCTCAAGCTTTAATTCTTTAATTTTCAAAACCAGGTCTTTAGTTTTTGGTGAAGAAAGCTTTGCCTCATCAAGAATAGTTAGCTCATTATTCTTAACCTTTGCTGACAATGCATGCTTTAACCCAAGTGTTCTAATTTTCTTAGGAAGCTTAGTAGAGTGATCTCTCGGCTTAGGACCAAACGCTACACCACCACCACGGAAAAGGTTAACTTTTCTTGTACTATGTCTTGCTCCACCCGAGCCTTTTTGAGCCATAATTTTTCTTGTGCTACCGGTAACCTCTCCTCTCTCTTTTACCTTGTGGGTTCCAGATCTTCTTTTTGATAATTGCCAAGTTACAACTCTATGTAGGATATCGCGCCTTGGATCAAGACCATAAATTGAGTCGTTTAACTCTTGAGAGGATTTTTTATCTGAGCTTAAGCTTACTAAACTAACTTTCATTTGAATCTCCCTCTTTTTTTGAGACATTAGGGGTATCAACAACCTGATCATCCTTAGTATTTTCAGAAGTCGTTACATCTGCAGAATCTTCATGATTATTAGTCTTTAAGCCAGCAGGCAAAGGAATATTATCTGGTAAAGATTTTTTAACAGAGTCTTTTAATAAAACCCAACCACCCTTAGGTCCCGGAACCGCTCCTTTTATATAAATATACCCATCTTCAGACATGGTTTTAACAACCTTAAGATTTTGGACGGTGACATTAGCTGCACCCATATGACCTGCCATTTTTTTACCCTTAAACACCTTGCCAGGATCTTGACATTGTCCTGTAGATCCATGACTTCTATGACTAATTGAAACACCATGGGAGGCTCTTAAACCTCCAAAATTATGACGCTTCATAGCCCCTGCAAATCCCTTACCAATCGAAATACCTGATGCATCTATATACTGACCNTCAACAAAATGAGAGGCAGAAAGCTCAGAACCATTTTCAAGTAAATTTTCTTCGCTAACTCTGAATTCTGATAACTTAACTTTAGGTTGGGAATTATGCTTCTTNAAGTGGCCCTTCATAGGCTTTGATACATGTTTCTCCTTAGCGTTTACAACCCCAAGTTGAACAGAGGAATANCCATCTTTTTCTTTAGTTTTTGTTGAAACAACATGACAGTTATCTAGGTGCAGTATGGTAACGGGTATGTGAATACCATCATCGGTATAAACGCGACTCATTCCAAGTTTTTTACATATTAATCCGGTTCTCATTTTACTAACCTCAATTCCTATAATTTAATCTCAACATCAACACCGGCTGCTAAATCTAACTTCATTAGTGCGTCAACAGTTTGTGGTGTAGGGTCTATTATATCCATTAATCTTTTNTGAGTTCTTATCTCAAACTGCTCTCTACTTTTTTTATCAATATGAGGNCCTTTAAGAACTGTAAACTTTTCTATACGAGTAGGTAATGGAATTGGACCACGAACATCGGCTCCAGTTCTTTTAGCTGTATCAAGAATTTCTTTAGCAGATGTATCAAGAGTTCTATGATCATATGCTTTTAATCTAATTCTTATATTTTGCTCTTTCATTTACTTACCCTTTTAATAATATCAATTAAGCTAGCTTAGCTATAACTTCATCAGAAACAGCCTTTGGCACTTCCTGATAATGATCAAATAACATAGTAAAGACAGCTCTCCCTTGAGACATAGATCTCAGTGTNTTTACATATCCAAACATATTTGCAAGAGGTACCATTGAATCTATAACTGTTGATGGTCCACGTGTTTCTGTCCCAGAAATTTGACCTCTTCTACTATTCAAATCACCTATAATATCTCCAAGATGTTCTTCAGGAGTTACAACTTCAACTTTCATTATTGGCTCTAATAATTTAATTCCTGCATCTCTACAAACTTCACGAAAAGCNGCTCTNGCAGCAATCTCAAAGGCCATTACACTAGAATCTACATCATGATAAGCGCCATCAATAAGTCTTACGCTAAAATCAATAATAGGAAAACCAGCCAAAGCCCCAGTTTCTTTTACGCTTGCAATACCCTTTTCAACGCCAGGTATGTATTCCTTAGGAATGTTTCCACCTACAATCTCACTTTTAAATTCGTAACCTTCGCCAGGCTTGCTTGGAGTAATAACAATCTTTAAACGCGCAAATTGTCCTGCACCACCACTTTGTTTTTTGTGAGTATAATCAATTTCCGCTTCTCTTGAAAAAGTTTCCCGGTAAGCAACTTGAGGTGCTCCAACATTTGCCTCTACTTTAAATTCTCTTTTCATTCTGTCGACTAAAATATCAAGGTGAAGTTCACCCATACCACTAATTACTGTCTGCCCAGATTCATTGTCAGAGGAAACTCTAAAAGATGGATCTTCTTTCGCTAGGCGTGCTAACGCAAGTCCCATTTTTTCTTGATCAGCTTTTGTTTTTGGCTCTACCGCAACCTCAATAACAGGCTCAGGGAATTCCATTCTTTCAAGAACAATTTGGTTATCAGTACCGCACAATGTATCGCCAGTAGTTGTATCTTTTAATCCAACAAGAGCAACAATATCACCAGCGCGTGCTTCTTTAATATCTTCTCTTGAGTTAGAATGCATCTCTAACATTCTTCCNATTCTCTCTTTCTTATTTTTTACAGTATTAACAAGAGTCTGGCCTGTTTCTAAAACACCGGAATATATTCTTGCAAATGTTAAGTTTCCAACAAACGGATCATTCATAACTTTAAATGCTAGAAGGGATAAAGGTTCGGTATCAGAAGATTCTCTTTTCATTTCCTCATCTGTGTCTGGATGAACACCCTTAATTGCCTCAACATCGATAGGTGAAGGCATAAAATCAACAACAGCATCAAGAAGTGGTTGAACTCCTTTGTTTTTGAAAGCAGTTCCATTTAACACTGGAACAAAGGACTGATTTAAGACACCAGTACGAATACATCTCTTAATAGTATCGATATCTGGCTCAGCACCTTCAAGGTAGGCCTCCATTACTTCATCATCCTGTTCAACAGCAGTTTCAATAAGTTCAGATCTATATTTTTCTGCATCTTGCTTTAAATCATCCCTGATATCTCTATATTCAAACTCTGCGCCTAAGTTTTCATCTTTCCAAACGACTTCTTTCATTGAGACTAAATCAACAATACCTTCATAGTTACTCTCGGAACCAATTGGTAACTGCAGTACCAAAGGAGTTGATCCCAATCTATCTTTAATCATATCAACACATCGATAGAAATCCGCTCCAATCCTATCCATCTTATTAACGAAACACATCCTAGGAACATCATATTTATTTGCTTGACGCCAGACGGTTTCGGATTGAGGCTCGACACCAGCAACAGAATCAAAGACAGCTACGGCGCCATCCAAAACTCTCAATGATCTTTCCACCTCAATAGTAAAATCAACATGACCAGGTGTATCAATGATATTTATTCTTTTTTCGTTCCAAAAACATGTTGTCGCAGCAGAGGTTATTGTTATTCCTCGCTCCTGCTCTTGTTCCATCCAGTCCATTGTAGCTGCGCCATCATGGACTTCACCGATTTTATAACTTTTACCAGTATAATATAAAATACGTTCCGTTGTAGTAGTTTTACCAGCATCAATATGAGCCATAATACCAATATTTCTATAATCTGATAATGCTGTTACACGTGCCATAATAAACCTTTAATAAATTACCAACGATAATGAGAAAAAGCTCTATTAGCTTCGGCCATTTTGTGAGTATCTTCTCTTTTTTTAACAGAATTACCTCTGTTATTTGATGCGTCGATTAACTCAGAAGATAACTTTTCTCGCATGGTATCTTCACTTCTTGATCTTGCAGCAGCAATTATCCACCTAATTGCTAGAGCTTTTCTTCTTTCAGACCTTACCTCAACCGGGACTTGATAAGTGGCACCACCAACTCTTCTAGATCTAACTTCAACAGATGGCATAACATTATCGATTGCGTCGTGGAAAACCTTAATTGGATCAGTCTTCAATTTTCCTTCAATCTGATCGAAGGCACCATAAACAATTCTTTCCGCTGTAGATTTCTTACCATCGACCATAAGATTATTCATGAACTTGGATACAACCTCATCCCTATATTTTGGATCAGGAAAAATTTCTCTCTTTTCTGCTTTATGTCGTCTGGACATTTTATTCCTCTACTAATTAATTATTTAGGTCTCTTTGTACCGTATTTTGATCTTCTTTGTTTACGATCAGCGACGCCCTGGGTATCAAGAACACCTCTTAGAACGTGATATCTTACACCTGGTAAATCTTTTACTCTTCCGCCTCTAATTAGAACAACAGAATGTTCTTGAAGATTATGACCTTCACCTGGAATATAGCTAGTAACCTCAAACCCATTTGTTAGTCTTACTCTTGCAACCTTACGCAATGCAGAATTTGGTTTTTTTGGAGTAGTTGTGTATACGCGCGTACAGACGCCTCTTTTTTGAGGGCAAGCTTCCATAGCAGGTACTTTATTTCTCTTTGCTATATTAGCTCTTCCGCCTCTTTGAACTAATTGATTAATTGTAGGCATAATATTTTTTCCCAATATAAAATTACTCATTCATAAAGAATGAATAATTACTTAAATTTTTTGCGAATGGCGCGGCAGCGTTTAGGATAATCCTACGACCTGTCATAAGCGTTGTCTTAGTAGCTTTGTATTCGTTTTCAGTCAAGAAAAAAACACTATTTCTTTAATTTATTCTGACGCTTCTATTTCCCCCGGTTCAGCATCTTTCGTTCTTTCTGCAATTAGAGCCTCATCCCTTACAGCAGCATCATTTTCTAATCTTCTTATAGATGCCCCAGTTCCAGCAGGAATAAGTCTTCCAACTATTACATTCTCTTTTAGACCTACGAGGTAATCGGATTTTCTATAAACGGCGGCATCAGTTAACACTCTTGTGGTTTCCTGGAATGATGCAGCTGAAATAAATGATCTAGTTTGTAAGGATGCCTTTGTGATACCAAGAAGAATTGGTTTGAATTGCATGGGGTCTTGTTTTTTAGCAATTAGCTTCTCGTTTATTTCTTCCGCCTCTAATTTATCAAGCTGCTCACCGGCAATAAATGCACTATCACCAGGATTAGAAATTTCAACTTTTTGAAGCATTTGCCTAGTAATGACCTCAATGTGCTTATCATTAATAGTAACGCCCTGGAGTCTGTAAACACTTTGAATTTCATTTACAAGATAGCTAGCTAAAGCCTCCAGACCTAAAATTGATAAAATATCATGAGGAGCAGGATTGCCATCGATTAAATACTCACCTTTTTCAATAGTATCTCCATCTTGGACAGAAATATGTTTGCCTTTGGCAATAAGATAACTAACCTCGGATTCAGATTCATCTGATGGATGAATAACAATTTTCTTTTTGTTTTTATAATCTCTGGCAAACTCAACTCTTCCAGTAACCTCAGCAATTATAGCGTGATCTTTAGGTTTTCTTGCCTCAAATAGCTCGGCAACCCTAGGAAGACCTCCAGTAATATCTTTTGTTTTGGCACCTTCCGTTGGTATTCTAGCTATTACGTCTCCGGCACCAACCTTAGTTCCATCGTTTGCGGATATAATAGCATTAACTGACATTAAGTATCGAGCTTCTCTATTATTTTCCAGGGATACAACTTCACCATTTTCTCCCTTAACAACCATTGAAGGTTTAAAATCAGCTGATTTAGATGAATTTTTCCAATCAATAACAACTTTTTGACTTATTCCAGTAGACTCATCTGAAACCTCACCAATACTAATGCCATCAACCAAATCCTCAAAAGCAACAACACCAGCAGTTTCAGTTATAATTGGAATCGTATAAGGATCCCANTGGGCTAGCCTTTGATTCTTTTTCACCTTATCGCCATCAGCTACCATTAANTCAGAGCCATAAGGNAATTTATGACTTGCTCTTTCAGTTCCATTTTCATCAATAACATTAATTAATGTTGTTCTACCAATAACAATATTACGATTATCAGAGTCCTTCAAAATATTAAGATTTTCAATTTTTATCGAACCATCACTATTGGATTCTACATAAGAATTATCCATCACCTGAGCTGTACCACCTATATGAAACGTTCGCATGGTAAGTTGGGTTCCTGGCTCGCCAATTGATTGTGCCGCTATAACACCCACTGCCTCTCCAATATTGACAGGAGTACCTCTAGCCAAATCTCGTCCATAACATGTTGCGCAAGCTCCGCGTTTTGTTTCACATGTTAAAACAGATCTAAGCTGAACCGATACTAAATTAGCGGTATCCAAAAGGGGAATTTGAAATTCTTCAATTATTTTACCTTTTTTAGCAATAACTTCACTTGTTCCAGGATCAACTATATCCTCACATGGAACTCTTCCTAGCAATCTCTGTGATAATGCAACAATTTCTTCACCCGAATCTATAACTGCAGTCATTTGAATACCTTTGTCAGTCTTACAATCAACCTCCGTAATTATACAATCCTGAGCAACATCAACAAGTCTTCTAGTGAGGTAGCCAGAATTAGCAGTTTTTAATGCTGTATCGGCCAAACCTTTACGAGCACCATGAGTTGAATTAAAGTATTCAAGAACATTTAAACCCTCTTTAAAGTTTGAAATAATTGGAGTTTCAATAATCTCACCAGAAGGTTTTGCCATTAAACCCCTCATACCAGCCAATTGCTTCATTTGTGCAGCAGACCCTCTAGCTCCGGAATGCGCCATCATATAAATAGAGTTTACATCGTTTTCTCTATTAGTTTTCTCGTTCATGGAGGTGGTGGAAATTTTTTCCATCATTTTCGTTTCAACTCTATCTGTACACTTAGCCCAAGCATCAACCACTTTATTGTATTTTTCACCTCGAGTAATGAAGCCATCTATATATTGTTGTTCAAACTCTGTGGCTAGGGAATGAGTTTCCTCTATCATTTTTACTTTTTCTTCTGGAATAATCATATCATCTTTGCCAAATGATATTCCTGCCTTGAAGGCGTTTTGNAAACCAAGTCTCATTATGTGATCACAGAAAATAACAGTGTCTTTCTGACCACAATGTCTGTAAACATCATCAATAATNCTGGATATTTCTTTCTTAGTTAAAAGCTTNTTAANTATATCAAACTTAACATTTTCATTGTCAGGTAATTCTTTCGATATTATTACTCTACCTGGAGTAGTTTCAATAGTGCGCCTATCACTTTCACCCTCTGANAATCTATAATTAATTTTTGAATGCAAGGTTATTGAACCATTTTCAATAGCAAAATTTAATTCATTGATGTTGTCATAGGTTTTACCTTCACCAGGCTCGCCTTTTTTCATTTGAGAAAGATAATATAACCCAAGAACAATATCTTGACTCGGAACAATTATTGGCTCTCCGCTTGCTGGGTGAAGAATATTATTAGTCGACATCATTAGAACTCTGGCTTCAAGTTGAGCCTCTAAAGAAAGAGGAACATGGACGGCCATTTGGTCGCCATCAAAGTCCGCATTGAAGGCTGCACAAACTAAGGGATGTAACTGTATTGCCTTTCCTTCAATTAAGACAGGTTCGAAGGCTTGAATACCCAGTCTGTGAAGGGTTGGAGCTCTATTTAATAAAACAGGATGCTCTCTTATTACCTCTTCTAATATATCCCAGACCTCAGGTGTTTGTTTCTCAACCATCCTTCTTGATTGCTTAACGGTTGAAGAAAAGCCTAAGGATTCAAGTTTGGAATATATGAATGGCTTAAATAGCTCTAAAGCTAATTTTTTAGGAAGTCCACATTGATGAAGTTTAAGCTCTGGTCCAACAACGATTACTGAACGACCNGAATAATCAACTCTTTTTCCNAATAAATTCTGTCTAAATCTNCCTTGTTTTCCCTTCAACATATCAGATAAAGATTTTAATGGTCTTTTATTAGACCCTGTAATTATTCTTCCTCTTCTTCCNTTATCAAAAAGAGCATCAACAGATTCTTGAAGCATTCTTTTTTCATTTCGAATAATAATATCAGGAGCACGAAGGTCCATTAACCTTCTCAATCTATTATTTCTATTAATAACCCTTCTATAAAGATCGTTTAGATCTGAGGTAGCAAATCTACCTCCATCCAATGGTACAAGAGGTCTCAACTCAGGAGGAATGACAGGTATAACTTTCATTATCATCCACTCAGGTTTATTACCAGATTCCTTAAATGCTTCAATTAACTTAAGTCTTTTTGCAAGCTTAATGGGCTTCAACTCACTCTTTGTTTCTTTTATTTCAGCCCTTATATCTTCACTTATTTGCTCTAAATCAATATTCTCTAATAAAAATCTAATTGCTTCAGCGCCAATTTCAGCCCGAAAATTATCTACACCATATTCATCTTGTGCGTCCAGATATTCCTCTTCTGTCAAAAGTTGAAGGTTTTCTAGCGGGGTAAGACCNGGATCTAGAACTAGATAGCTCTCAAAATAAAGGACTTTTTCTAAATCCTTAAGCATCATATCTAACATAAGNCCAATTCTGCTTGGCAAGGATTTTAAAAACCATATGTGGGCAACTGGGGAGGCAAGCTCAATATGTCCCATTCTTTCTCTTCTTACCTTTGATAAGGTAACTTCAACGCCGCACTTTTCACAGACAATGCCCTTAAATTTCATTCTTTTATACTTACCGCAAAGGCATTCATAGTCCTTTACTGGTCCAAAAATTCTAGCACAAAATAGCCCATCTCTCTCAGGCTTAAAGGTTCGATAATTAATAGTTTCAGGTTTTTTTATTTCACCAAAAGACCATGATAGAATCTTTTCAGGGCTAGCTATTCCTATACGAATATGGTCAAAAGTTTGATTAGATTTAGGCTGATTAAATAGATTTAANACTTCTTTGTTCATTATATCCTCATAATTTTAATATAATTAAATATTGC
>JGI24540J26637_10000558_pt1 | contig 15841 bp, 17 predicted proteins | sample NorSeaMetagenome_FD_26637 | JGI IMG/M metagenome (IMG submission 26637)
TTCTCTCCCAATCTTTAAAAGTGTTCCTACCAAGTTGCGAACCATGTGGTGCAGAAAAGCATTTGCTTTAACCTTAATAATTAGATCGTCACCTATTTCATCAATTTGAAGGTATTCGATGGTCTTAATAGGCGATTTCGCTTGGCACATACTTCCTCTAAAGCATGAAAAGTCATGCTCACCGAGCAAAAAAGCCGCTGCTTTTCTCATGTCATCGATGTTGAGGGACCTAGGCTCCCATAAATAATAGCCAGTCTTTAGTGATGACCTAACAGGATGATGGTGAATTTTGTATTCATAAGAGCGTGCGTGAGCATTAAATCTTGCATGAAAATCATCATTAACTTCCTTAGCCCATTTAAAATTTACATCACTTGGTAGGTTCGCGTTCCCACCAAAGAGCCACGCTCCATCGGTCCTACTCGTTTGAGTTTCAAAATGAATGACTTGCTCTTGTGCATGAACGCCAGCATCGGTTCTGCCACTACAAAATACCCTTACAGGGTGATTTGCTATCTTAGATAAAGCAGGCTCAACAACACCTTGGACTGTTCTCAGGCCAGATTTCTGGATTTGCCATCCATGAAAATCCGTACCTAAATATTCAACACCAAGTGCAATTTTCATAAGCAACCGCTAATTTTTTTTATTGTAAAATCGATATAATATTTTAACAAACTATTGTAACTATCTAAATGAGTCTATTCTGGATAATACGAACTTTATGAAAGAAAATAACAAGCCTACGGGCATTAAAAAACTTTGGTCTGCTTCAATCTATTCTGCAAAAGGCTTCAAGGCTTGCTATCAGTCTGAATATGCATTTAGACTTGAAGTGTGGTTGGCAGTTGTGCTGACTCCACTTGGTTACTGGCTTGGCGAATCACCAGTTGAAAAAGTACTTCTTATTACGCCTATATTTTTAGTTTTGATTGTTGAAATGTTAAACTCAGCAATTGAGGCTGTTGTTGATAGGATTAGTCTTGAGCAGCATGAGTTATCAGGCTTTGCTAAGGACGTTGCATCAGCAGCGGTTTCAATATCTTTAATTATTTTCATATTTACATGGATCATTATTCTTCTCTAAAGAGCCTGATTGGAAATGATCTAGAGTGTCATTATTTTGATTCTCTAGAGAGTACTAGCTCCTTTCTAAATAGTTTGCCAAGCTCTAATATAACGCAGCTATGTGTCACGCGAGAGCAACTCAGGGAAAGGGCCAGCATGGTAGAGAATGGTTATCTCAGAAAGATGGCAGTATTCTTCTCTCAATTCGTCAAACATTTGGAATTGATATTAATTTAAGCGGCTTAAGTTTAGTTGTTGGTTTGGCAATTATTAGGGCTTTAGAGAAAGAATGTAGGATTGATGGGTTTAAAATTAAATGGCCTAATGATATTTATTTTAGGGAAGCAAAATTAGCAGGAATTTTGTTGGAAAACAGTATTCAGGCAGGGTCTCAATCTGTCATTATTGGGGTNGGTCTTAACTATCATTTAGAGCAAGAAATGTCCTGCGATATTCCTTGGATTGATCTTTCAAAAATTGCCAAGANATTGCCAGATATTCATGAACTTACAGCATCAATTATTAATAATATCTTATCCATGTCAGCTTATTTTAAATTAAATGGTTTNTCNGANCTNCTTTCTCAATGGGATCAATACGATATGCTTAAAGGTGCAAAGCTAAAATCAATAGAATTTGGCAAATCTTTTGAGGGAGAGGTGGTAGGAATTTCCAACCAAGGCGCATTAAAAGTTTTAACAGAAAATGGCACCAAGGAGCTCTATAGCTCCAAGAATATTGAATACATTTAGGGTAAGATAGTTAACAGTATTAACGCATTGAAATAGAATGTCACAACATAAATTAGAAGTAAAAAATCTTTACAAAAAATACGCAAGACGAGTAGTCGTTAATGACGTCTCATTTTCGGTTAGTGCTGGAGAAATTGTTGGCCTTTTGGGCCCTAATGGTGCAGGTAAAACTACATGTTTTTATATTGCGTGTGGGTTAGTCAGATCGAGTAAAGGCGAGGTTATTCTTGACAATAAAAGTATAGGCCATATGCCAATTCATAAGAGAGCTAATCTTGGTATTGGTTATCTTCCACAAGAGCCTTCAATTTTTAGAAAATTAAGCGTCCAAGATAACATCATGGCTGTTCTTGAAATGAATAAATCAATCTTACCAAAGGATAGAGCTCGTCGACTCGAAGAGCTTTTGTCTGAATTTAAGGTTGAACATGTTCGTCATATTAAAGGTATTACCTTGTCTGGTGGTGAGAGAAGAAGGGTAGAAATTGCTAGAGCATTAGCGATGGATCCAAAGTTTATTTTGCTTGATGAGCCTTTTGCTGGAATAGATCCAATATCTGTTGGTGATATACAAGAAATTATTTATCAGCTCAGAGATAAGGGAATTGGTATTCTGATTACTGATCATAACTATAGAGAAATGCTTGATACTTGTAATCATTCTTATGTTTTAAGCGCTGGAAAGATAATTGCACAAGGTGGAAAGGATTCTATTTTGGCAAATGAAGAGGTAAAGAAGGTTTATTTAGGTGAAACGGCAGGTGGCTAATAAAAATTTAATTACATTGGGGATTGAGTCCTCATGTGATGAAACAGGAATAGGAATTTACAGCAGTAAAAAAGGCCTTATTTCGCACAAACTTTTTTCTCAGGTTGATTTACATGCTGAATATGGGGGTGTGGTTCCAGAACTAGCTTCGAGAGACCATATTCAAAGAGCCCTTCCTTTGATTAAGGAAGCGCTTAGTGATAGTCACATTCAATTAAAGGACCTTACAGGCATAGCCTATACCGCTGGACCAGGATTGTCCGGAGCTTTATTGGTTGGAGGTTCTATTGCTCAGAGCCTAGCTTGGGGGCTTGGAATTCCAGCACTTGGAGTTCATCACATGGAGGGCCATCTTTTAGCTCCTTTATTGGAGGTTGATAAGCCACAGTTTCCATTTGTAGCGCTTCTGGTTTCGGGTGGCCATACTTTACTTGTCGAAGTTACCAGAATAGGTGAATATAAAATCCTTGGCGAATCATTAGACGATGCAGTTGGTGAGGCTTTTGATAAAACCGCAAAAATACTCGGTTAGGTTATCCTGGCGGCCCTGCACTTGCTAAACTTGCAACGAAAGGCGTTAAAGATAGATTTATCTTTCCTAGACCAATGACAGATAGGCCAGGCCTTGATTTTAGTTTTAGCGGTTTAAAGACATTTGCTAAAAATACATTTATTGAGTTTCCAAATGAAAAAGAAGATATTGCAAAAGCTTTTGAAGTTGCTGCAACTGAAACGCTAACAATTAAATGCAGCCGTGCACTCAAATATACTGGGTTTAAAACTTTGGTTGTGGCTGGAGGAGTTAGTGCTAATCTTTCACTACGTAAATCCTTAAATGAAATGACTGAGAAACTTGGTTCCAATGTCTTTTATCCAGCACTTGATTTTTGTACAGATAATGGTGCTATGATTGCTTTAGCTGGTCACTATCGCTTTCTTGCTGGGCAGACTAATGACCATTATGAGATATCAATTAAGCCTCGCTGGAGTCTTGAAGAGCTTCAACCAGTTTAGATTTTTGCTTGCTAGATTTCTGTATTGCTATTTAAAGCAATCATTTGGCGGATTAAGGTGCATATAATATAGTTGTCAATTAAATTAAAAATTCTATGCTTATAATTCCCGCAATCGATTTAAAAGATGGTCAATGTGTTCGCCTTAGAAAAGGGTTGATGGAAGATAGTACGGTTTTTTCTAATAACCCAACAGAGATGGCAGCTAAATGGGTTGATGAGGGCGCAAGAAGACTTCACTTAGTTGACCTTAATGGTGCGTTTGAAGGTAAGCCAGTTAATGCAAAGTGCGTTAATGAAATCACAAAAAAATTTCCAAATTTACCTGTCCAAATTGGTGGAGGGATTCGTGATTTAAAAACTGCTAGTGCCTATATTGATGCTGGAATAAGCTATCTTATTATTGGAACCATGGCTGTAACAAAGCCTGAGTTTGTGTCTAATTTATGTAGAGAATTCCCAGATAAAATTATTGTTGGACTTGATGCAAATAATGGACTTGTGGCGACAGAGGGATGGGCTAAACAGACAGATTTAAATGTCGTAGATTTGTCAAAAAAATATGAGCAATATGGTGTTAGTTCAATTATTTATACTGATATTGCTAGAGATGGAATGATGCAGGGCGTTAATGTTGAGGCAACAGCTAATCTTGCAAAGCACACTTCTATTCCAATAATTGCGTCTGGTGGTATAACTAATCTTGATGATATTGCTGCACTTTTGAAAAATGCGCATCACGGCATCATGGGCGCTATAACTGGAAGAGCCATTTATGAGGGAAGACTTGACTTTCATGATGCACAAACGATGAGCGATATTTATGATAGTTGAAGTTGCTTACGCTCTGCCTAATAAGCAAAGCCTCATAAGCATTGAGGTTGAAAGTGGATCTACATTAAAAGAAGCTATAGAGGCTTCTGGGATTCTTGAAGTTTTTGAGCAGATTGATCTTACAAAGGATAGGGTTGGTATTTTTTCTAAGTTTGCAACCCTTGATACTATCCTTCGTGAAAAGGACCGAGTTGAAATTTATAGACCTCTTGTTGCTGATCCTAAAAAAGCTCGTAAGGAGAGGGCAGCTGAGGGAAAAGCAATGCGAAGCAATAAAAAAAACCAATCCAAGGTAAAATAAGCAACATACAATCCATTCATTATAATTATGAACGCAGAAAAACCTCCCAGTTGGCCATTATTTAATAGGTTATTTGATAAGGTTTTCCCTCAAACTTTAAAGCCCCGAGCACAGTTAATGCAGGCCTTAGAAGAGGCTGAAGAAAACCTAGTTATTGATCCATATAGCAGGTCTGTTATTGAAGGCGCGTTGCAAGTCGAAAGCCTAAAAGTGCGAGACGTAATGGTTCCTCGATCAAAAATGACTATGATAAATTCAGAGTCATCCACTGAGGATTTGCTTCAAATCATGGTCAGTTCATCACATTCCCGCTTTCCAATTCACAATGTTGAGCAGGACTCAATACTTGGTATCGTATTAGCTAAAGATTTGCTAGCTCACTTTGCTCAAGACAATAAGGACGAGTTTAACTACAGAGAGTACCTTAGAGATGCTTTATCTGTTCCTGAAAGTAAGCCTTTAGGCGTTTTGCTGAGAGAATTTCAACAAAATAAATCACATATGGCAGTTGTTCTTGACGAGTATGGAGAGATTGCTGGATTAGTAACTCTAGAAGATGTGATTGAGCAGATTGTTGGTGAAATTGAAGACGAACATGACAAGGAAGAAGATAATATTATTGATTATGGAGATGGGCGCTATTTACTTCAAGCCAATACACCTCTAGTAGAGTTTAATGAGTTTTTTGAATCTAATATCATAAGTGATAATTACGACACTGTAGCTGGTTTAGTCATTTCAGGTTTTAGCTATCTCCCAGAGCAAATGAGTGAAATTAGCCTTCATGGCTTTGAGTTTAAGGTTCTAAAAACTGATACTCGTAGACTCCTGCTACTTGAAGTGCAACGCAAAATAATAGACATTAAGTCCTCAAAAGATAAAGTTAGTTCTTAATTGTTTTGTCAAAAGTTATCAATCAATTAGTATAATCCAGCATTATGAATTCACTCGAACAAACAACGCAGTTAGCAATTGACCTAATTAAAAAAAATAAAGTGACAGATTTTGAGTTCTCTGTTGGAAAAAGCTCAGGTATTTCTACTGCAGTCAGATTATCAAATGTTGAAACATTGCAATACAGTCTAGACACTAGTTTTGATGTGAGCGTTTATATTGGGAAAAATAAAGGCCAGGCTGCAAGTGTTGACCTCAGTAAAGAGAGCCTAAAGAAGGCTATTGATTCTGCATGCTTAATTGCTAAATATACCCAAGAAGACCCCTTTAATGGACTAGCTCCAAAGGACAGAATGGCGTGGGATGCACCTGATTTAGACCTTTACCATCCTTGGACTCTGGACGCTAAAGAAAGCATTGAGATTGCTAAAGAGTGTGAGCAGATTGCATTAGAGCAGACTGAAATTGATAATTCAGATGGCGCTGAGTTATCAAGTTTTGAGGGCGAAAGCTATTATGCTAATTCAAATGGACTGATCACTAAGTCAAAAAATAGTAAGCATTCGCTCTACTGCTCTTTGATAGCAAAAAGAGACTCTGAAATGCAAACGGGCTATGAATATGCAATTGCTCTTGACTCTAGAGATTTAACGAGCCCATCTATAATTGGTCTTGAAGCTGCAAAAATGGCCCAACAAAAACTTGGTTCTCGTAACTTGGAATCTCAAAAATGTCCTATTATATTTACTGCGCGACAATCATCCGGTTTATTTTCGCAATTACTAGGAGCTCTGAGCGGCTCGAGGCAGTATAAAAAAACATCCTTCTTGTTAGACTCGTTAGGCAAAAAAGTCCTACCAGGGTCTATTAATATTTATGAAGACCCACTTCAATTAAAAACTCTTGGCTCAAGGGCATTTGATTTAGATGGGGTATTAAAATCAAAACAGTTTTTTGTCGAAGATGGAAGGGTGACCACTTACCTAATGGGCCAATACTCTGCAAACCAACTTGGATTGAAATCAACTGCAAATGCTGGCGGCGTCAGCAACTGCCGAGTTAGCTCTAATTATGATGGTGGGATTGAAGAATTAACTAAAAACATGGATAAAGGCCTTATTGTAACTGACTTAATGGGGCAGGGTATTAATGCAACAACGGGCGATTATTCTCGTGGTGCAAGTGGTTTTTGGGTAGAAAAGGGTGAAATTCAATATCCAGTTTCTGGGATTACTATTGCTGGAAATCTAAAAGATATGTTGAAGAATGTGATTTCTATAGGTAATGATTTTGATAATAGAAGTAATCTAAAAGTGGGCTCAACTTTGGTAAGTGAAATGACTATTGCTGGGGAAGGGTAATTGAAAGAATTTGATGTCATCGTTATTGGTGGCGGTATGATTGGTCTTGCATTTACTTTAGCGCTCTCAAGAAAAAAAAACTTTAAAATTGCAATTATTGATCCAAATGAATGCAACCCAGAGATCAGCAGTTCATTCCACACCAGAGTCAGTGCAATTACTCCATCGTCAAAAGATTTTCTTAGTTCTATTAATGTTTGGGATGACATTAATAGAAAACAAGGGTTTGTGTCAACACGGGTATGGGATCAAAACTCTCATGGACACCTGAACTTTTATGCAAAAGATGAAGGTATTGAACATCTTGGATTCATTGTAGAGAATGATTTAATACAATCTGCTTTATATCATGCAATCGCTCAAACCAAGGTTGAAATTATTCATGCAAAACTCGACGAGTTAATAAAAAATGAATTTGGCTATGAGGTTGCCCTTGATAATAAAAAAAGCTTATTTTGTAAGTTGGTGATTGGCGCTGATGGAGCTAATTCCAAAGTAAGAAGTCTTGCTAATATTGAAGTATCTTCACATGACTATAAGCAAAAAGCTATTATTGCTAATGTAGTTAGTGAAAAGTCACTAGAGAATACAACTTGGCAGAGGTTTTATCAGATAGTATTATTGCTCTATTGCCTCTTTCAGAAAATCAGGCTTCAATTGTATGGTCCTGTAAAGATGAGTTTGCTGATAAGCTCGAAGAGATGGATGTTACTAGCTTTAACCAATCTTTATCAGAAGCAGTTGAATATCGATTTGGTGATTTGAAGCTACAAAGCTCAAGGAATATTTTTCCCTTAGTCTCAAGGAGTGCTAAGGACTATACGCTTTCAAATCTTGCTTTAATAGGTGACGCGGCTCATAGTATTCATCCATTAGCTGGCCAGGGCGCTAACTTAGGTTTTTCAGATGCAATGGAGCTTAGTAAGCAGATAGTTGAAAATACTGATAAATCATTGGGCGATCCCCTAGTTTTAAGGAAGTATGCAAGAGCACGCCGATTAGATAATGAATTAATGTCAAAAACAATGACAGGACTTGATTGGGCGTATAAAGAAAATAATGAGTCATTTCGATGGCTTAGGGGTTTTGGCATGAACATTATTGATGAGACCCCAATCCTCAAATCATTTTTCCAAAAACAAGCGCTCGGTAAGGCTAAAAACGACTAGCTACTCGATGAAGCGGGTTGGAGTGACTATGCCATCAACTGGAACATCCCATGGCTTTGAGTCCAAATGGTCAACTTCTTGACAATCAAATGCAAGACCAAAGAGTTTTGGTGCTTGGTAATTCTTACTTTTCAGTTTGAAACTTAATGTCTTATCATAGAAGCCACCACCCATTCCTAAACGGTTTTTATTTTTATCAAATCCAACAAGTGGCATAAAGATAAGGTCCATTTGTTTAGCGCCCATTACAGGGGTATGGATTGGCTCATCGATTCCAAATCTATTTTTTCTAAAGTGCTCTCCCATTTCAGCAAATTTAAGTTTTTCTTCAACCAGAATTGGGAGGTAAACAAAACAGCCATTATTTTTTAAGAATTTAATAGTATCTTCTGTCTCAATTTCTCCATCATTAGGAATGAAAATTGCAATATGTTTGGCATTTTCGAAAAGGCCATTTTTTTGACATTGGTGCAGGATTTTTTGACCATCTTCCTTGCGGGTTTTTTCATCAATGGATTTGCGGAGTTGTCTGAGTTGTCTTCTTAGTTCTATCATTAATGAAGATTTTAAGAGAAAAGCTGTTTAATTAGTAAAGTAATGTAATAGAGTGAAGTTTAATATTCTTTAGATAGGTCCATTGTGCCGTGTTGAATTGTCCTGAACCTTTCTGGTTCAAGGCGGAAGTTCGATGTTTACCGCAGGTTTCCCACTTCAAGGTGGGCTTACACAATAGCAACCAATCTCATCTCCTTTTCTATACTTAATCGGCTCAGGGAAATAAATCAAAGCACGAACACAACAGATAATTAATTATCACCTCTGACTAATTTAATTGCAATACAGTTTCTTCTTGATATTTAAAAATATACTTAATTTTTAGAAGGTTGTTCGTATAAAATCACCCGATTCATTATTTCCTACAAGTTTACTAAGTGACTATATTAGCTGCAATTTTATTATTAGTTATCATTATGGACCCTATTGGGAATGTCCCTGTATTTTTAAGTATTCTCAAAAATATACCACTCGAAAGACGAAGAATAATAATTATTCGTGAGCTGTTAATCGCTTTCATAATTTTATTGTTTTTTATGTTTGTTGGTAGATATTTGCTTCAGATGCTAGAAATAGAACAATCTTCACTTGGGGTTACAGGAGGAATTATATTGTTCATCATTGCTATAAGAATGATTTTCCCAGGTACTAAGCCTCTATTTGGTCACAATGAAACAACAGAACCTCTTATTGTTCCTCTAGCTGTTCCTATGCTTGCTGGCCCTTCAGCTATTGCAGCAGTTATATTATTTATGGCTCAAGAGCCAAATAGATGGGTTGAATGGACCTTTGTTGTATTTGTTGCTTGCTTAATATCAGGTGTCATATTAGTCTCTTCAGAAACACTAGGAAGAAAACTTGGTAATAGGGCATTAATCGCAATTGAACGATTAATGGGCATAATATTGGTGATGGTCTCGGTTGACTTTATATTAGATGGAATTAAACAAACATTTGGTATTTAATATTTTAACCTTCCAGTTTAGTGAATTTGCAATTTAACTATAAAGCACTGATTTGCTATGTTGTAAGTCACAAGCTATAATTGCCTCTTTTTTTTGAAGATTGAAATGTCAAAAAGTTCTGCACCTATAGTAATGAAATTTGGTGGGACAAGTCTTAGATGAGATTTCTCGTTCCCATGTCTTAAATCATATCAAACATTATGCTGATTCTGGTGAAAGAGTTGTGGTTGTAGTTTCTGCAATGGGTCGGAAGGGTGAACCATATGCAACGGATACACTTGTAGCTCTATTAAAAGATGTGGGTCATAATATTAATCCAAGAGAACTAGATCTCGTTATGAGCGTTGGTGAAACGCTATGCTCAGCTTTCTGTGCTCATCTTTTAAGTTGTAACGGAATGCCTGCAGTTTCATTTAATGGAAGACAGTCAGGAATTTTGACGGATGATAATGCTGGGAATGCTGAAATATTAGATGTTAATCCATCTCGTATTGTTGAGGCGCTTGATCAAGGAGATATTGCAGTAGTAGCAGGTTTTCAAGGGGTTAATGAAAGGGGTGATATTCGCACACTTGGAAGGGGCGGAAGTGACACTTCTGCAGTAGCATTAGCGGCAGCTTTAGGTGCAGAGAAGGTTGAAATATTTTCTGATGTTGATGGTATTGCAAATTGTGATCCAAGACAGTGGAAGCCTCTAGTTATCTTGAGTCAATCAGTGTTCAGCAAATGTTAGCTATGGCTGATGAAGGGTCAAGAGTTATTCACCCTCGAGCAATTGAGGCCTCGATTAAAACTAAAACACCAATTGTTGCAAGAAACACTTTTAATAATTCAATTGGAACGACTATTCATCATAAAGAAGCATCTGAAAAAGAGGTTGTTGCTATTGCTCATCGAGATAATATGGTGCTAATAGAATTTGCGCTTGAGCATAAAGCCTCAAGTCATGTCGATGGCGTTGTGTATATTGACTCAAGAAGATTGTTACTTAATGATGATGTTTATTTAAGTGATAAATTAGCGCAACTTGAAGAAAAACTAGGTTTCTATAAGTTGAGCAGGCATTGGGCTACGATTTCTGTTGTCTTCAATAATAAGGTTTCTAAAAAACCAGCTGATCTTGATTATGCTGAGCTTTTAGATTCACCTAAAAACATTATCAGCTATCTTCTTAAAGAAACAAAGGTTAGGGAAACATTAAAGTTTCTGCATGGAAGATATACATAAATAAAGGCTAAGGCTTGTAACCGCCGTTATTGACGTAACTTAATAATACTTCATCAGAAAATTCTATTTCTAGTTCCGCTGCTTTTTTTTCTACCGGCTCTCTTAGGTCGCCATCAGCTATTTCAATTATTTCATCATTCCAATCAGTAAGGTATGAGTCAGCATCTGTAGCATCTGCAACTGACGCTGCAGAGTCAACAGCCTCCATAAAGCGATTATCTAGCTGAACTTTTTCAACTTCTCTTCTGCTTTTTTTAATCATAACCATTGTTGGTATATCGCGCCATTTCTTTATTGTTAAATTCATCTAATTCTCCAAAAAATATAGTAAATTATAGCCGGAATAAATTTTGAAAAATTCTACCATTAACTAATTGATGTAATTGCTATAATTTAGGTATATAATTCGCTTTTTTTGGTTAGAGTTTACATTGAGGATTTGATGAAAAATAAAACACAAGTGGTGGTTATTGGAGGCGGAGTTGTTGGCGCAGGGACCCTATACCATTTAGCAAAAAAAGGTTGGACTGATGTCGTATTGGTTGAGCGCAAAGATTTAACTTCTGGCTCAACATGGCATGCAGCTGGCTTATTGCCACTCTTTAATATGAGTTATTCAGTTGGAAAACTACATCAATATTCAGTCGACTTCTATCATGAGCTAGAAAAAGAGACTGGGATGAACGTTGGCTTTAGTGTTGTATCAAATATCCGCCTTGCAAATTCTCAAGATCGAATGGACGAGTATAAGTATTATGCTGGCGTTGGAAGCACCGTAGGTGTTAATGTAAATTTTTTAACGCCAGAAGAAATTAAAGAAGTTTGGCCTTTATGTAATACGGAGGGGTTGTTGGGCGCTATTCAGCATCCTGATGATGGATATATACAGCCAGCAGACTTAACTCAAGCATTATGCAAAGGTGCTAGAAATCGTGGTGCTGAGATTTATGAGCACACACTAGTAGAAGGAATTACACAACAAAAAGACCAGAGCTGGATTGTATCCACTGATAAAGGCGACATTGCCTGCGAGCATGTTGTCTCTTGTACAGGTAGTTTTGCCAGAAAAACTGGTGAAATGGTTGGTTTAGATGTTCCAGTAATTCCTGTTGAACATCAGTTTCTAGTAACAGAGCCTCATCCAGAAATTTTAGAAAGAAAAAAACAAGGACTTCCTGAAATGGCCGTTCTACGTGAATCTGATGCAGCCTATTATTTGCGAGAAGAGGCTGGCGGAATGATCTTAGGAATTTACGAAAAAGGCGCACCTGTATGCTACGTTGATGGCCCTAAAGACGACTGTCAATATGAGTTATTTAATGGTGAACTTGATCGCATAATGCCGCATATTGATCGCTGTATAAATCGTGTTCCTGCGTTTGGTGAAGTAGGAATTAAGGATGTGTATAACGGAGCTATTGCATACACTCCTGATGGAAATCCAATTGTTGGTCCTGCGCCAGGACTAAAAAACTTTTGGCTCAATGAAGGCCATAGTTTTGGCATAACTGCTGCGGGTGGAGCTGGATGGCAGTTGGCTGAGTGGATTGTTGATGGAGAGCCTACAGTTGACATGATGGGCGTTGATCCTCGTCGTTTTGGTCCTTATGCTACTCGAGGATATTTGAAAGAAAAAAATGAAGAGGCTTACGCAAATGTTTTTACAACTCACTATCCCGATGAAGAGAGAAGTGCTGCAAGACCCTTGAAAACCGCACCTTGTTATGATCGTATGAAAGCTTTGGGGGCTGTATTTGGAAGTGTATATGGTTGGGAGCGTCCAAATTGGTTCATGCCTAGTGCTGATTATTCTCTGAGTGTAGAGGAGTTAAATCAAGAAGATCCAGCAAAAGTATTGATGAATAAAAACCATGCGACAGCTTTAGAGGATGGACGAATTGTAGAAAAAAATTCATTTAGGCGCTCTAATTATTTTGAACATGTTGGAAATGAATGCAAGCATGTTAATGATAAAGTTGGACTACTAGATATGTCTGCTTTTGCAAAATGTATAGTTAAAGGACCTGGAGCAGAGGAATGGCTAGAATATATCTTTGCAAACAAGATGCCTAAAGCTATTGGTAGAATTAGTCTAGTTCATATGCTCTCTTTAAATGGAGGGGTTCGAGCGGAATTTACAGTCTATAAAACCGGTCCTCAAAGTTATTATTTAGTTTCAGCAGGTGCATTTGAAACGCATGATCATGACTATTTATTTAAGCTCGCACCAAAAGATGGAAGTGTGAATATCCAGCGAGTTACAACACAAACTGGTGTGCTTGTTTTAGCTGGCCCAAGGTCTCGTGATGTCCTTCAAAAACTGACTGATACTGATTTATCAAACGACAACTTTAAGTGGCTAACAGGTAAAAAAATTAATGTAGGCTACGCAACTGCAGAAGCCCTGAGAGTTAACTTTGTTGGTGAGCTTGGTTGGGAGCTCCATCATCCAATTGAAATGCAGAATTACATATTTGATCAGCTAATGGAGGCTGGAGCTGAGTTTGAAATTAAACCATTTGGCATACGTGCAATGGATAGTATGCGCCTTGAAAAATCTTACCGATTAATTCCAAGAGAGATGTCAATTGAATATTCCGCTTATGAGTCTGGTCTTGATCGTTTTGTAAAGCTTGACAAAGAAAATGATTTCATAGGTAAATCTGCTCTCAAAGAGTGGCAGGATCGTGGGCCTTCAAATGGATTTGTCACTCTGGAGGTTTTAGGAGTAGTTGATGCAGATGCACGCGGTTCAGAGGCGATCTATAAAGATGGCGAGGTTGTTGGAAGAGCTACATCTGGAGGATATGGGTGGCGCTGTGAAAAGTCACTCGCTCTAGGGCTTGTAAGGCTTGAACTTGCAACTCTTGGAACAGAACTTGAAATTGAGATATTGGGTGAAAGGTATAAAGCTATTGTGATAGAAGAGTCACCTTTTGACTCAACGAATGAGTGCCTAAGGAGCTAAAGAATGTCTATTATTAAAAAACAATCTGAGTTACACGAAGACATGGTGACATGGCGTCATCACATTCATAAACATCCCGAGCTTAGCTTTAAAGAAGACCTAACTAGTGACTATATAGCTGCAGTTCTTGAGGCCAATGATATCGAAATGCATCGCGGCTTGGCAGTTACAGGAATAGTAGCCACTATTCATGGAAAAAAAGAAGGACGTGTTATTGGTCTTCGAGCAGATATGGATGCTCTTCCTATTCAGGAAAAAAATGATTTTAGTCATAAATCAGTTCATGATGGAAAGATGCATGCATGTGGTCATGATGGTCACTCAACAATGCTACTTGGTGCTGCTGTTCACTTAAAAGAAAATAATAATTTTTCAGGAACAGTTCATTTTATTTTTCAACCAGCTGAAGAAGGCGGTGGCGGCGGTCGTGTGATGGTTGAAGAGGGTATATTTGAAAAGTTTCCTTGTGAAGCTGTATATGGGATGCATAACTGGCCAGGAATGGCTGAAGGGCAATTTGCTGTTCATGATACGGCTGTAATGGCTGCTAATGAAACACTCAAAATTTCTATCAAAGGCAAGGGTGGCCATGCAGCAATGCCAGATCAGTGCGTTGACCCTGTGGTAATTGGAGCTCAAATTATTACTGCACTTCAAAGTGTGGTTTCAAGAAATGTTGCCCCTCTTGATTCTGCTGTCGTAAGTATTACAATGCTTGATGCAGGCTTTGTCTCTAATGTTATTCCAAACGACATGAACCTAACTGGCTCTTTAAGATACTTTTCAACAGATGTAGGGAATGAAGTAAAGGCAAAAATTAAGAAAATTGTTGAGGGTATAAGTCACTCAATGGGAGCGACAGCAACGTTCAGTTCAACGCCAAATTATCCAGCAACAGTTAATACCCCAAAACATGCTGAGCTTTGTGCAAACGCTGCAGCAGAGGTTGTAGGAAGTGGCAATGTTTTGAGAAATGAGAAGCCAAGTATGGGCTCTGAAGATTTTTCTTTTTTGCTTAACGCCTCAGAGGGTGCTTATATTTGGATTGGGAACGGGCTAGTTCCTGAGGATGGTCCTGAGGGCGGCTGCATGCTCCACAATACAGAATATGATTTTAATGATGAGATTCTTCCGCTTGGAAGTAGCTATTGGGTGCAACTAGTTCAAGGTATTCTCAAGTAAGTATTTTTTTGATTTTAAGGTTTAATTTATGTTTTCTCATGCGATTGTTAGGGTTCCTGGAAAGAGTCTAATTAATGGATTAAGCGATTCGAAGGATCTAGGATTGCCAAATTATGATAATGCAATTATTCAGCATACGGCTTATATAGAGGCGCTGAAATCTTGTGGTGTTGAAGTTAATGTTCTTGAGCCTTGTGAACAATACCCAGATTCAACATTTATTGAAGACGTAGCTCTAGTAACTCCAGAGTGCGTAATAATTACGCGCCCAGGAGCTCCAACCAGNAGAGATGAGGTGAGTCAAATAGATTCTGTATTAAGAAAAGAATTTATNNATATTGAATATATTGAAGCGCCAGGAACAATAGAGGCTGGAGATATTATGATGGTGGGNAGTCATTACTATATTGGTTTGTCAGATCGAACTAATGTTGATGGTGCTGAGCAAGCAATTAAACTGCTGCAAAAATATGGTTTAACGGGCTCAACTGTTGAGCTAAATGATGTTCTTCACCTTAAGACTGGCCTTTCTTATCTAGAAAATAATAAGTTAGTAGTATGTGGAGAGTTCCTGAGTAATCCAATTTTTGAAAATTATGATTTTATAGAAATACCACAAGAAGAAAGTTATGCGGCAAACTGTATTTGGGTCAATGACTTTGTAATTATTCCATCTGGATATCCAATATCAAAAGGGAGGATTTCAGATGCAGGTTTTAAAATAATTGAAGTTGATGTTTCAGAATTCAAAAAGCTTGATGGAGGTTTAAGCTGTTTGTCTTT
>JGI24540J26637_10000560_pt1 | contig 15804 bp, 14 predicted proteins | sample NorSeaMetagenome_FD_26637 | JGI IMG/M metagenome (IMG submission 26637)
CCGCATTTTCGCCGCCACTCTCGCCCTCCTCCTCCCCTCCCTTGTTCACCTCCTTCTCCTCCCCCCCCTCCAAACCCAAACCGAACACGCTGGCCCAGTCCCCCTTCTGGACCCTCCGGCCAGCCTCTCCCAAGGCTCTCAAGTAACCAATCCCCTTCCCACTCGCATTCGTACCTTCCGCCCCTCCCTCACCATTGAATGTTTTCACAGCCTCAGCCATGACGGCAGAATCAGGATTATAGTCCATAGTAAGCAACGTTAAAAGTGCCCTGACGCCAGATTGTACTGCCTCAGGTTGAACCAAAGCCTCCGATACGCTCCTATAGAAAGGTATCTCATCATTGCTCAGAGCGCCCTCCGAGCTCTTTACAAGTGTTGCCAATTTTCTCACTGATCCTCTATATTTTGTTAATTTTATAGCTTCTGGTTCATTTTTTGATTGAGATAGACAAGATTCTGTGCGTATATCATCTAACATCTCTTCTATCTTCTGTTCTAACTCAATCATTCGTAGGAGGGTTGTCTGTGATGCTGAAATAATGTCACCTTTTGGGTTTGGTGGCATTGTGTATAGTTTTTATGGATACGGATGGTCGATTGATACTGGTTAGCACGCGGGAAGGATTCAATTTAAACAATTAAAGTTCAGTTTTTAGGGAGGTGAGGGATGGAAGACTTTGACCGTAGTGAAAAGGGGCGGTCCCAAAAGTATGGAGGGCAGGGGGGCAGCCCTCGTGATAAAGGGTACAAAAGTATGAAATCTGTTTCGTTCTCAATTTGTTCGTTCGTTGTGCATTCGTTGTGCATTCGCTATACTTATAGATCAAAGGTTTCTTTGCGAGCTACTATTGGATTTCCAATTGTTGGATAGCTTCCGTTGGTGTCACGAGAGGCTGGGGTTCTTTTCAGAAAAGGGCAGTCGGCTAAGTACAATACTTCGAGTATTATTGAAAACGCTACCCCAAAAATGGTCCTCCATATAAAGTGGACTGCGGTAAATTGCCAGGTGCTTTGCTTGAAGTTCCATTGGAGCTCAAACAAGTCCGTAATGGCCTTGGCTCCAATGAGTAAAATCGCAACCACCAGCATCCCTATCGCTATTTTCAAGTTCATCCTGAACTGCTTGAGTTTCTTTTCAGCTGACGATCCTGTGATCGTTCTTGCGAGTATTTTGTCGTTTTTGTCTTTGCCTTTGCCTTTGCCTCAAATTGATCTTAGGGCGCTCACGCCAGTCCACACAAAAGCCGGCAAAAGGAGGAGATATTTGCCCCACATGTATGCGAATGAAAGAACGTAGGTCCAAATAATAATCAGCTTGTTCCCACTCAATCCTCCAACAAGACTAGGTACAACAATGAACGAGAATACTGTGGCAAGGTGGACGTTAGGAACTCTCCGACTCATGTCAACGACTCTTTTTATTATAATGATCGGGCTTCAATCAGTTTTTTGTGGATCCCGGTTATAATGGGATCCAAAATGCTTAAAGCGATGATGCTAAAAGCCCACCACTCGCTGTTAAATATCATGAATGCAAAGGTAAAGAACACAGGGTTGACGCCAGGGTCGAATAGAACTGTCTCTGGCGATGCGATTTTTGAGCATGACACTATAGCTGTTGGAGTGTAGGAGGCGATATTGTAAAGTGTAACCCTTACAGGAGACTTGGCTAGCTGAAACCTGAGTGTGCGATCCTTTTCCTTGCATTTCATAAAAGTCTTCCTTATAATCCTGAGTGACTGGGCTGTCACAATCCCACAGGAAGTGAGGCAGGCCAAGGCAGCATATTTAATTACATCTGCGGATTGCGCGTAAATATCTTTTCCCCCAGTAACGCTGAGTGCCACATTATTGCGGATCACCCTCACAGCCAAAACTCAATGAAAAACAGCCACTTTATTCCACTTTTAATTTTGGGACACAAGCAACGATTCGTCGTACTTGAGGGTGGTAGTTTGCCGTCTAAGAGCTTTTTGGCAAAATCAGAGCGGGTTCTTTTCGACTTGTACGCCAATAACCCAATCTCAATTAACAGTTTGTCAAAATCCAAGCAATCATTTCCACCAACAAAATCAAAGGAGAAGGTGCGAGCGGAGCTCCCTTTCGTTTGCGACGATAGGGTGTTCATTCCTACCTCTTGACTGATTTCTGCTCGAAAATGTTACATGGCACATGCATAGCACACGCCCTCTGTCAAGGTTCAGGTCTTTTCACATAAAAACTCTTGTCTCTTTCACACGATGATCTCTAACCAACGTTTTCTGGTGAAAACAATCTCAAGATTTGTATGCAGGCGTATTGCGCGAACTTCACGAGTCCCTTGCCTTTGCTGTGCCTTGCATCGCAACTTCACCTCGTCAAGTTTCAGGATGTCTGATGTTAGAACAGAAACCGACACGTTTGGGCCTATCGACGTGCCTTGTAATGCCCTTTATGGGGCTCAGACTGCTCGATCGATCGAAAACTTCCCCATTGGGGGACCTGCCGCAAGGATGCCTCTGCCCGTGATTAAGGCTTTCGGAGTATTAAAAAAGTGTGCCGCTAAATATAATGTAGCGGAAGGAAAGATGGACAAAGTTGTAGGGGAGGCAATAATGCAAGCTGCGGACGAGGTCGTCTCGGGAGAGCTAGATGATCATTTCCCGCTAGTTGTCTTCCAAACTGGTTCTGGTACCCAGTCGAACATGAACGTGAATGAAGTAATTTCTAACCGCGCAATCCAGATACTCGGGGGTGAGGTAGGCAGCAAATCTCCAGTCCATCCGAACGATCATGTTAACATGGGCATGAGCTCGAACGACAGCTTTCCGACTGCCATGAGCATTTCCGCCGTCAGCGAGATCACGAATGAGCTGATCCCCGCCCTAAAGCATCTCCAGCTAGCGTTGGAGGCCAAGAGCGTCGAGTTCGGGCACATCATCAAGATCGGGCGCACACACTGCCAAGATGCGACGCCAATCACATTGGGTCAAGTTTTTTCAGGTGAGACTGAGCAAGGAGCGAAGCGACGGCTGGAGCGAAGCGTCAGCAAACCCATTATACCACCTTCTTGCATAACTAACAACCTTCCACTCGTCGCTTCGCTCATCTCAGGTTATTCCACTCAAATTCAGAACGGGATTTCGAGAGTCGAGGCGACTCTTCCGAGACTTAGCCAGCTCGCCCTCGGAGGAACTGCTGTAGGGACTGGATTAAATACCGAGGCTGGTTACGATGTGGATATCGCAGCGATGATTGCCGACGAGACTGGGCTTCCGTTCGTGACTGCTCCGAACAAGTTCGAGTCCCTCGCAGCTCACGACGCAATTGTTGAGGCCAGTGGGGCCATGAATGTTCTTGCCTGCTCCATGAACAAGATCGCTAACGATCTGAGATTATTGGGCAGCGGACCAAGGAGCGGATTGGGAGAAATTAGCCTTCCCGAGAACGAGCCCGGCTCCTCCATCATGCCTGGAAAAGTGAACCCCACTCAGTGCGAAGCAGTCACTATGGTTTCGGCAGCTGTAATTGGGAACCATACAACGGCGACGGTAGGCGGTTCTCAAGGGCACTTTGAGTTGAACGTCTTCAAGCCAGTCATGATAAATGCTTTGCTGAGCTCGGTCAGGCTTCTTGGAGATTCTACCAGGGCTTTCACCGACAAGTGTGTCGCTGGGATCGTTGCTAATGAGGGGCGTATCGACCAGCTCATGAACGAGAGTCTGATGCTGGTGACCGCGCTAAACTCTCACATCGGCTATGATAAAGCGGCGAAGATTGCGAAGAAGGCGCACAAGGAGGGAACGACGTTGCTCGAGGCAGGTGGTCCCGAAGGACTTACCCTGTTTACCGAGGCAGAGTTTAGGGAATGGGTCGTTCCCAAGGACATGATAAGCCCGAAGGGAGCAAAGAACGGCTTTTGGTACGGAGGAAAGAAGCCTGAGGGGTTTCAGTAGAGAGGGAGCTGAGGAGCGGGGAGTGGGATCGGAATCGTAAAAAGAGAGTTGAAGGTTTGGTGTGAAAAAGCCTAAATTGCCTAAAATACCTAATCCCAGTATGCCCATCGTCTCCCCCTAGCCTCGTACTGAACCCTGTTAAGCGTGGTAATAAGATCTTGGTCAGCGCAGGGCAAGCCGTTGTCGCGTTTGTTCCTCGTAATGCCATTTCGGCCCCCGTCAAACCCCGCGCTACCTACGTTTCATGCGTTAACAGGTAGGCCCTGTCCCTCCTTTGCGAGAGCAGTGAGCTCTTTCACTCCCTGAGCCATGTCGTCGTAAGCAAATAGTCCGGACCCAGCGATGAAACAGTTGGCGCCGGCCTCGGCGCATGCACCAATCGTCTCCTTTGTAGCCTTGATTCCCCCGTCCACCTCGATATCCACATCAAGGTTACGGTCGACTGCAATGAACGAAGCGAATCACGGTTAAGGAGAAGGTGCATCTTGAGCGAGGTGCGCGCACAACTTTTATAAACGCCAGCGCTACCGCTAATAACTCGTCGCTTCACTCTTCGAGCAATCTCACCTATCCACTTCCTGATCTTCCTGATCTTTTCAGACATGGTGGGTATGTAAGCCTGTCCCCCGAACCCTGGGTTGACTGTCATTACGAGAACGTGGTCAACGAGGTCAAGCACATTCTCGATCATCTCTGCAGGAGTGTGAGGATTGAGTGCGACAGACGGAGAACCACCGGCAGCGCGAATGCTGGAGAGGGCACGGTGAAGGTGTGTGCAAGCTTCGACATGGACGATCACGACGCCAGGCTCGCCGTTTGGGCCTTTTGTGACCTCGGTGAACTGTGCGATGAGTGAAGCGAAGAGCGGGGCGAGGAGCGAAGCGACGAAGAGGGGGGGTTAGTTATGTGGATGCGTGAATATGCGGTGTGTTACTTTTGCTGTCGCTTCGCTTCTCGTCCAAACTCACCTGAGGTAGCATGGCATCTGTGCATTTTTCCGAGACCATGAGCTGGGTCTCGAAGGGCAGGGTCGTGTACTGCAAGGAGCGAAGCGAATTGCGAAAGGGGTTGGGATGATGGCGATAGTTACGGTGGAGTTGTATCTTGTACGAGCACGTGTGGGTTTCGTCACTTGCGATTGCGTTGTTAGCTCATCGCTTCGCTCCTCGTCCGATCTCACCTGCCTGCACCATCTGATAGTGTCAGGTCCGAATGTCAAGTTTGGCACGAAGTTCCCGTCCATAACGTCGAACTGTATGCGGTCGCATCCAGCATCCTCGAGGGCCTTGCAGTCCGCTCCAAGCTTGCCAAAATCAGCTGGGAGGACAGAAGGGATTATCTGAACTGGACGGGGTTCGCCATAGACGGCAGCAAGGGTGGTCGGGGAGCAAATGGGGCAGCCAGAGCAGCAGGACCTGGAATGTCGGGGAGCAGCAAAGGTTGTGGGTTTGAAACATTCAACCGAGATCAAGGTTAAACCAAAGGAAACGAGTAGGAGCTTCATTATCTGGGGGTTATGGGAGATATTAAGAAAAGAAGGTGATTCAAGGGGTAAGACTGGAGAGATATAACGGTGAGAGACGAGGAAGAGGTTAAGGTTCACTTGAGGGAGGTAGAAAGCGATGTCAGTGATTCGGGCGTGTGTGCTGCTGTTTTTTTTTTTGCACTCTACCGACTCCATTCGCACAAAAATTGCTGTGATTCGATGTTACAATAAAACTCTCTACCTCATTAATGCCTTGAAAGCTGTAATTATATCGGTTATAAAGAGAGACTCACCAAGTTAAGAAAATAGATCATGCTGCCCCATATCTGTCTCAAATTCAGGAAAATTATCTGGCCTGATTATGGACCTAGTCCATAATACGAATTATTTGGGAATATTTGCATCTAACTGCTAGTTGAACTTGCGACGTGACGTCACTCCGCAACGCCAGTTTCTGATGATTTTCTTGAGCTTTTTGTCCTTTATTTTGATTGTAACCCTCCATTTATTCGCGGAAGTTGCGTCAGAGCGACGCTATGTGACCTTATGGGCGAATTTATGGCAACAGTAGTGCGTGGTATCTCCCTTCAAGGGTTCAAGACATCATCAACCATGTATTTAAATGGCTTCTTCAAGTATCTTACGGTCCACGTCACTCATTCTAACGGTTCAATATCCAACGGCTATACGGTGATAAAGGATTATGGACCAAGTCCATAGTACAAATTAATTTGGTCCATAATGGCCAGAGGCACCAGCAAAGCAAACATTGAGGCCCCACAGGTGTTACAACTTGGTTACTTGATTACACTAATAGTGATTGACTCCACCCCCTTCTCTCGGCTTCACGACCCCCCGATGAAGGTATTTTTCGCCCTCCTTAAGAAATGCGTCCTCAGACGCTGCAGGAGTGCCAATGGGAGCAGTGTACCCTTCGGGTTCATCCTTGAGGTGACTGTCCCTCTTGGGTTTTTCTACCTATTTTCTTGGCTGGCTTCTGAATTAGATCCTGTAACCGTTCTTCCGGGGATTCCGGGAGATACTTTTAGCTTGGACTACTATTTTCCTGATGTCGTTCCAGGAAAGACTCCAACCTTCACTGAATTTCTTGGCTTTGGGTACGAGCCTGGTTTCCGCCCGACGTGTGTGAATGTGCCAATCCCAGAAGATGATCCTGATTCTAGGGACGGTCCAAACGATGCCGGCTGGAATGTTGTGAAGTAAGTGCTGACATTACCATTCACACAGGGCAATGTTAATTTTGTGAATTATTTTTGTTCGTATCGCACCAGCTAAATTCCCTCTCCGCTCCCTAAACTGCAGCAAAGTCACTTTTCTCCTCGATTGCACTCCGACTGATCGCCTAGCTTGGGCCTCAACTGGCCACGTTGCCGACCAGTGCACAGGTAAGGTGAAGTCGCGTTGCTCAACACCATCGCCGATCTCACTTTTTTGCTCTCTCTCTCTCTCTCTAACTAACGATTTTTCCTGCGTCCTGCTCCGCTGCTCGACCTTCAGAGGAGGGACAGGATGTTTTCGAGTCTTGTCAAAAAAAGGTGAGACGGAGCGAGGAGCGAAGGACCGCTGTGCGGAGGGCTGTTCAGTGCCATAACTCGATAACTAACGACGCATCTTCCGCTCGCTCATCGCAGTACATTGGCTTGGCACCTTCGGACGCCCTCAAGGGCTCCGACTTAGTGGCTTCGCATCTGTCTTCCCATGCGACCTACCTCCGCAATTCTTTCAAGAAATCGATCGGAGCCTACGACCTTATCAGAGTCTTTGCATCTGAAACTGCCATGGTCGCTTACATTGAGGATCCTGCATACGGGGTTTCTCTTGATCCCCTTGCTGCCGGCATAGTTTGGAATGATCTTTACCCTACCTATGACTACACAATTCGTATGAATTCTACGGACGTTCTTGAGCAGACTGAGGGTGTTATGGACTTTGATCACTACGCCAAAACACCTCGAGAGACCATGGGATCTTGCTCTGGGGGCAGGCGGGGGAGGGGGGAGTCTGATTATGGCGGTACAGAAATTCCTGACGAGATGGAGCTCGGGCCGTGTGCCTCAAAATATGCCAATTCGCGTTTCGTCCATATCCAAACCTACATGGTCGACTCCTTCATACTCGAATCTGCTTCGATCGGAAAGACGGGATCCCCGCCAGATTTTCACATTCGTCCAAACGTTGGGGGGTTCCCGTACGGGGGTTACACTTACAATGAGTTCTGGTCTAGTGTTGGTGAGGTCTTCTCTACCTTGCTGTACCTTTCCTTCATCATGTCTTTTTACAACACCATCAAGCAGATCACTGAAGAGAAAGAGCTCAAGTTGAGCGAGGGTTTGAAGATAATGGGGGTAGAAGACTGGGAGATTGCTGGTTCCTGGTGGGCACTATTCATTTTGCAAGCCTTGGTGATGTCAAGGTAAGATTGGACGAGGAGCAAAGGAAGGGAAGAGCGAAGCGGACAGCAGAAGCAACATGCCGCCCACCAACATAACTAAACACCTTCCACTCGTCGCTTCGCTCCTCGCCCCGCTCTTCGTTTCACTCATCGTAGTCTATGCATGATTACCGCCCCGTCTCTTTTCGTTCATTCCTCGGCTTCCATCGTCTTTATGTTCCTTTTCTTCTACATAATATCTTGCACATCTTTCTGCATCTTCATCGCATCTTTCTTTTCCAAAGCCCGCCGTGCTGCACTGCTTGGCTTTATCATCTTCTTCTTTGGAATGGTGCTTCCTTCAATGGTTCCTGATGACAAATTTTACAAGGTCATTGTGTCCCTTTGTCATCCAGGCTCCCTTTTCATGTATACCACATCAGCCTTCGTCCACTTTGAGTCGTATCAAATCGGTGTAACTTCGTACACCATTTCCGAGCAATATGACGTTTTCGGCCTCACCTTCAGTGAATGCCTCACCCTCATGATATGCGACACTTTCATCTTTGCTCTCCTGACCTGGTATGTTAGTAAAGTCGTGCCCAGCGACTTTGGAGTAGCACTCCCTCCGCACTTTATCTTCATGCCCTCCTACTGGAAGACTGGGGAGATCTGGGCCACCAACAAGGGTGGGTACTCTCAAGTTGACTCTGCGGACGTTATTGTTTCGACCATCGAGGAGGTCGGAGATGATCTCAAGCGCCAAGAAAGTGCCAACGAGTGTATCCAAATCAAGAACTTGGGCAAAACTTACAATACCAACAACGGGGAAAAGGTGGCAGTCAGGAACCTCGACCTAACCTTTTACAAGGGGCAGATCTCCTGTCTCCTTGGTCATAATGGTGCCGGAAAGACCACCACAATCAACGTCCTCAACGGGATGACAACACCGTCTTCGGGTAGTGCCAAAATTGGACCTCACGACGTTGCAACGGGCATGGCCTCCATTCGACAAGATTTGGGGGTGTGCCCTCAGCATGACATCCTCTTTCTTACACTTACTGTCGACGAACACCTGAGGCTGTTCGCGACGATCAAGAAGCTAGACACCTCCAATTTGAACCAACAAATCCCCAGACTCCTTGAGGAAGTTGGGATGCCGGAAAAGCGGTATTGGCGAGCTGCGTCTCTTTCTGGTGGACAGAAGCGCAAGCTTTCTCTTGCCATAGCCTTCCTCGGAGACTCTAGCGTGGTTTTTCTTGACGAACCAACATCCGGAATGGACCCTTACTCTCGAAGGTCAACATGGGACCTCATCAAGAAAAAGAAAGAGGGCCGCGTCATCGTTCTCACAACCCATTTCATGGACGAGGCGGACCTTTTGGGTGATAGAATTGCCATTATGAGCGAAGGATCGCTCAATTGCTGCGGCAGCTCACTCTTTCTCAAGAAAGAGTTTGGCGTTGGCTACAACATCGTCCTGGAGAAAAAGGCTTCGGGTAGGGCCGACGACAATACAATTGCCAAAATCATCGAGAAACATATTCCTTCCGCTGAAGTTCTCTCATCTGTCGGGATGGAGATCTCCTACCAGCTGCCCCTAGAAAGTTCCTCAAAGTTTTTCGATATGCTGAGCGAACTCGATACGAACCTGTCGAATCTGGGCCTCGACAGTTACGGCATTAGTGTCACAACCCTCGAGGAGGTTTTTTTGACTATAGCTCGTGGGGCCTTGAAAGGTGATGACGATGTCTCCCAGCAGCAACAAGTGACTAATCAACCATCATCAACGCGGATCAAGATGGCACACACAAAGATCGACCCTTCGAAGTGGTGGCTATACGTCGTTAGGCACTGTTTTGCCTTGTCCACGAAGAGGTGGAAGATTCAGAAAAGAGATTACCCCACCTGGGCGTTCTCATTCATCGTTCCCATGCTCTTTGTCACTTTGGGAATGTACGGTACAATGCTGGCTCAGAGCTCTCAACCCATTAGATCTGTGGCCCTGTCTGTGGACCAGTTCCACAATTCCAAGACCCCCCTTTACCACGGTGACGATGGTCTCTCGGAGTGTTTGTCAATACCCATCTCGTTGGCATGCAATCCTGAATGGGATGAGGATGACCCTACTAGTTATTGGGATCAGTGCAACTACAACGAAATCAACTCTGGTTTCAGGACTCAAGTGGTTGACATGGGCTCGAGAGATTCAGGAGGTACCGCTGAAATGCTCGCAAAATTTCAAGACTCGACCACAGTCATCAAAGATAACTGCACAACTTCCCAGCATGATCAAACAATGGCGCTTGGAGGGGATAGCCTTGAATTGATTAAGGTCCCTTCTGTTGGTGGAATTGCCCCCGGTGTCTACGACATTGCAAAAGTTCTGCACACCACGCGTGAAGACTTCAAGGAGAGCCGATTCGGAGCACTTTTCTTTCCCTCCACCCCCCTGGCCCCGTCCGGGTCTGTGAATCACAACTCCACCTTCGACGGGTCTGACGGCGGCCTCAATTTTTTCTCCTCGAAATTCGTAGAATATGTTACCATGGTGAATTTCACGAGCTTCCACGCATTCCCAACTTTCGTCAACCTCGCCAATGAGATGGTTGTCAAGAGCGTAGACCCAGAGGTTTCCATCAAGGCCAGCTCCAAGCCATTTCCGAAGACAATCGTCGAAGTTGAAGTATCCGACTCGGAAGCAGTCGGGGGTACCATATTTGTCATGCTTTTTGCGCTACCTTTCGTACCAGCCTCTTTTGGAAACTTTGCCATTAACGAGAGAATTACTAAAGCGAAGCATATTCAGATATTGAGCGGAGTTTCACCATTCTCTTACTGGTTCTCTTCCTTCTTGTTTGACTTTGCGAACTTCTGCGTCTCTGGTGCCATCATGATCGGGCTTCTGTTCGCATTTCAAATTGACGAGCTAACAAAGTCTGGGACAATTGAGGTCGTTGCCGGTTTGCTCTTTTCCTGGGGCGCAGCTGCGGCTGTGTTTTCCTACTGTCAGTCTTTCCTTTTCGCCAACTCGCTCTCCAACTTTGGCTTCACCATGCTACTATCCATGATCTTAGGGTACATGGCGGGATTGGTCACGTACATTCTTGGGGTTATTGTTCTAGTCTGGGAGCCAAAGGACGGACGCGATCCTGCGGAAGACTATTCAACCCTCGACACGATGATCGACGTTGAAGAAGTTATGGCGGGAATTGGCCATTTTATTCCAACATTTAATTTGGCCTTTGGACTCTTGAAGATTCAAAATGTTCAAGTGATCAGCATCCTCAACAGTATGGGCCAAGATGTACTTTCCCCTTGGGACCCCAAAATTGCAAGGCATGAAGTGTACTGGCTCCTCGCTTCCACCCCCATTTACTTCCTCCTTCTCCTCTTGATTCAATTCCTGAGCGAGTCCCCCATGCTTGGTGGCATGATCGCCAACCTCCTCCAGCGCAATGTCAATTCGTACAAGGAAATTACCGATTGGGATGATGACGTGGTTCAAGAGAACAACAGGTGCAACAATATTGTGAATTCTCAGTCCCCCTCAAGCTTCCCTCCGATTCTGGTCAATGGCTTGAAAAAGCAATACGGTATATTCAACCGCTTCCACAGGGAACCGAAACTGGCCGTGAGGGGAGTTTCCTTCACGGTAGAACCGGGAGTTTGCTTTGGGTTGCTTGGGGTAAACGGTGCGGGTAAGACTTCCACCCTGGGGATGGTTAGCGGTGAATTTCCACCGTCAGAGGGGCAAGCTTGGCTCGCAACAAAGTCGATCATGTCCCAGGCAAGGCAGGTCAAGCGCGTCATTGGATACTGCCCACAGTTTGATGCGATCTTCCCTTTGTTGACCGGAAGAGAGCACCTTGATTTCTACGCAAGGTTGAAAGGCGTTGTCGAATCCGACCTCAAGGGTGTAGTAGATGAGCAAATTAAGAGGATGGACTTGGTTGCGCACTGCGAGAGGACAGTAGGAGGCTACAGTGGCGGCAACAAGCGAAAGCTAAGTGTTGCTTGCGCTCTTGTCGGTGACCCGAAAATCGTCTTCCTTGACGAACCCTCTACCGGTATGGACCCCCTAGCGAGGAGGTTTATGTGGAGTATAGTCAACCAAATCACCAAGGAGAAGGTAAGAATGGACAAGGAGCGAGAAGCGATGAAACCTACTGAAGACGTGTGGATTCTAATAACTCTGCAATTAATCTCACCCCTTATCCTAACATTTTTCGCGATTCGTTTCGCTCCTCGCAGGATACATCCGTTATTCTCACTACTCACTCGATGGAAGAGTGTGAGGCCCTCTGCTCGAAAATAGGCATCATGGTTGATGGATACTTTCGGTGCCTTGGATCGGGACAGCACCTCAAAAACAAGTTTGGAAAAGGTTACCAAGTCGAGATCAACGCTGAGGATGCCTCCTTGCAGGGGCCTAGCGGGGCCGGTGTTACAAGCCAGACAGTCGACGGGATTTTGGGCTACTTCCAAAATACTTTTCCCAACTTTGCGCTCCTTGAAAGGCAAGATAACCGGATTCGCATTAGTCTGTCAAATTTGCAGCGGGTGGACGGCCATGTTTTATCAATAGCGGCCCTCTTCGGTACCATCGAGAGTGTCAAGGCTCAACTCAAAATCGTTGACTACAGCATTTCCCAGACGACCCTTGAGCAGATCTTCAATGGGTTCGCGAAAAAGCAAAGCTTCACGAGCGGGACAGGAACCCACCAAGTACCCGTGAGTGTAGTGCCTGTCGATCAGACTATCAATCAGGGGGGTTATCTACCACCGTCACAGTCTTATTTGAACACAACACAGGCGTCTCCTCAGACGATTGAGATGGTTCCGATGGGGGCACCACTGGTGCCCCCATCGGTTCAGAATGTAAAATAAGTTATAGAGTGGGTTGGTATTAAATCTCTTTTATATTTTCTATGATACAGCGATCACTTATACAGCCTCAACAACAGCCTCAACAAGTTGAGTCATGCCAAAAGCAGCGTACATCAAGGCAGCAGCAACTCCTAATTGCAACCAAAATTGTTTGCGTCGCTTTGTGTAGCGCCTGTATTCTTCCTCGCCACCCTCTTCTTCCCAAAGGTCTATCTCCCTCTGGAACTCTTTCTCCTCTTCTAGCCATTTCTCCCCCTTTTCAACACCGTCGACAAATTTGTCTAAAATCTCGTTCCACTTATTTTCGGTGTTCGAATTGGCCCTTTTCATATGGTCGTCGTATGTGTGGGAGTTGAGAGTCGCCACACTCAGAGGAAGGAGGATAAGAGCCCTCATGGTCTCATCCATTGTTGGGTACCTATACACGGAGCCGTCTAGGCCCTCTTTGACCGTCCTCTTAAGCCTCTGTAGAACTAACATGTCCCTGACCACCCAGATAAAGACGACATTGAGGAAACTAGTGAAGAGAATAAAGGGCAGTCTCCTCAAGGCAGAACTTTCGAGGTAAGACACCAAGGTCCGCACAAGTTCCGTGCCCTCATATTTGTCGTTCAGATTGGCGTATTGGTGGCTATAGAAGTCATGGTCGTGAGCTTTCTCGCCAATAATCTGCTTGACGAATAGAACTAACGCAACCGTGAGGATGCTCTTGGTGGACGAGTTGTTAAATTTCTTGCCGAATCGCTCTATGGACACTATGCGCTTCACACTGTCGTTACCTTCGTCGTCATCTTCCTTGCTCTCTTTTTCAGTTATGTATGCCTCGGCCTCCTCTGGTACCACATGTCCATTGTCCCCAACCAATCCCTTGACAAACAGAGTCTTCTGACTTGCAAGAGTCACCAAGGATGGGAGCAGCGAGGCGAACAATACCCCATGCCAGAACAAGAACAAGGTTGCCGCCAAGTTGGCGAAAAAACAAAGAGGCCTCTTCGTGAACGCAGCAACTATTCCAATCCCCTTGCACTCAGTTGCCCTGTTTCGCCATAAAGGGAGGGCCGAGCTGAAAAAATGGTTGGCATTTTCACCTTTGAGCAGCCGGATATTGAGGTCAAGCAGTGTCACGTACGCGTACCATGAGTCGAGCAGCGCCACGAAACAGCACACGCAATTGATGCCATAGGTAACCATCGCGACTACCCAACTATTCCCGTACCCTTTTGGCGAGGCCTCGGATATGAATGCGTAGATCGAATAGCAGCCAAGACCAGAACCGGCGAGAAACCAGGTGGTGAAGATGAAAAACGTCCAAGACTGTCTGTTTGTGTGTTCTTTGAGCTCCATCCTTGACCTCCGGTAGTCGCAGGCTGTGAGGAAGTCGTACTTCGACCAAGAAATGGCATAGCACATAGTTGTAAATAGCCAGATCGAGAGGTTTATCAGCAGCATCTTGTTGTCCTTGATGAGAGCCCAGAACGTGTCGTTAATTCCTGAGATATCATCGTGATTGCCGTTGAGGTAAAAGTTTTCGTCCGGAAGGAAGAGGAGCACCACAGAAACGTTGCCACCTAGCACAAGGAGAGGCCAAAAGAAGGGCCTCTTCAACATTAATTTCTCGTATGCCAAAAATAGTTCTGATTTGATTAAGGCGTCTTGGGGCGGACACAGTGAAATGGGATCAAGTGCACTCTTTTTCTTGATAACTACTGGGGCGATCAAATCAGTAGATGCGACTGGGGAGAGGGGCGGGAGCATATTCTGGGGCATGGCTGCCTGAGGATGAAGAAGGCAAAGGATCTTGTTTTCGCAGTTTATGGAATCTGTTGCCTGTAGAGGGGTTGACTCCATAGCGACTGAAATGGTCCGAAACAGGGCGTGAGATGAGGTGACTAGAGGAGATGATGAAGAAATTGCACAACCGTCGCTCAACCCAGAAGGGATAAGGTTTGAGCCGGATTTTACAACGCCCTTCACGCGTACTGGGACAACACCGACGAACGCGCACATGGCGCCAGAATTAGATGCGATGAGCTTTTGGTCAACACCAGCCGCAATGGAGGGATTAGTAGACACGATCATGAAGACCGACTGGGGCTGAGTGGTTTTAAGCGTGAGGCGTAGGTTGTGGAAGGATAATTGGACGACAGAGCCTGATGTGACTACCTCTCTTTCGTCCTCTTCGACCAAGAATTGCTCGGCATAGTCAGCAGCTGTAGGAGCAGTCGTCAAAGTCCCCATCATGCGACCCCGACAGATGAAGTCGCCGTCGACCTCCACGTTCCCGGGGAACCTAGTCGTGGGGACATAAGATCTGTCGAAAAAATCTCTGTTGAATGCCGATTGGCTGGAGACCTGCTCATCATTGACAGTGGAAATGTCGTCATAAGAATGCATGGGAGACAGAGGCTGGGACAAACTTGGCCTAGGATTTGGCTTTGAAGCTACTAAATTCGACTTCATTACTGAGTCGGACCTAACTACTGAGTCAAGATCCCTCGATACTGAGCTAGACCTCAAATTCGCTTGGCTGGAAGTGGTACTGGGGCCGTTTGAAGTGGTACGCGGGACACTGGAAGTGGTACTGGGGCCAGTTCCTTTTGAATCTTCGTTGTCGCTGGAAGGGTTTGAGCCGTTCGCCTTGACCATTTCTTTTTTGTCCATCGATGGCCGACGGTTCTTCTTGCTACTGGTCAGAGCGGGCTGGACGCGAGCGCTGCTACCTTCCGCCCAGAACTGGACAAGTCCGTACGAGTTTGGGTGGACAGAGATGGCGGTGGGGATAGAATGCATGATTCTATTGCGGAACTTTTGGGGATTAGACATCCGTTCAACGTCTTCTTTTTTAACCCTAACGAGGGAGAAGAATTTTCCAATATACCCGTGCTCTACAATGTGTCCCCTTCTAGTCCTTCTTCCCATCACCCTGCAGCAAACACCGTAAACGTATTCGTCTCCCTGGACCATATCCTTTTCGTGGAACCACCACCACGCCTTACCGTTGCTCAGTGCCTGGAAAGAGACGCTAAAATCGAGGCTGCGAGGGGGGGGTAAGGAGGGTGGCAGTTAGATGGAAGGAAGGAAGGAAGGAAGGAAGGAAGAGA
>JGI24540J26637_10000562_pt1 | contig 15778 bp, 2 predicted proteins | sample NorSeaMetagenome_FD_26637 | JGI IMG/M metagenome (IMG submission 26637)
CCCTCCCTCCCTCAGCACCTTCTCCTTGAGTTCAAGAAGTGTGACGTGGACGGCGACGGCACAGTCTCCGAGCCCGAGTTTCGTCTGTACCTCCAGAAGTTCATGGATACCAGGAACATGACCCCAATACCTAAGAAGGACGTCGACTCCATGCTCCGAGCCGTGGACATAGATGGCAACGGGACCATTGATTTTGATGAGTTCTGCCAGATGCTTAACATGTCGTCGCAGCTCCACGAGGCCCTCGCTAAACAGCATTGGAACGTGGCACGACGCAGAATCAAGCTTTATCCGGACGAATGCTGCCTCGTGGATATGCTGGGACAGTCACCACTTCACTACGCTGTTTTCTGCCACGCGCCGGAGGAGGTGAGCTTGGACGAGGAACGAAGGAAATCTCAGCGGAGGGCTTTCCAATGCTATAACTAATAACCTTGCATTCGTCGCTTCGCTCATCGCCCTTCGCTTATCGCAGATCATACTCAGGCTTGTTGTTGCGTTCCCTGGAGGACTCATGAAGACGAGGGCGAGCGATAAGTTAAGTCCGCTCGAGTATGCAGAGTCGATTAAGGATAAACTTGGTGATGACTACCAAACAATCCTCGACCTCCTCTCCCTCGACTGCGAGAGGTGAGGCGCCCGCTCTGGATTATAATTGTCTCGCTGTTGTCTTTCGTCCAGACCTCGCCCCTCAACCCAACCTTTTCCGCAATTTGCTTTGTTCGTCGCAGTGTCTACGAAAACAGGGACTCCCTCCTTGCGAGGGCCGAACAACTTCGTCAATCCGTGGAGGCGGGGGCAAACTTGGAAACAAGGAGGAAGCAGTTCGGCGATATCGACCTCGACAACGACGGACAGATATCATACAAGGAGTTCAAGAAGTACCTGAAGGCACAGGCATCCAGGAGGCACTTGTACGTCCCATCTGATGAAGATGTTAAGGAGCTGATCGCCGAGGTCGACACCGACAGGGACGGAGTCATATCCTTCGACGAGTTTGTTGCCATGATGGAGTCCGACGCCAAGGTGAGACCGGATGAGGAGGGATAGACAGAAGGAACAACACGACGATTGTACACTGCATAGCACTACCTTCTAACTAACTAACAACCTTCTGCTCGTCGCTTCGCTCATCGAAGCCCCTTCACGAGGCGTGCGCTAAATCAAGGTGGTCTGCGGTCCGTGAAAGGCTCCACACTCACCCCGATGAGTGCAGATTCGTGGACACCTACGGTCAGCTTCCCCTCCACTACGCTGCCTTCAATGGAGTCACGGAGGATATTTGCATCAGGATGCTTTGTGAGTACCCTGAAGCGGTGGTTACGGAGAGATACATGGACAACAGGACCCCAAAGGACTTCGCGGACCATAAGAATGCTCCCGAAGTGATCATCGATCTGTTGTCCTTGACGCCAACACAGATAATCGAAAATCATGATAATCTTGTGGCCCGTGCTGACGAACTCTTCAACCGAGCGATCAACGGAACGAGGGAGAATCTCACAATGTCCATGCGCAAGCACGATGTCGATGGGATCAGCAAAGCAATCCAAGGGATGGAGACGATGGGACTTAAAAACGATCCAGCCACCAGAATGGCTAGAAACGCAGTGACCATGATGAAGGAGGAGGAAACGAAGAGCAGAAAGGAGATCGAGGACGCCAAGGTGACGGCCCGCGAGAAGATGGCCCTGGCGGCGGAGGAGAAGGCGAAGCTTGTGAGCGAGAAGGCGAGGCTTAAGGCAAACGCGCTCATGACAAAGGCTGTCCACCACATCACGGACGCCACGAACCACACAAAGATCCATAACCTTGAGGACGAGGCTCTCAAAGCGAAGGAAAAGGCGGACCAACTCAGGATGCAGGCGGATAAGCTAAGCAAGGGAACCAAGTCTATTAAAGACAGGCTCAAGAGGGAAGAATCGAAGCGCAGGAAGGCGGAGCAGGTGGCAAGGCAAGCTGAGGAGGAGAAGGAGATGATCCTCAAGGATAAACAGCGGGTCGAGGCGGAGAAGCACAATTTGGCCAAGAAACTTAAAGAGACGCAATGTCTCAACTCTACGAACCTCGAGATGATTGAATCCCTGAAGCGTGAGCTCCTCCTCTGCAACATGGAATCTTCCAAGGAGTCCGAGATCTCGGCGCTCCAGTCGAAGCAGAGAGAGGTGGCAATAATGGAGGAGGAGGCGTCCAAGAGGAGGGAGTTCGCGAGGTTGGCTGCCGACAACCTGATGGCGAGAGTCTTTGTTATGAAGCGTGAGCAGGCGAGAAAGGAAGAAGTTGCAGAGCTCGAAATGGAGGCAACTAGGGCCCACGAGCAGCTCCTTGATGCCGAGACGGAGCAAACTACGTACCAAGAACAGATCAAAACCTACGAGCAAGACCTCGAGGCACTCTTACAGGAAAAAGAGGCGCAACAGCAAAGGCAACGGGACCTACAGATGCAACTCGAACAGGCTCAGGAGAACTTCCATGCTGAGAAGGAGGAAATGAGGAAGGGTTACGCAACTGAACTTGCCAAACGCAGGGCCTCGATGAACTCGAAGCTTGAAAAGATACAGACCCAACATAGGCAAGAGATCGAAACGTTCCAAAACGCTGGTGCCATCCAGCATTCGGTCACCATCGAAAGGAATTCCTTGGATCCCCTTCCGACTGATCTTGACGGGGGCGCATACGTGGACGTTGCTACTTCAGGGAAGGCATCCCAGTCTGGAACTTTTGGCGATGGAAAAATGGTTGCTGAATTGGCTATCCGCGGCTACCGCACCTCCAAGACCGGCTTCGACGGAAGCGGGGAGTATAGTCACACCTGTGCGACCAACACGCCGTGGTGGCAAGTTGAACTGCTTCCGTCCGCGCAGTCTGTCAAGAAGGTTTCCGTTTTCGGACGCCCTGGATACGGACACAGGATGAACAACATGAAGGTAGTGCTCCTTGACCACAACAAAAATGTTATCTATCAAATGACCTTTCAGAACCCTAGTGATAAGGAGGCCTTTTCTGTCTCGTTCGCGACCTCTATCGAGAATGTGAAGTTCATTAAGATCACAAGGGGCGGCACTCTGAAGACAACAGACGAAAGGCTCATCAACCTGAATGCTGTGCAGGTTTTCGCCGCTGTGTCAATCAACGACTTCGTGAACCAGAAGTCGGAACAGACAATCATGAAACTACAGCAGGATCAGGCTAAGAAGCTCAAGGCTCTTGAGTCGAACTATGAAGAGAAGCTCAAGATCTCGTCCGAGAATAATGAGAGCGCTCTGAAGCTGGGGCTACAGTTGCAGGAGGAAGTGGAGGAGGTTAAGGCGAAAGAAGCCGAGTCCCGCGCAAAGGTTGAACAAGCCAAGGCCGAAGCACTCAGGGCTAAGAAGGAAGCCTTGGCGCTCAAAGAGCAAACTATACGCCTTGAAAGGGAACGAGAGGAGCAAGCCCGTGCGGCGTCCGTTGCGGCCCAGGCAGCATCAACTGCCGAGGCTCGCGCCAAGGAACTCGCCGAGGAGGAGGAGAGGCTCAGGGTTCAGTCCCACCAGTCAGAGGAGGAAATTCGCAAACGCGAGGAGAAGTTCGAGCAAGAGAGGCAGGCCCTGAAGAAAGGCCAAGATGAGGCGATGCGTAGGAGGGCTTCCATTCAGGGTAGACTCTCCAAGTACCAGAAAGAAATGAACAAGGAGATGGGTGAGATGAACACTGAATTGGCCAGACTCGAGTCTCAGCTCAGCGCCGTAGAAGAGGAAGACGAGTTCAACGTAGGGGACAAGCAAGAACGTACGATGCGTAAGTTCCTTTGCAGCAACGCCATAGTGGCGGCGAGAGAGCGTGTGGGGGTCAAGAACGGTGCCGAAGAATTGCGCCAAGCTTTCATTGCCATTTCGGGAGGAGGGTCCGGAATAGCCTCGGAGGAAGCCCCCCTCGAAGAGAAAATAGAGGCTTTGCGGTTCTACTCCCAATCGCTGGAAATCCTCGTTGACTTTATAAACAGGGAGATTGAGAACTCCTTGTCGGAGTACAATCGGTCGAAGGGCCTCCAGGGTGGGTCCACCATAATAAGCTCTCACAAACAGTCCCTCAACAACAAAATCAACCGCTTACAGCTCCATTTGGAAGACTATATGGCCGCAAAGTCCCTAGAACTGTTCTGTCTGGAGGGGGACTCCGAAGCTCAAGAAGACCTCAGAGATACCTGGACGAAGGTTCGTAACATCATGGACGCAAGGAACCTTGACTACTACAAGCTAGAAGAGAGCTATTTCACCAGCGAAGGGGGGGGGGTCAGCAACATCGATACTTTCATGAAGCGCACGACAGTTCGTTCTGTTCCCCACATGGATGTTTCTTTGATTGACTGCGAAAAGCTAACCCAAGGCCAGCTTGATATGAAGTTAAGGGGGGCGGAGGTTATCCAGGCGATACTGTCGATCTTTGGGAGGGTTGATAAGACGCTAGAGGTTCCAAAGCTAGTTCTCATAATGCCCGACACGGAAGGAGAGGGGACATCTCTCCATGTTCTCTGTGCGTGCGACGGCTCCGTGGCGTGCTCTTTTCCCTTCGATGACATTCACCGTAACAAGGTCACGAAGGTGTTGACTTGCGTGTCGGCCACGGCACGGTTCGTTGAGACTGCATCAACTTGTGTTCCCAACCTATACTCTGGCCTTAGCGAGTACCCTGGAAAACTTGTCCGCATGATGAAGGATGTAGCCGAATCATTGGGGGCTCAGGACTCCCTAGCGGTCACCACTAATGACTATTCTTATGTCAAGGATTGGTTAAAGGACGAAGAGCGAATGAGAAGCATCAAAAAGATAATGTGCCTAGTGAAGGACCCGGAGGGTAGAATACAGTGGATCAAGAAGTCAAACAGAGAGGTGTGGAAAGCCATCGGAGGCAAGCTCCTAACGCCATCCGCAATCAATGCGATGATAAAACTGCAGTCAATGAGGGAGAGTGACTATGCTGGATTCCTTGAGAAGAGGGGAGGGGGTTCGTCCGCCTTTGGAAGTAAGGCCTTCAAACGGAGGTATTGGATCCTCAAGAATAACACCATGATGTACTACAACGCGGACTCTAACGACTGGAAGACGAAGGTTGAAAAAGGAATGTTGAGCCTGAATGGAGCTACAGTCACTCTTCTGGCTGACGGGAGGACCTTTATGATAAGCTATACTTCATTGCCAAACTCGAGGGTTTGGTATCTGAGGGCTTCGAATAGGGTGGAGAGGCAAGAATGGGAGCGGGCGCTCGCTGACACTGGCGTCATTGAAGACTTTAAGGAGAGCGCTGACGACGAGGTGGCGCTCTTGGGCGCAGGGGGGGGCACAACGGCGTGCTGTGTCATCACTTGAAACATAAATTAAATGTATGGGACCATCTACCGCATTATACAACATAGTATTACTATTTTCACACCATTTTTTGTCTCATCAAATCTCGTCAGTCTCCATCATATCATGGCTTGATTGTCTGATGTGGTCTCGTAAAAAATAGACTTCGCCCTTTCGTTCAGACGTACCGCAGAATCCCTTTCGCCGTCACTCATTCCCTCCTTTTCTAGAAGCTCCGATAAGATCATGTCAAAGAAGTCCTTCAGGAGCTCGGCCGTGGTGTCAAGTGCTTGCACCTTTTCCTTGTCTTCCTCAACTAAGTTCACAAGTCCGTCATAGAAGTGGATTAAATTTCCGTTGTCACATGCATTGTTGATCGTCTCCGTCTCCAACTCACTCTCACTCTTCCTCCAAACTTGGATCCTGCTAATATCTTCCTCCACAGCCGCCCAGTTCTTCCTGAAGGCGGACGAATATAGGTGCGCAAACATGATCGAACCCATGGAGGAGATGACTTGCGATCTGACATTCTGGTCTTCGTGCTCTGCTTCTGCTGTCAAGACAAGCTCGTCTAAGCCACCCTCAATGATAAAGATATTTTCTAGCACTGAGCTAATGATGGTGAAGAGGGCAGTGTCGGCAATCAGGACGGGCATCGCGCTCGTGTTGAAGTCTTCTGACTGAAGATAATCTTTGAAGATCATTTGTGCCTTCTTCTGACAGATGGTGCAGGTTTTGACTAGGACAAATGGGTCACTATTGATATCCAAACAGTTGGCAAGCTGACTCTCTAGGATATTTACGAGCTCGTTTGTCACAGCCATGTCGTTGCAGAACCTTGAAAATCCGACCTGAGCCTCGGTTTGCATATTTAGGAAAATATGCACTACGAGGGTGAACGAGGTAACCCTAAATACCGGCTCTTCGTAGTACTGTCCCATCAGTTTGCCGAGTCCATTTTCAGATGATGGGTCGCGGTTCTGCCTACTCTCGTGGTCGGACAGGAATTCGACAAGTTTCAGCGAGAAAAGAAGTTCCTGATCCCTTATGGTGTCGGTGACAGCGTCCGTTGGAGTCTCGGAAGTAAACCTCCACGTCCTCCTGGCTTGCTTAATGAGGAAATAAACGTATCTTGCTAGCTCGGACATAATGTCGTACTTTTCCGTCAACCTCTTGATCTGGGTTGTCCTCATTTCGATGTCTCGCTGCTGGGCTGAGGTTAAGAACTCTTCCTTCCCTTCGTCCCGGATTTGGTAGTAGTCCTCCCACGAAATAGTTCCCCCGCCATTGGAAATGCAGTTCAGCAGCGCCTTCAGATTGGCCGTCCCAAGTGAGTCCTTCTTCTTCTTGTCCTTCAGAGCCTTCCTGAAGGTTTCGTCCCGGTAAGTTTCGCTCTTCTGATTACACATGTAAAGCATCTTTTCGAGGATCTTGTAACACTCGCCGGGGGGGTTTGCATTTGGGCCGTAAAAGAAGTTGTCGAAGTACCATTCAAAATTGGTGTGTGACATGATGAACTCCCTGTGAGATTCCGAGTGGGAGCAGAAGATATAAAGGAGCTGAAAGAAGGAGGACGCGTACTTTTCGTTCCACCTGGACCCATTCTCGTCGTTCCCACAGGAGAGAAAGAATTCCAAGAACTTTTGGGCCATACGGAGGGGCGGTGGGTGCATTTCTTGAACCTGTTGCATCCCTGGATGCCTGTTCTCGTTTCCCTGAGGTTCTTGCTGCTGCTGATGCTGCTGTTGCCTCATCTTGAGAATTTGCTGCGCAGCCCTGCTGCTCCTGTTTTCCACTTCGTTCGCTCCGCTCTCTCCATCTCCATCTCCTTCTTCCCCTCCTCCTTCAACCCCACCTCCAATCCCATCATTCTCCCGAAACTCGTTCAGAAACTCCTCCAGTACTTCTTGGTGCATACTACAAATGGTTGCGTAAAATATTACCATCTCCCCCCTCGTGGGGTCGTGGTAATCCCAAGAACTGTCTCGACACTTTGCGTCAACGTCCCACAGGAGATTAAGGAACGCATTATGGATACCACCCCTCGATGCCGATATCAAGCTCAGCTCCATGTAACCGAGGTCTTGCACGCTGTACGTTAGTAGGCTGAAATAGTCGAAGAAAGACTGGTGGGTCTTGTTGTTCTTCTTCGACTTGGCGAACTCGGCATTGTTCATAGACTTCCTAACATCAGGGAACATCTTCACAAGAGAAGAAAAAAGCCTCCATTTCGCTGGATTCTTCCCTTTTTCCACCAGCATCCTCTCGACGTCGACGCTGGCGAACCTCTCTGCCGAGGCATTCTCCTCGTCATTTTCATCCTCATCTTCATCATCGCTGAACAGGTTAGGGTTCGTTGTCGCAGCTTCCTCGGCGCTCGCCTCGTCAGACGATTTTCTGCCGCCCAGACCCGTCTTAATCGCAAACGCATCCACATCGTCCTTGTTTTCGTTCCAAGCCTCACAAATCTTCTTGAAACACCTGTCAATTTCAAGCTGGTAATCGTACCTATCGCTTGAAAGGTTACATGGCATTAGCATTTTCAGTACAAAATCCCACTCCATGAAAAAGTATTGGTACACAGAGCGACGGGCATTTTCGTAGTTCTCGGCGGAAATCTCAGAGTAGAGGATCTGGTTGATCTTTTCTAAAGCGTTCCTGGAACCAAAAGAGGTGCCAATGACGAGGCTCAAGTGCTTCCAAATCGCCTTGAACTCTGAGCTGTACATAGCGTTCTCACGAATACCGAAAAGAAAGTTCTTCATTGACGCGTGGATCCTATCTTCCCTTTCCATTCCTTGACCCGTATCCATCATGAAGAAGAAAGACAACAGGAGAGGCAAGGCGTTGTGCTCGAAGTCCGTGACCTTGGCTGCCTTGATGTGGGTGCCGCATCGGTCCACAATAGCTCTGCTCAATTTCTCGTTGTTCCAAGCGAGCCTGGTGAAGATAGCCTGGGACATGTCGCCGTCCCCTGGAGACTCAACTACCTTCTCGATGAAAGAGGTGGAAGTTAGGAGATCGGAGTCGCATTTGGGAAGGATGAATATGCCGAACTCTGAGTCGAGCTTTTCAGAGTACGCTCTTTCACTCCTGTAAACAAAGGGCTCTAAATCTACAATGGTCTTGATGTCAGAATCTACCAAGGTGCTGGAAATCACAGTGTGGCGGATGACGGTGGCTATCACACAAAGCAAACTTCCCACGTTAAGCACGTCCGCGTCCATCTTCCTTCTGTTAAAGCTCCCTGGGGCAGTTCCATTCACAGTGAGGAGATGTACCGGCACGTTGGCCTTGGGACCTTGGTACATGTCGATGAGCCTAGGAATGATAGAGCAACGGATAAGGAAAACACTTTCATCGCGTCCCTGCTCTGCAAAAGCTTGCAAAGCTGAGAACAGATGCTCGACCCTCTTGTAAAATTGGGGAGCCTCAGGAATCAGCGAAAAGAGCTTGGTGATGATCTTCGCAATCACGTTGTCCCCTTTATAGAAGTCGAAGCGAGAAAACCTCATGAACGGAGCTTCTGAGTTCTCTACATCGGCAAAGTGAAGGCAATCTGTTTCTATTTCGTCTTGCTTGGCGTCCTCGTTTCCTCCTTCGTAACCTTCCGCGATCGAGTAGTACTTATGCCTGTTGAGTGGACACAACTTGGTAAACACAACAGTCACCAACTCTACGAGCTCGTCCCTTGCCTCAACGATGCTGCACCTCAGGAAAATATTCCTGGACCACTCCTCGTCGGCAAAGACCTCGCCGAACCACACGCAGCACTCCGCGCTATTTCCGTACCAATTCCTCAAAAGTTTGAAAAATTCTCGCGTGTTGGACTTGTCCTTCGCAAACACGAGGACGTCAAAGACGTAGTGGGTCACAGCCTTGACGAGCTCCAAGTTCCCGGTCGCCTTCCGTCCCCTGCTGATCTTGAGGAGAAAGTCGCTGAAGTCGTTGCTGAAAAGGTGTTTCTGCCTCAGGAACTGCTTGTTGTCGTTCCAAATGTTTTCAAATATTCCCTTAGGGACGAGTTCGCTCGCTTTCTCGACGCCCTGGTAAGGTGGGTGCCATTCTTCGTCAGCGATCTTCACCAATTTCTTTCCTTCCTGTTCCTGTTGCTCTCCCTCGTTGAAGACCCTGAGCTTCCTCTCGTAAATCAACATATAAGCTGAGTACGTCTTGTCGACATCGATCTGTACCATCCTCTGCATCTGGTGGTCAAACCTCTGCGATATCTTCTTGCCCCCAAAGCACTGATTCGCAATGTCGTTGGGGTCGAAACTGGTCACGCTCGCATCATTGAACATGTACCACTCCTCGTCCCCACCCCGTTCTTTCGCGATACTGTAATAGTGCCCGGAGTCGCTCGTCCCCTGGTGAATCAAAACCCCCTTCAATTCGTAGTCGTAGTAACCCTTTTCCCTATGGTCCTCTCCCCCAAGTCCCTCGAGTCCCACCTTGGTATAGCGCATCATGTTGAGCTCCTTCGGGAATTCGACGTAGTCGTTAACCTTCACCTTCCTCATTAACTCAAGGTCGAATTCGAAGCGTTTTAGGTGAAGAATCATGGTGTTGGGAAGGTTCTCAACGCAAGCACGTTTCAAGCTGTCGCATTTGGCCTGGCAATGGGAACAGAAATATTTGTTTTCGCCGTCGAGCATCTCTCCGGCAACGTAAAGGTCGAGGCTGTCCAGTACACTCCTCTTTCCCTTCACGTCCAAGCTGAGTACCAAGCTATCCTCCAGCCTCTCGCTCTTTTGCTTGCAAACCTGACAGATAATCTGATTGCAAAGCTTCCCCCCGAAAATGTCCTTGAGAAGGTTCTTCTGGGGGAGCTTCTTGAGGTGCCCCTCGAGCTTATCCATGAGCCCGGCGTAGAATTCGTCGACATCTTGCTGTTCTCCGGGATTAGTCGGATTCCCGTCCCAGTCCTTGTATGCCTGGCAGACACCCCTCATATCAAATGCCTTCTTCTCGCTTTCTTGCAGGTGCGCAAAGACGAGTTGGAGCTGGTAAAGGAGGTTGTCATCCTTTGAAGCGCTGGAGTCGTCCGTGGGGTTTTGCTGCTGACCGTCTCCTTCCCCGCCTTCTCCGCTGGCGTTGTCAATGATACCCCCCTCCGCGCAGCTGAGCAACCCATAACGGAGGGGTTCGACCATGAAAAACTGCTGGACCAGGCTATTCATATAGCAGGTCGCCCCGAGGTTCCGAAGTCCAACGAAGCCGCTCGATGACTTGTCCAAGACCATCGGGTTGTGATAAAAGGAGGAGATTTCTTCGTAGCCGGTGTTAGGGCCAGATATTGTCGCAATCTCGCCACCCTCACCGCCCTCGCCGCCCTCGCCGCCCTCGCCACCTTCGGTCCTGCCAAGGAGCAACTGGACGATGGTGTCAAAGTTCTCCTCGCAACCCATGCACAGGCAGCTCAACAATTCGAAGGCAGCAATTCTACTCCGGAAGGTCTTGCACTTGGGAGGAGCGAGTTTATTGTGGTTCGTTTCCGTTGGGATTTCAAAGAGGCACTTGATGAAGACGTGTGAGACAATGCCCCCAAGGTTTCCAACGATCTTCTTGAGTTCCGGCCCAAATTTCTCCAACAGGCACGTCAAGCACTCGAAGACTCCGATCAGGTAGCAGTCGACAAAGCTCTCGTTTCTTCTCTCCTCGTACATTTCGCTGGTCGTCACCCTCTCGCAAAACCAAATTGCGAGCTTGGAAAGGGAGAGAGGTAAGGAATCCTTGTTGTCGGGAAGGAATACCCGGAACTCTTCGCGCTTGTTATCATCCCCGGCTTTCTTTCGCTTCCCTGCCTTCCTGCCTCCCTTCTTCCCTTTGGACCAGCTCAAGAGGAGCTTGTTGTCGCTCTTCGTCAAGGCCAAACTTTCGTCAGGAATCTCAGTGAGTGCACTGCAGCAGATTTTGTTGAGAATGGCCTTGATCAAACCAAAAATCTCGTCGCTTTTGCTGTTGTTCTCGGTCTCTCTACAGGAGGTTGTCGCCCAGACAAGCATGCTGAGCATCGCCTTGAGGGATTTGGGCTTCACTTTTTCACTGTTGACCCAGCCCTCCTTGAAAATATCTGCGGCTCGCAAACGTACTCTGAAATTCGGTGTGTTGATAAGGGACGCCAGCACAGCATCGGTGAAAAGCTTGGGTAGTTCACCCTTTCCCTTTCGGGTGTCGAAGACGACATTCGTCAAAAATATTCCACCATCTATCTTGAGCATTGCCTTGACAAGGGCCAGCGAATTCTCGCTCACCCCGCCGAACTCCTTGAGCACCTCAGCCAACGAGGCATTCTCAAGCTCCTTATCGCAAGAATACACAATGGTCTGGAGCGTGAAAGTCAAGATGCTCTTCAGGGTGACCTCAGTGAAGTGGCTAGCCGAAGCCTCGTCGTTGAGGAAAAAGGAGAGGAGCTTAATTAGGGAGTTGGTACATCGTAGCTTAAAGAGAAGATTCTCCTTCTCCAGCTTTTGGCGTTGCAAAAGGATTTTGATGATGTGCTCCAGCCCTCCAGAGGATACAAAGTTGTCACACCACGTGGTTGCGATGGACAGTTCAGAAGTGCCGTCAACCTTTCTCCTCTTCGCACTCCCCGCGATTTCCTCCTCCATCACCTGCGCCTCCTCGGCCAAAACCAATTCGGCTCTCTTTCTCGAGTCACTAGATACTTGAGACTCGACAAGCTTGAGAGCGTACAGCAGAGAACACGAGCTGCCGTCGTGAGGAAGCCGCGTATTCCAGATATTCTCCACCTTGGAGGGGTCTCGCATGTCTGAAAGAAGGAGCTTGTCCGTTGGAAGTCTCATCAACAAGGACCACACCAACTTCGTCACCTCCTGGCTAGTGGCCACCTTGAGGAGCCTGAACAGTATTTCCATATTCGTGGGCTCAATGACAACCGCGATCGGGGCCAGGAGAGGGTTGTTGAAAACATCGGCTTCAGAAGTGGTGACGGGAGGATCGCCAATGTTGCCATCCGAAGCGTCAGGGGGGGCGCCTGCGCTGCTGTGAATGACGCTATCCTGGCCCTTGACTAAGTCCATGTCGTTGATTACGGTGGCCTCTCCCTCATCGTCTACAATTGCAACAGGAGCATATACCCCTCCATCGTCCATGGCAGTAGGAGGAGGCGGCAAGCAGGGACCAATTTGGGACGAAACGGGACTGATAGCACCATCGACGGGTCGGGTCGTAGGCTCATCTGGGCCCTTTTGGTCCGAGGATGACGAAGATAAACCAAAGAGGTCTTTGCCCCCACCGCCAGACATTCCACCGAATTGGGGGCCAGTGAAAGCGTTGTTGGGAAAGCTTACGCTGTTATTAGCACCGTTATTTTTCCCGAACCTGCTGACGACGTGGACAGTCGCATTGTTCACGACATTGTACATGGAGAGGATGGCCTCGTCATCCTTGAGCTCCTTCCCGGAGCATACAAGACGGTACGCTGTCTCAAATTCCATATATGCTATCGCGGGGAAGGAGAGTGCCTTGACAATGTCATCAGTGTTTGCGCCTACATCTGAGTTACGTCTCTTCCTCATGCTGCCACCTGCACGGCTGCGTGTCATATTCGGGGTCGAGGTGGTGACTTCTTCCGCACCCGTGTCAACGTCGATAACTGTAACGGAAGTGGTGCCCTTGTTCTTTTCCGTGGAAAAGTCGGTGTCCTTGCTGCTTGCGCCTCCATCGGCATTGTTGGCCTTCAACATTTTGGTCCCCGCCCCAGTGAACTCCTTGAGCAAGCAAGCCCAGATCTTCTTCCTTAGCACTTGCATTTTATCGTTGCTCTGAATTTTAATGAAAAGACGCTCCTTCGCCTTTTCTGTCCCATCCTGCGCCGAATTCTGCCACTTGCAAAGCTGGACTTTGACTCTGATTGGAACACCCAATCCAAGGAGACCATGGGGCTGAGCGGGTCCCTTGAGCAGGCCCTTGTCCTTTGCACTGTCCATGGCTAGAATCGCGCAGTCGGTGGTAGCCTTTAGGCAGCGAACGATCTTGGTGGCGTCGTCCCCAACAGACTGCAAAGTTTCCATACATTTTTTCATAAAGTCGGTATGCTGGTTTGAAAGGTCCGAAGGGGGGGAGTTGTCGATGTGGCGTACAAGAAGTGAGTAGGAGATCAGCTGCTTCGTTGCCATCTCAGCTACCTCGACACTCTCAACTGTGAGGATGATCTTCCAAAGGAGGTCGATCCCAAGCAATTGTGACTGAAGCTTGACAGAGGTGTTCTCGATCCCATTCGGTTCATTGTCGACTCCGAGGGCAGGAAAGGTGTTGCCTTCTTGTGTTACCTTCCTCCCAAGGTGCTTGGACTCAATGTTGTAAAGCTCGAGGACGGTAGATATGAGGTTCATCCAATCGACGTCGACCTCGACGAGGTTGAGTGATCTATCGCAGTACTTGTAGAGATACGTGACAAGGTAATTCCTGAAACGCGGGTGCCTTTGAAGGCTCGTACTCGGGGATAAGAGCGCCATCATGACCGCCGCTGGGTGGGCAGTCGTATTCCCTCCATTTGCGATAGCGCTATTCCTCGATATTTCCTTGGGGACCTTGATCGAAAGAAAGCCCTCGAGAACCTCCGGACGGTAAAGCATCTGCATCAGAGGCGGGGCATTCTCGTCCCTAGGCTCCTCATAGATTCGCAAGAGCTGCGTGGTCAGTGTGTTGGTGAAAGCAAAAGGATCCGATATACGCCGATGTGCATCGCAGAATGGGGTCGCTACCGGCACAGGATTGGAAGCGAAGTAGCTCTTGAGGTCGGCAACGATCTTGAACAGGATGTCGGTTCGAAATGTCATGCTCGCGGCAAAAATTTGAACGTAGTGCGGTGGGTGATTCCGTGCGTTGAACTGCGGATTGATTACCAGAATCCGGTGTAAAATGTTGAGGGCCTGGACAACAGAATGCGATTTTTGGATGGCTTGCAGGGTGACGGCAGAGACGTGATTTAGGATCATATTTCTCACAAGCGAAGTTCTGTTGTTGCCCACTTTAACTGCTCCGGAGCTCCCGTTCTCACTTTGTCCCAAACGCTGCTGATCCAACTTGCACAGGTTCTTGTTGGCCAAGTCTATAAAGTCGGGATTATCAGATGCGATATCCGTCAGATATTGTGTTATCCGGGTCAAAGTTATAACTTTAACCTCCTGAGAGGAATCCGTGTGGTCCTGGACAATGGTCCACATGCTGTGAAAGCCGAGTGGGATCTGAATAGATTGGGAATGGTAAAGGCCGACGCCCTCCCGAGCAAGGCAATAGAGAGTAAAAGTGGAGACGTTGTCATGCTCGGAGGGCTTCATTTCAGCAAACCCCAAATCGATGATCGTCATCTGGGACACGGTTAGTTCGCAGTTGTTTATTATGAACTGGAGCAACTCATAGATGCTGTGACGAATGGACTCGTGCGAGGACTGCACAGCTGCATTCCAAATGACCCTAATGTGGTCATCGGTGAGCTGTTCATTTTTGGCTAAAAACTCTGGGATCGGTTTGCACCGCTTGAGCAGTTGGAGGTGGAGATAGTCGGGAGATAGGAGGGTCTCAAGAAGCCTCGTGGCAGTGAGCCAAGACACCACTCTGCTAACCTGTGCCCTGGCATGAGATAACACCCCAGAGTGAAAATTGTCATCGTCCTCTTCTTCCTCGTCGTCATCAGAGAAGGAGCCAGATCCCCTGGGGCCATAATAATCGTTTCCAACGTACTGCTGCGTCCTCTTATCGGCTTCGTTTTCGTTTTCGTTCTCGTACTCGTTGTCGGATTCGTTGATCATTACGTCATTTGATGAAGGGGAGGTAGGGGGGTTGGGTGACTGGTTGATAACCTGTGACGGTTGGGGAGACAAGCTACGATTGGTGTTGTCGAAAGCCGTTGCGGTGTTGGCAGACGAATTTCCAATGGATGTGTTGCTGCTGTTTCTGCTGTGCCTCAACTGCTGCTGGTTGAATTGAACGCCGTAATGGGAGTTTTGGTGCTGCCCAAAATGGTTCTGATCGGAACGGCGCCTGCGGTGGTAATTCTGCCTCGCGTTGTTGTAGGTACGCTGGGCGACTGATAAACCTTCCGATACCTCATCGAGGCGCTCCTTGATCTGGTTCAATCCCAGTATTCGGACCTGCAGGTTCTGCGTCCGCAAAAAGCGAAGGGATATGTCGAGCTTCAGTTGGTTCAAGTGATGGGCCATGGTTTGTGTGTCCTCCTTGGTGGCGAGGTGATGTGTGAGGCTCGTTTCGACAAGCTTGATAAAATCAAAGATGCTTTGACGATCCTGGTTGTCCTTGAGCATGGTGTTGGGGTCGAAGCTGTTAAAGAACACGACCAACAAGGACAGATTATTCGTTTTCGTCAAGATAAAGTCGTTCCTAACCTCTTCGTTGGAAAGATTCAAGCTTCCCACCAAAGTCTGGTAAAGCACGTGAAGGACCGACACCGAAACGCCTGGAAGCTTAGT
>JGI24540J26637_10000563_pt1 | contig 15777 bp, 14 predicted proteins | sample NorSeaMetagenome_FD_26637 | JGI IMG/M metagenome (IMG submission 26637)
AAAGGTCCCTGAGGTCTCTTAAGGGACACGTACGTAGTACGTAACACAACACTCACCTTAGGGCCTTTTGCTCTAGAATTCTCACATATGTCATCAACGCTCTGACATAGTCGAACATTCTGCTTTCTACCTCCAGGAACTGCCCACATAAGAGCTTCACCTCTCCTTCTGCCTCAGTGCGTCCCATCAGGACAGCAGCATGAATCGCAAGAAGCTTCAACCTCCTCGTCCAGACCCCCTCCTTAACTTCAAAGCCCTCCCCACATCCTGCTTCACATATCTCCCTGCAGTCTTTGAACCTCCCCTGGAATAGAGCGCACGACGCCAAAACGTGCCTACACTCAAGCCAGATCTTTGAGTCAATGCCAACTTTGACAAAATTCTCATTTCCCCCGCCAATGACAGTGTCATCCTTAAGAGTCATTCCGCCTTCGTTGCACCTGGTCATCAAGGCGAGGCATGAGCTTGCCAACTTTCTTGCGGACTTGTAATTTCTTCCCCTCAACTCCATCTGGGCTTTGAAGGTGATACAACATGCAGCCTTCCTAACGTCTTCCAGGGATGCAATCCTCGGGCCTACCTCCCCCTCCCACTTCTTCTCTTCGAAATCAGCTTCGCCCGCTTCCCCTCCCTCGCCCTTAGCACTCCTTGCGATTCTCTTCAAGACCTTGTCCTGGAGCTTTCCGCACATTTCCCAGGAAACCCTAATCATCTCCCCGTAAAGTGCCTCAGATTTCACCTCGCCATTACTTCCATTCTCTCCTCCACTAACGATAACGGGCAGTTTTGGATTGTCACTAAGCCTCATGATGAACTTTATCCTCACCTCCAAAAGCCTGTCCATAATCTCCTCCCCATACAATGCCTTTACTCTGTTCGTCATTCCGTTTTCCCCGACCCCCAGTCCGTATCCCTCGGTTTCCTCTCCATCTCCTCCGTCCTCAGCATCGGCAGCCCCTAGTAACCAGTTCAACGCTCCTCTATTTCCCTCGTCATGGACGCTCAAGCAGTTTCTGAACTCCTTGAAGCCATAAAAGTTCAGACTCTCTCTCGTTCCCTCTCCTGCATAAATTTCGTCATCTGCCCTAACTTCTCCAGCATATCCGCCCAAGATGCGAGGGAGCCCGCTTCCTGTCATGACCCCTGCCAGAGCGCTCAAGCCCTCAGCCAAAAATCCAGCATCCACACAAGCTTCTGCCTTTTGCAATCTTGCCTTGGCGAGCCCATCGACGTTGAACATCTTGTACCTGCAAAAGTACTCTCTCAGGCAAATACAAGGGATGGCTAACCCTGGTAGAGAATTCTGGATGAGTACATCACCTACCTCAGCCAGGCCCAGAAGCATAGTACTGCAGTCTAAGTTTCTCTCATCGCTGAACAAGTTCTTTCCAATCATAAATTGGCTAGCTTGGTAGGCGGCGAAGTCGCATAGTCTCTGCGGATGAGGCAGGCCAAGGCAGAAAGGGGCTCGAAAAAGCTCGGCTGCCAAGAGGCAGTGCTCTAGCCTCCTGTCCTCGTCGTCTTTGCAGCAGAATTTCGCAAGCTTTCCAAGCACCACTCCACCAACTAAGCACAGTTCAGGCCCGAGGTCACCAACAATTTTTACGTGGTCTACCACCGTATCTCCTTCTATAACTTCCCCGCTCATGCTCTTGAGCACCTCTCTCCAATGTTTGTACGCGTCAAGGTTATTGAAAAGAGCATCGATCGCGTCACACCAACTCTTGTTAGCATCTTTGACCCTTCCCAAGGTCACCATAAAGTCACCGACATCGTTCAGGGCCTCAACCAAACTCTCCTTCTCTCTTTTATCTCTAAGGAGTGCAATGGTCCTGCTATATGTCGACAGAACTCCCCTAATTGCACTGTCGTTGTCAACATTAGGGTCGTCCTTTACGTGAACGAATTTCATCATGGCGTGCCTTCCGGCGTAAAGGCTTTCGACGGCGCTGCTGAGCGCCTTCTTGACATTGTCATCTTCAAACTGGATGTCTACCAACCTCTGTTCATGGATTCTCAACTCACCCCTCGCGTCACTGACCTTATTTCCGAGTTTAATTCTCCCCTTATCGAATGCCCTCTCCTCATCTGTCTTCTCAACCTTACTTGCAATTCTGTACCTTCTCTTCGGTTTCTTGGCCTGCTCCTCTTCGAACTCTCTCACGAACTTGTCCCTGTCGCCGACCCTCGAGTTCAACTTCCTAGCGGCCCTTACTACAAGGCGTCGTTGGGCGAATATTATGAGAGGGAAAGTCTCCTTTGCCACCTTATTGCCCGTAATCCTGTTGAGTCTTCTTCCGAGGTCAACTAGGACCTGCCACTGTCTCGAACAACACAATGATTTGAGAGCATAAACAATGTATTCGCAAATCCAATCTATGTCAACTGATTTGGCATCGATGCCGTTGTCGTCGTGAAAACTAGAACTGATTGGAGAAGTCCCAGTAAGGCCCATATTCCCTGCTGCCTCCTCGCCCCCCTCCTCGTATTCCTTCTGGAAACCTCTGCGCCCGATTCCGAGAGTCTCCATCATATCAAGAAGGTATGTGCTACAGTTGAACCAAGGCTCTGCGCTCATTCTGAACTCTCTGTCAGCAACGACATCCCTGGAAAAGAGGTGGGGAGATATGCTTGCACAAGTAACGATGTTCCACATATTCATGCATTGGAATATCAATTTTGTCCAGGCCCTGCCACATCTACTCCTCCACGCAGCGGTTCCAAGCCTGAAACAGGCGCTTCTTACTGCCTGCATGGCACAAAGCTTGTTGTCAACGGTGTATGGGACTGCCTGATCGTCATCCCCTTCCCCGTTGACATCAGAGGGAATAAAGCCTTCCTCCGCTTTTTTCAATAGGACGGTCCTCCTCTCAACAAGGTCGATCTCCAGAACTGCCTCAATCTCATCCCTGTCCTCTTCGATGTTAACATCCTCAATTTCGATCGCAAGATCAGTGGCGACCCCGTCGGAAAAGCTCGGAGAGAGGGACACAACTACAGCTGTCAACCCTGCAGCTTTCGCTGCACTCTTCAGTCCTTTAATATCAGAATCTTTGGCGCATTCCTCGTCCAGATATTCCCTGCCAAACATGAGCGCGTCGTTAAGGTCGACCAGTGCACTGTACACCTCGATCTCGCCAAGAATCATTAGCATATCCTTGTCATCGGCCCCAGGCATCATGCTTTGAGGACCTTTATCTTCCTCCTCATTGCCAACGAAGCTACCTGTCTCCATTGCGAGAATACTGCCCATCCTCTTCAGTTTATTATTAGGCCTTTGAGGCACCTCCAACTCGTTTTCTTCGTCCTCTTTCTCCTCGCATTCCCTAACGTACTCCGGCCACCCTGCAGCTTCGTACTTGAGGACGTCAACGACAAAATCCGTGACATTGCTCTTTTTCACCCAGACAGTCTCAAGCCATCCTGCGACGGCATCAACATGACCTGTCTGCACAGCCTGGCTGCAGATCATGCACCAGAACTTCAGGAAACGTTCGTGTACAACACCGAACTTCTCGTGCAAAAGCTCCATTGCCCCACCGGGGTCCTTGCCAACGAGAGATCCGATGTCCCTGTTTATCCTGAATTCGCCCATTTTATCCAGCTCCCCCTCCTCAACGGTCTTGGTCTCGTTTCCATCCTCGTCGTACTCTGGTGGGGGTGGAACAGGTGGTGGAATTGACACAGCGTCGATAAACGACTCGTCTGTATTACTGGCGAAGTCCCGAAACTCCTGCCAAACATCAAAGAGGGCCTTCTGCTCGGCAGTTGTGTAGTTGATAACCAGTTCGTCACTAACATCGCGTTCTCGATCCTCGTTGCCTCCTTCGTTCTCTAATCCGAAGAGTGCCTCCTTGACAGCATTGACTTCGGCCATCACTACACCCCCTTTTCCTATTTGGTACGACAGGCATGCGAAGACACTGTGCATTGAGGTGTCCCACTTTGGTTTTGGGACCACCAACATTGCTTGCTGAAGAAGAAAGAGCGCCTCCATGGCGTAAGGGTGGATGGAGTCCAACCCAAGAATCGGTAGCATGAGGTGGTAGCCCCTCCAGACCACTGCCTTGACAAGTTGGGCGTCATCTGCAATGGCTGCAACAGCCGTTGCAAGCTGCATTATCTTGATAGTCTTAATGGTATCAACTTGTCCTTTCATACTTCCGTCTGGTGGCTCCCTGCTGTCGACCCAGATACAAACTGCATTGACAAAGGTTTGGAGCACCGCGTCGGGCATCCTGTCTAAGATACTTGGCATAATACTGATGCCGTTGGTAGGCTTTACTTCCCAACCTCTGAGGAGGCCCGAATGGTGGCCTTCCGCGACCCTGTGAAGAACTTCGTTCACGACCACTGCAGAAGCACCTGTTGCAACGCCCAAGCAGCCAAGCTCCAAAGACCTCTGAGCAAGATAACCCCAAAGGAGAGGGAGAGGTAAAGGATTCAGCGCTTCAACTGGCTCGCACATTTTCCCGACAGTGCCAATGAGCTCGTCGTTCTCGTCAAATGCTGCAAAGGCAAACACGTAGCTGTCGTTCGTCGGAAGCCCAGTGACAGTAACCGGCCGGCAGGTCTTTGAAGTTTGGTCAAATGGCACCGAAACCCCTGTACCCGGAAAGTCAACATTGCTAAGGCTCACGTCGGTGCCAGCACCGTTCGATTTCCCGTATAACTTGACGTGATGGATTTCAGGGAGGGTGGAGTGTTTTGGACCAACCAACTCGAACGGTCTCACTGTGACGGTGATGGAGTTATGGCTCCTGGATAGGACAGAGGGTTTTGGTGGGCTCCTATCGGTAACGGGCGTGGCGTATCCGTCGGATTGCATGTCCAATACGCTTGCCAGGAGGTTTTCCTCTTTAATTTTTGCTTCCTTGAGGAGCTTCGTTGCGTCATCAAGGAGAGCTTCCATCTCAACGAGATCTATATCCCTTCGACTCGNAGACATCTCGATTTGCAGTAGGGCTCTTTGGTAGCAATTCTTTCTGCACTCGGTGAGGAGAACGTTCTCGGTGAATTGGCAGTAGGGGACACCTGGGTCAACAACGTTCCCTCCTGAGGTAACCCCCAAAGTTCTTGCCATTGTCGTCGTACCAGCCGTTGCACTCGAAGCGCTAGCGGCCAAATCGCCCGCGCTGGACTTCTTCTGAGGCTTNCTTTTCTCATCTTGTTGGGCAACTTTACTAGCCGCGAGCTTTTCCTTCTTCCTCTTCAGTTTGAGCTTTTCGACGTGCCTCCCGTGTGATTCTGTGACCTCCCTGCCTAGTTTAAGCTCGACCCTACACGCAGTAGTAAAGAGATCAGCGTGAACGCCAGCAATAGCTAGGTTGGTCGGATCAAGCTGACTTCCTGCACCGAAGACCCCCTGGCCTGCATATGCGAAGGCGCCCAGCCTTTCTCTGCCCTGCATGGCGCTGATATCGTCTACGTCTGCGGTGATGGAGGCTCTTGTCAATGCGGCAGTGTCATCCGAGTACACAGGCTGGTGGAGAGAGGGGTCAATTAGTTCGGCCCTCCTTGTGTCTACGAATGCAAGGGTAGATCGAAGAACAGAAATCGCCCTTCGATCGTCCTCTACGAAGTCTGTAAGAAGAAGCGACAGACGCAGGCCGACCTCTGCCCTCAAAAGAACATCGTCCACGTCTAGTCCGACTAAAAGGCTGTTGATTACTAACAGTGCCCTCACTGCTGTTTTCAAAACGTTCGCATCCAAGTCGTTGGGTGTTTCAGTTTCCTCGACCTTTCTTATGAGCTCAACCGTATATGGCGAGAATAGTTTGAAGACGGCATCTGCGAGGAAGTCGGGTCTTTGCCGGAGAACAGGCCCGGTTCCTCTTTGCTTGGAGCACCTATCAAGCACATCGACGACCCCGTTGTAGAGCTCCATAGGCAATTTGATATTGGGCAGCTCGAGGACTGTCAAGGCTCGATCAGGTGAAGCGAGAAGAGTCTGTGTCGATAGCATGTCGGCGTTGAAAGACGGAGGATGAACAGAATCCTCTTCGGCAGGAACGCCTTCCAAATTGTTGACCTCTTCCGTACCCGCATTTGGCTGCGATGCTTTCTTTGGGTCCCACATCTCGAGTTTGTTGAGAGCCATGAGGAGCTCAACTTCCGTCTCAAGTATTTTGAGGGTGTCCTGATCAATATCCTCGTAAGTTGTCGCGTTTGTAACAACGTTCTTGAGGTTCATCTTCTCGTATGACGGAGGGGGGGGAAGGCTATTGGAGAGGGCAAATGCAACCTCGAGGGAGTGATCTTTCTTGGATTGAAAGCAGTTGGTGCAGTGGTTGAGGACAATAGCGAATGGAGCCTTTAGTTTAAGTCGGTAAAGCTCCTTGAGAAGCGACGCGAGGAGAGTCATAGGCATGTTCGAAAGAAACAGTTCGGATGCCGACGGGAGGACCGCTTTTACGTTAGCGTCAGCGTCGGCGTCGACGTCGACGTTGTCGGGCGGGTCGCCACCCTCCTCAGCCCCCCTTGGGGATCTAGGGGACGACTTTGCGGACCTTGGAGAACTTGCCTCGGGCTCAGGGGCCTTGGTATCCATCAAAACGTCGCTAAGATGCTCTAGGATCCAAGAAATTGCCGGAGGGGGCTCTGTGACACACGACCATAGATGGCGAGAGTTGTAATCAACAAGAGTTTCAACAAGCGCCTTCGGACGATCTGATTCGTCCTTTACGATACTCTCGAGAAGGTGGACCGCACCTTCTTTGTTCGATGTGTTCGGGGTGGCGTCGGCGTCGGCACCTGGGGAGTAGAAAGCGTATTTGAACTTCAGTCGAGCACAGTCCTTCTCGGCCGCAACGAGCAAGTTTTGAACGGCAAGGGGGAGGGGAGGGTCCTGCTCCTCTTCTGCCCTAAGAATGGCAACCTTTGCCATTGCACGATCCAAGGCGGCCTTGGCCTCGTCCAACAAACCCATGTCCTCGTAGCAGTAGCACACGAGGCCGTATATACGCATCCTCCAAGGAAGGTGGCGAGTTGTAGAAGTTATTGTCAAGGATTCAAGGGCGAGAATTGACCAATTGAAGAACTCTACAACATGGCGAGCGAAACCAAGATTGTAAAGAGGGTCGCAAACGGAGAAAAGAGTAGAAGACCCATTAAGAGCCAACCACGCTAGTGCCTCACGCGAGGCTGGGGGTTGCGTGAATTAGCAGGGGTTGTTCAAGCGTAAGATGGATGTGCGAAAAGACACAACAACAAATACAACTTGTGGCCTGGAACTCACCGGCATCTTCAATCGAAAGAATCAGATCCATTGCCCTCTGTATCTGCCTCAGGCTCGCGAGAAGGTGTTTCAGAGTGTTGGGATACTTAACGCTAGGGTCCAGTTCAAGCAAATCTTTGATTTCGCATGAAGCAATGCCATAGATTGCCTGAACCTTGTTCTTGACAACGAAGACGGCGCTCGCGGACGCGGAAGAACGTTCGGACGATTCAGATGTCTTAACGGCTAGGTCGACCGCTCTCTGGTAAATAATCTTGGCCACAGTCCGTTCCCCCATCTCCGAAAGTTGTTGGGCACTTGAATTGAACAGAGGAACTGTCTCATTGGCGGGAAGTTTCAGCTCTGCCCAGTAGAGGAAGATGTTTATTTGTTCCATAATGTCCTTTTGGCGTTTGGGTGAGAAGAGAAGGTGTGCGATAAGTAAGAACATTTTGGAATGAGGGGAGGGGAGGGTCGAGAGGGTAGGTTGGGTTTCAATTAAAAAGGCTGAGGAGGATCACTCAAATTTTGCAGCGCCCAGATACTGAAATGACCTAAATAACTGAGGCGGGCCAACTTTTGGTCCGGTTTCCGGTTGATGGCTCTCACCTTTACCCCAGCAACCTCTGGTCGAGCTTTGCCAACATCTGTGATTATTCTTGCAGCGACATCCTTACACGCCGTGACAATGGAACGCTGGAAAAAGTCCGAGAAGTCTGACACCTTGGTACCGGCCTCTACTCCCATGTTGCTGTTACAGGCGCGACTTTTCGATTTGCCCACAACAGACACTGAAAACCACACTCAAAAGCGTCTCCAAAAAAAGAGCAAATCTTCCAAATTGTTTTTATCGGTTGGCTGTTGAGACAGCCGTCGAATTGGATATGCCTCTGTGGCTGGCGGTATCCCTCTTTTGCCTTTATTTTCACGATGGGATCAACAATGGTTATGATGAACGGAGGAGACTGGTTGAAACCACATGAGAGTTGTCAAGGAATTTGCAAACTGGTGGACGAACTTTCTGGCTCAAACAATCAGGTGCGGCAGCTGCCATTTGATCTTTCTTGTCTTTGTCAATTCCTCTTGATCCTCTACTTTCAGAGATCCACCCTTCTTCTTTTCATTTCTCACAAACTCAACCCAATATTTCTGCCAGTTTGACGATTGCAAGGCCCATGAACCCTTGTCTGTTTTCTTTCTCCAGATCCCTAAAAGTGCTTCTACCCGATTTCTAACGCTCGCCGAGAGGGTAAAGCGGAGGAAAGGGTTCATGTCTGTGGACTTTCCGGATTACAGACATGCTGTCACGAGACCTGCATCGAAGTCGCAGGATAATCTACTTTCGGCCAGTCAGCCTGATGACATAAGGTACTACAAAGGCATTGCAGCGAAGGTTAACCTACATGCTTCAGGAATTGGGTTTTGTGATTTTGGGTTTGGACTTTTCGGGGGTTGGGCGGGGGGGGGATCTAGCGAAAACGACACACGCCCTAGGAGGAGGATGTGGTACGGGCATATGTTCTTTTTCGATTTCTTCAGTGTGAGGCAGGAAGGGGTAGACGAGAGTGCATGGAAAAACCCATCTTTCGTCACATTTTTGAAAGAACCTGCCCTCCGCTTAGCTTCGGGGTACAACTACGTTCGTGCTGGCGCAAGGAGCGAAAAAAACCGAGAGGACGTGGTGAAGTACCTAGGAAATCAGTCACTTACTGACTGTATCTTTCAAGAGGATTGTGCAAACAGAAATTCTCTTAGAAGAATGTGCAGCATCCAAGCAAGCTATCTTTGTGGTGGGACAGACAAGGATTGCATCGTCCTTTGGAATACAGTTGATGGGGTAAACTACATGGAGAAACTAGGGAAGATGGTGAATAGAGCAAAACAAAACATGAGGACGAAGATTCTCTTTACAGGAGTTGTTGAAGAGATGGAAGCGAGCATGGACCTGCTCGAGGCCCTTCTCCCAACATACTTCGAAGGTATTTCCGAGGAGAGCCGCACAATTGAAATTTTGGGGAAAGAAGGGGGGGGAGACTTTGAGAGAAACTTCAAAAAAGAGGGAGGCGCTATGAATGTTGCGCCAGATTACCAGAGACCAGGAGGGCGCGAAATTGACAGAATAAAACAGCAAGAGATGTGCTGGGCTGATTACGAAGTTTATGAATACGCGAATACCTTGCTAAAGGAAAGGAAGGGGCAGTGCAAGAAAGTAAAATGGCACCGTGGACGAAACTGCGAGCTCTAAAAGTCAAGTTTATTTAGTTTTACGGAGAACAGAAGAATCTTGGGATTCTCATATTTCATCATCACATAAATTCAAAAAAGGCAACATGAGGAACTTGTACCTCTTCCTTTTCCTTCTCTTCTTCCACCCTGGTGCTGGAAATATCTTTGGGAAGAAGAAAAGAGTCGCCGATACATTTGAGGACGTCCTTAAAGATGCCGGTTTAAATAGGAAATTCAAGTCTGCCTTTCTCGAGCGCGGCTGGGACAACACTCCTCAGGTGCTCAGGGGGCTTTCGAGGATGGATCTCAAGGCAGTCGGCATGAGTGAGAAGGAAATGAATAAGCTCTACGCAAGCATTGAAAAGTTGGTGCCTCCTTCTGCCCGTAAGGGAGCCAAAGCCAAGAAAATTGACAAGGCACTGGAACTCAGGAAGAGTTTGACTTACGGAAGGCTTTATGTTGATGGTGCGGCGGGTAGTTTTCAATTCATGAAGGCCGGATTCGGTGGTGATATCCCCCTTAAGAGCCATGAAATCGTGTTTGGCGGATTTGGTTGCCAGGCTGTTGACAATGCTGCTGGATCCATGTTGGTCGTGAAGAGAGGGGGTAGGTGACGTTGGTGGACAAATTNTGATGACGGAAAGAAAGCTGGTTCGGTGTATTTTTGTGCTCACACCTTTTGCGCTGCCTACCCCTTCTCAACACTAGAATGCACTTACCTGCAAAAGGCAGAAGCAGCTGAGGAGTCTGGGGCCTCAGCTTTAGTGGTGGTGAACAGTGACAATGGTGATCTGTTCCCACTTCCAGCTGGCCATGAACTTACTTACGAAGAGCTTGACGACCTTCCAGTTGTCCCGACAGTCCTTGTCCAGAAGAGGTGAGATTGGACGAGGAGCGAAGCGACGAACTCACAGCAACGATGCTGGTATTGATAACTAGGCGTTCTTGAACTTTTGCACAAGACACACCTCCATAACAATCACCGCAACAATTCTCGTCCCTCAATCTAACTCTAACCAAAACCCTTTTCGCGATTCGCTTCGCTCATCGAAGTGCTTTGAAAATGTTGGATAAGCTTGAGGACCTCGACCCATTCGCCAAGGCCATACTTATTCCGCAACAGTGCGATGATGATGGATGCATGTCCGTTTACAAATCTGATAGGGCTTTTATGGCCCACTTTGACGCGACTGGAGGGGAACTTCACCTCACAAGTTTGAATGGGAGGGAAGTTAGAATGGATTTCGTCGCTAGCAGTTTCGGCATTACTGTTCCAGATGAGGGAGAACTTATCATAAGTGATCCAATCGAGAGTTGCGGAGAAATTGACGTTGATGTCGCCGCGGCAATGCCAGGAAAGGCTGTTATCGTAAAGAGGGGAGGTAAGGCGTTGCGAATTGTCACCACCAAATTTCGAGCGAGATTCGTGGACGGGAGAAGCGACGACCTTATACTGCATAGCACTATAACTGTGAGGAGTCCATTGACGACAATAGCGCCTATTGCTCTGGGCACAAAAAAATGTAGCGATTTACGCATTTTTCCTTACCCTCGTCCCTTTCAAATGTAACTCTAGGCTGTAGCTTTTACGACAAGATCAAAGAGGTTCAGAAGCACCAAGGGAGAATGATCATCATGGTTGACAACGAAGAACAATCTGTTCTTGACCGGATAGGTGTCACGACGGAGCAACTTTCTGATATTTATTTGCCTGTGCTAATGGTGAGCAGAAGTAAGGGCAGTGAAATTCTTGAGATAGTGAAGGAGAAGGAGGTGAGAGGGTTGGANGAGGAGCGAAGCAACGATCTATGAACGGCAGCATTGGCTTTTAAAAAACTTATGTTCTCGCACTATCGTGCAAGACACGCCCTCTCCCCAACCGGCACAATAATTATATCCCTCATCCTAACCCTTTTCGCCATTCGCTTCGCTCATCACAGATGGAAAGTCTACCTAGCATTCTTCACGTTTCAAAAATAAAGGAGATCGGCATAAAGTGGGAGGAGCTTAGAAACTTTTTCGCGAACTGTGTCCCTCAAAGTGACGATGCGGTCGACGAGGTCAACTACGTTCAGTGCAACAAAGACTTTCAAATGCTGGAAAAGAGCTCCGAAGGTTTTACAGACAGGCAAACCAGTCTAAAGAAATACCAAATTGTCGATGTGACGGACGTCGATGTAAGCAATGCCGAGAAAACGAACCCGGGCGCTGAGCTCTAGTCTGAGAAGGGCGGGGGGGACTTAAGGAAGGACAAGATTATTAGTTCCCAAAAACTTGGGTAAGTTGATCATCCGGGACTGCTTAAGCTCGGTTTGTCGGCTTGCCGGAGGTAGCAAGATCTATGCCGAGATTTAAGTTATGGGTCAACACTCCTCAACAACAACACAAAACAGACAAGTCTTTTCAAGAAAAAATGAGTCTCTTTAAAATGGTCTTCTTTAGTTAAGTTGACGCAAAGGGGTATCGAGCAAAAACTTCCTGGGTCTCGGCCGCGTCACTGGTTCTACACTTGAGCTTTTCAACTCCTGCCCATGCTGCCATGACCCCATTGTCCGTACACAACCTGAGGGGAGGAGTGTAGAAGTCCCAATCATTGGAATCGCAGATTATCTTGAGAGCCGAACGAACTGCCTTGTTGGCAGCGACTCCTCCAACGACGACTAGACTCTCAATGTTTCCCCCAACCGGATCGGCCTTTACATTGACTATAGCTCTCTTCATTCTCTGCTCCAAGTGCTTGATAGCGGCGTGTTGAAAACTCGCCGCAAGATCAGCTTTGTCCTGAGTTGACAAGTCTTCGTCGGGGCCGAGATCTCTTAGCGTTTTCAGCTTTTCAACGGCCATGCGAAATGCATTTTTGAGGCCTGCAAATGAAAAGTCACAGTCCTTCCTGTGCTGCATAGGAATCGGGAGAGCTATCTTCGTGTGGTTTCCGGAAAGTGCGAGCTGGAAGAATGTTGTATTAGGTGTTAGGTGTTAGTATGTATATGGGGCGAAGGAGAAGGGAAGAAAGGAAAGGAAAGGAACTGACTTCAATTACAAAATGAAGACCAACATTCTCGCACCTTTTCGACCGCTGGTCCCCCCCCGCCCCCAACTGGCAATTCGAGCATCCTTGCCACCTTGTCGTAGGCCTCACCAAGAGAGTCGTCCAAAGTTCCACCTACAACAATGTAGTTACCGATTGATTCACAACGGAGGATCTGGCAGTGTCCCCCGGAAACTAGAAGGGCAAGGAAAGGAAATTCCAAATCGGACGAAAGACGAGACATCAGGATGTGGGCCTCGAGGTGGTGGACGGCCACAAAGGGTTTTCTGTTCTTTATTGCCATCTCCCTCGCCGCATTGCAGCCAACACGCAAGCATATCTCCAAACCCGGGCCGACAGTCACGGCGATAGCGTCGACATCGGTGACGTCGAGATTGGCCTTAAGCAGGGCGTCATCAATGGTTGGTTGTATGTTGGCTTGATGAGCCTCCCTCGCAAGTCCAGGGACGATGCCGCCATAACCCTCATGAACATCGCCCTGGGAAGCTATGGATTCGCCCAGGATCTTGCCTGTAGACGATACCAAGGCAACGCCGGTGTCGTCGCAGGAGGTCTCAATGCCCAGCACAACAAAGGGGGAAGAAAGATCAGGAAGGCCAGAGAGGGGGCTATCATGAACGTGCACATATCTATGGTCGTACTGACCTCGATCAACTGCTTTGGCGCGACCGATGTTCTCTCTGCGCTCTTTCTTCGAAGAGTACAAATTAGAGGTCAAACTGTGAGAAGGTCTCAACGACAGAGATGATCCTTTCACAAATCTGTAACATCTTAGAGCAAAAGGTCTCGAAGCGGGAAAATTCATTGCCATAAGTACTATTGTGACAAGCAAAGCAGAACGTCGCATATAGCTTGGACCTATGAAGGATAAAAAGGGGACCACCAAAAATCTGAAAAACTATAGGAGGCTGATTGCATTTTCTCGTCCCCCCTGACATACGACAGGCAACATTGCAGTAGCGAAGTGTACAATATTTGCAATTTTCAACAATTATATAATAACAATTGAAAGCATACCCCAAATCCCCTCCTCCTCGTAGATCTGAACGCATTTTTCTTCTCTTGAGCTCTCTCTTGCCTCGTTTTGGGGAAATTTTAGTGGCGATGCCGACTTTTGCGTCAGATTTTGTGGTCCTGTTGCTTGTTGTTCCTTCCTTCCTCGTTTTTTCTTGCAGCTCTTCTACACATGCTGTGATTGTGTCAACGTCGAGGTACTATTTTAACTATCGCCACGCTTCAAATGCGCTTTCGGTGTATCACACGGTGAAGAGTCTTGGGGTAGAAGACGAGAGTATTTTGTTGATGCTGGCTGATGATATGCCATGTAATAGCAGGTGAGAGGGTGCATTGTGAGAGTGTTTCTTGTGATTGGACTGTACAAGGTTTGCTGAACCGTAAAACTTTTGGGTCTGGTATTTTGACGCACGCCTGGAGTTGTGTAAATCTCATTCCCCTTCGCGCCCTCACGCACACCTCCCTGAAGGAATCCCTCACCCTCTGAGATTTTCACCGAGCGCAACCATGACTTGAACCTTTATTCTGATTCCACCGAGGTCGACTATCGAGGCTCCGAAGTTTCCGTAGAGGCTTTCGTCCGCGTGCTTACCGGTCGCCACAAACCGGGAACTGTCGAGAATAAGAAGCTCCACAGCGATGGGGAAAGTGACTTGCTTGTTTATTTGACTGGTCATGGAGGAGACGAGTTCATCAAGTTCCAGGATGACGAGGAGATCGCGGCTGACGATTTTAGAGACATATTTAGGGAGATGAGAGCAAAGAGGAGGTATGGCAGGATCCTCTTCATTGTGGACACATGCCAAGCAGCAACCCTGGCCTCAAAATTCTCAAGAGATCAGACCCCGGAAATTTTCTTTATAGGCTCCTCCCTGAAGTCGGAGAATTCGTACGCCCACCATTCGGACCCGTTTCTTGGGGTCGCGGTGATTGATCGCTTCACAAGATCCATGCTCCACTACTTCCACAACCTTTACACCCCGTCCTCGACAATTTCAGATCTTCTAAGGTATGTCGATAAACCACGAGAGTTGCGTGCCCATGTTGCAGTCACAAGTACATTAACCACAGATGGTGGAGGTGGCAGCAGCGGAGGTTTGCTCCTTGCTGATTTTTTCTCCTCCTCGCTCCCAGTGACGATGACCAGACAGTCTATCCTACCACCCCCTGCTCTTCTCCCCTCACTCTTTTCCGAAAACGACCGCCCTTCTTCTTTGAAAGCAAAATCTCCGGACATAGAGCTTTTCCTCTCTAAGCTTACTTCCCTACGTTCTATGGAATCTAAAGAATACCTTGCTGACCGGCACTCCGACGGAATTTACCTTTTCCATTCCTCGCCCATGCTTGGAGAAATCCCTGAGTCCGATGCTGAGACTGACACCCTAAGTTTTTATTTGTGGATTCTGATCATTGTTGCGCTCATGTGCTGGTTTCAGGAGTCAAAACCCTAATATAATACCAGTGTTTTGTATGCACTTTCACGCACAACGTAGTTTTATAGCTATTTACCTCGACAGATTTTATCCCCCTGATGTAGTCAAATCTTGTGTGAAAAATGGTTTCCTCGATTCCCTTCCCAAACCCTTCTTGATGCAGCTTTTCATCACTGTCCGACATTCCCTCCACAGCAACCACCCTTTGCTGACGACCGTTTCAATCTACTTTTCTTCTCTCCCGGTCTCTGTCCCTGTATTGGCCCTCCATTTTGGCGGAGTGCATCGCACTCTTTTGAAGGTGCTTTTTGAGGCCCTGTCGAGCCCTGAACTTTCTCCTGCAGATTAGACAGCAGAAGAAGCCCCCATTTGTCACGCCCAAGATGGAAGAAGAAGCCCTTCCTCCTAAGTCAATGATGACCTCCGTTTCATAAGAGGGGATAGGGTTGGACGCGGTGGTAGAGGTGCTCGTCGTGGTGTTGGTGGCCGATTTAAATGCTGCAGCAGCGACACTAGCATGACCCGTGTTATTGGTGCCTGCCGCCTGTGTCGCCATGTTTTCGCTGAGCTCCTTCACTCTTTTCTCCCACTCTTCCATATTTCTGATGTCCTTTTTCTTCGTTCGTGCCACATCGCCGACAACTCCCCCCCCTTTGTCTGCGCCTAACTCGTGTGTGTTCGTATCCCTGTCTTTATCCTTTTCCTTGTTTTTTTCTTTGCTTTTGTCAGGGTGCTCCCTTGCCTTCTTTTTCCCCCTGCCAAATTTACTTCCTAGCTTGATGCTAACTTTAGCTCTCCTCCCTCTCTTGGGTACACTGCTGCCCTCCCCCCCCCCCCCC
>JGI24540J26637_10000566_pt1 | contig 15716 bp, 20 predicted proteins | sample NorSeaMetagenome_FD_26637 | JGI IMG/M metagenome (IMG submission 26637)
CTTTGACGCAACACTAGATTGTGATGATTGTCGATCGTAAATACATTATGTTTGTGGGCCTTGATAATCACCGTAAGTCCAAGTTCGTGTACCTTTACGCACGTACCCGGCGAAACACCGATCGGTATGCGTACATGTTTCCCATTGATATTGAGCGTTTTTTCCTTGAAAAACTCCTCCAATGTAAATTTTACCTCCACCGTCCTAGACATGTTGTTCATGTGGTTGAAAAATTCTTCGAATACGCTNGAACCATTTGAACGGAACGAAAACCCAGGGGGGAATCCAGACGAATCCATGGGTCCATGGTCGAACTCGGGAGTTGGATCGGTCAACTTTGTATAAGCTTCGTTAACTTCTTTGAATTTGGTATCGTCGTTATTGTTTTTATCCGGATGATATTTAATGGCAAGTTTTTTGTATGCCTTTTTGATGTCTTCCGCGCTTGATGAAGGTGGTATCCCCAACACCTCGTAAGGGTTCATGTATATATGACAATGATACGATGCATAACCTTAAACATTTTCAAATGTAAAATCATCATTCGCGTTTTCCGATAACTCGTTAATCTCCGAATTTAGAAAAGTTTGTGAAATTTCCTTGTATGATATGAGTTGTTTGATGTCATTATCGTTGTAAACGTGAATCACATCAACCTTATCATCTTGAAAGGAACGAATACTGACCAACACCACATCATTCTTGGAAATGCGATGAATGTGTCTTTTTCTCATTTTCCCGCAAATGATTCCGATGATAGGGTTGTTATTCCCGTGAAGAGTGCATCTTACCCGATTGTTCCCCAACATATCGTTAATGTATGCATATTCCTGATCGTGACCGTCTTTGAAAACCAACATTTGCGAATGGTCAACAAATTGATCGCTTTTCATCTTACGATGGCTTTTCCCACCTTTGCCGCAATTCTTAACCATAGTGAATCGTATACTATTGAGTCACCATCGTGTTTAAGTGAAATTGTTATTTTGTTTGCTAGGTCGATTCACTACGGGTCTGTTGGTTAGTACATTGGTCTCCGGTGCGATTACAGCGGTGGGGTCCGGATTGGGAGTAAGCGTGGCGGGAGGTTCCGTGGTACGAGCGCCCTTGTTTTTAAAATATAGTACCCCGCATATGATACCAAGCAACAACGAAATAATTCCTATTGACAAATAATCCATGTTGAACATGTTCTCGTTCGTAAAATAAAGCAAACAGAAAGTGATGACAAAGACGATCGCGATAATTCCCATGGACCTGGAATCTAATTTATTTAACATTTAAAGTATTTAAGCAAAAAAAAAACATCAGTTAAACGATACTTTCAAATTCACACTGTACATGTTCGCCCCCTTCGATGCTTTTGAAAGCTCCTTCCGTTTGTTCAATTTGTCATCGCAGCAATGTAAACCGTTAACACGATGTTGTGTGTGATTATCCATATGGGTTTTGATGAGTTTCTTATGTTCTAATGCATATGTAATGACATTGTTCTCAATTGCCCACTTAAAAAATGTGAGTTGAGCAACCGTCGTCTCCAAAAGCTTACTTTGAAGCACGGCACAATCAATGTACACACGATTGTGTCTACGAAAAGGGTCAAACATTTTCTTTGAATACGCTTTCAGCATGTTTTTGTAACTTTGATGCATATTAAACGATTTTCCATTCAATTCGTATACGATATTTAATGATTTCGAATAATTTGTGACCAACCAATCAATTAATCGCAATGACACCTTGTTGTTGTCCATTTCAATTTTGGACGGCGTGTGAATCACGTCTAAAACGATTTGCAGTTTATCGACATCATTATAATAAGCCTTCAGAAATCCCAACAACTTTTGGGATTTATTTTCCATGATTAGCTTGTATACATACGTGCCCAATCTTTAAACAGCTTTCAAGTACTTGTACGCCACCTTCCTACAAATGATCCAAAAAACTACAACGAATGCGGCGTTAAACGACACCCCAACGATTGATAGTTGATTGAGTTCGAGGTTGTACATGCTCGGTATTTTGCATGAAACCATTTTTTGTACCGATGGCAATTGAATCATAAAGGTTAACAGAAAAAGTAACGCGATGTCGGTTTGAAACATATTATCCGCCCCCAAATCATTCAAAGGATCATCGTCGTACGCTTGTGAATCGTCCGAGCACACAGATGCGGTTTGTTTCGACGGAACCCGTTTACGAGGTCGACGAGGTTCGTTATTCTGAATGTGTTGCATTTGTTGTTGATGTTGCATTTGTTGTTGATGTTGCATTTGTTGTTGATACTGCATTTGTTGTTGTTGTTGCATTTGTTGTTGTTGTTGTTGTTGTTGTTGCATTTGTTGTTGTCGTGTATCTTGTATCGGCGTTTGAACAACGGACTCGGGAGGGACATTCATTTCGTTTTTCATGTTCTGAAGTATATCCGAATACGAAACGTTTTCTAGAGAGGACGGTCGTTTTTCGGAACCATCAGAGACGGCCATTTGTCGTGGTTGAGACGGACCCGTTCCGGACAATTGGGATATTGGTGTAGCAAAACTCATTACCTTTACACAATTTCTTTATTTTAAAGATTAAACGATTTGAATTTAAATAGATGCCCAAAAAGGTTGCGTGTTGGTGTTGGTGGTGTTGTCATCCTACTCCTAATGCGGTACTTAACATGCCAATCGACTACGACCAACATAACAACACGTACACGGGTATTGGACAATTTTGTAGTTTTCCATGTATGAAAAGCTACAACAACGACACAAACTCGAATGTAACTAATAAATTTAATACAAACATGTTAATAACGCAATATTTACAAGACAGTCAAAACGACCCAATGATTGAAATGCATTGTGCACCACCTCGACAGGCGTTAAAGGTATTTGGTGGTTCGATGGGTATCGATGAATTTCGAGGGAATACCAATTTGATAAATTTCTCCTTGCCACCTATCAAGCTCATTCTTTACGATATTGAAAAACATCAACACACCTCAAAACACACGAATATCGCGGATTATACGGACTATGACGAGACTACGGACGATCTTTTTGGCGGTTCATCTAAACCGAAAATAATTAACAATCCTTTGAAAATTAAGAGCGCTAAAGGAAAATCTACAACAATCGAGCATGTGCTGGGCATGTTGCAACAACAATGAACGTTTATTGGTTGCTTAGTATGAACGATGTTTTTTCATACAACACATATAACAACATCGCCAACAACATATACATGTATCCATTCGACATGGAGGGTGATCGGTCGTCAGATGCTTTGTAAAACTCGATCTGATTGCTTCCCATTTTGTCCGGTTGGCGCAAATACGACGAATTTGGGGCGGTGTTAAAAATCGGTTTGTATGTCTCAATGTTCGCGGAGGAGTTGGGTGGGTTTTCAACCCGATTCGTTTGGTCGGGTGGTATTTCGAATCGATTATTTTGTTTGGGTTGTATCGACGCATTGGGATTTTCATTGAAATAGGTCAACAACACCTTGGTAGCTAATGCTTGTTGTTCGGTGTACGACAATTCCTTCATGTGTTTTATCAAGGCGGTGTCTGAAATCACCACATCGATTCGGGCTGGGTTAAACCCATCTAAATTAATTGTCATCGAGTCGTAGGACCCACCGCTGTTCGAAGCTTGCACTTCATCGTTTTGGCTTTCCGAATCGCGTTGCACATTTCGGGCGACGGTATTGTTGCGTGTTCGAAGTTGATACGTCGACGAATTTGGTGAATCGTTCGGTGTTCTATTTTTCGGGTTCGAGGAGTTTGGTGCATCGTTTGTGTTCAGGTCCCATGCTTCGTCAAGAGGAGTGTACGTCAAAATCATTTGCAATTTATATACCTAAACATATTATTTAAATCGACATTGTATTTTCAGAGGTTGATTTAATGTTCGATTTACGTCCACGTTTAGACCGCGTAGTCGTTGTCTCACTTTCGTTATACGAAATCACTTTTGTTGCCGTATCACTTTCTAAAGAGGATACACTCACACTCGAAGCGCATGGACTTGGCATGCGGATTGGTGTTTGCACCGTGGTGGACACGACAGGATTATCGGCAGTTCTACTATGAATCGGTTGTGTAAATATGGAATTGTTTATTGGGGTACCGGAAGGTATCGATGCAGGCGGAATATGGATGTTTCGATCCATCGGAATCGGTGGTGGGGGGATTTGGACTCCTCCCCCACCACCTGGATTCAACATTCCCATGACACTTGATATATCGAACATAGGAGGCTTCATTTCGCGTACATTCCCTTCGTTTTGGGTGGTTGAACCAACGGGTTCTGTGTTGGGTGTGGTTGTCGACGGTTTTGCTTGTGCCATTGATTTCATCAAATTTTGAATGATATCGGGATTATTCTTTGCGATATCGTTTAAATTTGGCATGTTTGTCATCATCGTATTTGTCAAATGAAACATAAACGCACTTCCTGCCAATGATAACAACAATTCGATTTCTGGTGCCATTTGCACCTTTGACGAATATTTGTCGTGTAATTTTTCAAACACATTATCATAATCATCGATGCCTTCCATCACACATTCGGACCAACCTTCTAATTTAACATCGAATGGATCGTATCGCTTGTTCAAAAACTCCATTCCGGTAACACAAGCCATCAACATTCGTCTTGAAAACTTAATGCTTTGATTAACGTCCATATCCCGTTGGATACGATGAAACTCTCGACGCATTTCGTGCACATCCGATGCCATGTTGTATTTTTTATTGACCGGTATACCCTTTGTTTGCATTCTGTAAAATTTGTAGATTAAATCTTGTTTTTCGTCATCAATTGTCTGAAAGCCATCCGATGGCTGATCTTCCAACTCTTCTTCATCCTCCATGTATTGATGGTCACGTGAATATGGAGTTGGTATGGACAACTCCGACCCCGTTTCTTCGTTGGATTGTTCGGATACCGGCGCACGCATCTTCTCCGGGTTCGTAAACATATCGAGTCCCTCTTGTAACCGTTGAGGCGGTGCGCGGGCAGGTTCAACCGGTGTATGTTGTTGTCGATGAGTGGGGGTTCGTTTTTTATGTTTTTTTTGTTTTATGACAATATCCGATTCATCACTCGATTCTTGATACAAATCGATCATTGCAGCATCGTCTTCTTTACTTATTTGTATGCCATCCACGGACATGCTATTAGTTTGTGTTACGAAAGTTTTTTTTAAAGTGTTACGCACTTCGGATTACATCGATATGTTTCATAATACTGTTGTAAAACACGCTCCTAAACTGTTTGGGTGATCCTATGATATCATTCATCGAAAAAAATTGAAGCTCATCTTTTTCTATAAACTTTCTCAACATTGGATCTGGAACGGCTTTCAGAAAACGATTTTGGTTTTTGAACTTTTCAATACATGATTCATCGATTTCCATTCGTAAGATGTACATATAGTACCTTTTCTTCCGATAGGATGTACATTCGATTTTGCTTCCATGTTTTTTCAACATTGAGTACATGTTCGATTTACTAAGCAACACTCCACTTGTTTCTTCGTAAAACTCTCTCGCGGCAGTTTCTAAAGGATCGCTTCGATCCTCCACATCCACCTTGCCTCCGAAATCGCTCCAGCTTTGATATTTGGCATCTTTGCCTAACAAAAATAATTTCTCTCCATTGTGTTCTATATATACTAATATCCCAGCACTGTAATCGAGCATTACTAGTATTTACAAATCTTTTTTTTTTACTTTTTATTCTTATCACGAAATGAGACCCATACATTGTAATGCATGGTATGCAGCGTGTTGTTCCGCTTGTTTTTTACTTTTCGCAACCCCTTCCCCTATCGCATTCGTTTCTATACTCACACTCACAACGAATTGTTTGTTGTGATTGGGTCCGTCTTCTCGAATAATTGTATATTCAGGTAATTTGTTGTTATTCGATTGTGTGTATCGCATGAGAATATCCTTATAATTCGTATCCACTAGCATTCCCGTAATATCCAATTGCGTTAAGAGGTCATTAATTATGTATTCCGTTGTTTTTTTAATTCCTTGGTCGAGATATAAGGCTCCGATAATGGCTTCAAAAGTATCCTCCAAAATTCGTGGATTCGTGTTCCATCCTTGACGTAACGCCTTATCGTTCATTCGTATATATTTATGAAGCTCGAGATTACTTGCTAACTTCGCCAAACATTGACCACTAACGATTCTAGTTCTTAATTTCGTCATGAACCCTTCGTTTTCCGTCGGGTACGAATCGTATATCCACCTTGCTATTATAAGATTCAATACAGAATCTCCTATGAACTCTAACCGTTCATTTGATAATTGAACATCATAAAGTTTCACAGCAGATTTGTGAAGCAAGGCTTCCTGGTACAATTGAATGTTCCGAACCCTGAATTTTAATATTTTCTCAATCTCTTCTCGTTGACACAATGATTTATGGACTATTTCCATCTATTTCGCTTATTTCTATACTACGAAGTTACATTTTAAGTTACATTTACTTCGTTGCCGTTTTTTTTGCTCTCGTTTTTTTAACGGCAGCCGGTTTCGCTTCAGTTGTGTCATTGACCGTANNTACCGGGGGTTCGACAACGACCGGTACGGTATCGTCAGTTTTAATGTAATGTCCTTTCAGAAGACGTTGAATATTAAAGTATGTAACATCTTCTCCGACGGGGGGAGATAACAAGGTTGTCATCGCTTGATCACAATCGATTACGCGATGATTTTCGGAGTTTTGAAGGTTATTATCCTTCACATATGCTAACAGACGTTTGGTAACCTCCGTTCTGGCTAATTCCGACCCGGTATCCACTTTCAAGAAGGTACATAATGCGGGAGATAAGTAGGTTGGTTTCGCGAACCCACTCGGTTTACGGGGTTTGCGTTCACTCTCAGGTACCATTTCTTTTTTGAGTTTTCGAAATGCCTTTTCTTGACGGTTTAATTTGGTCTCTAATACGCTCATCCTTTGTTGTAATTCAGCGATAATAGTTTCCATACTTTATCTTATCATACACACTATACAAATTTTCCAGCTTTATAACGCACCTTCTTCTAGGAACATTACAGTTTCCTGTGTATACCCATCTATATTAAATCCGGTTTGGAGATAATACGACTCTCTTTTTTTGTATTGACTATAAAAGGGCCCCCATTTGTCCAAGATGTCGATGATTAATGGATTATTCTTTTTCCCTAACGTTTCTCGTAAAATTCGACCAACTGCCTGCACTATGTTAGATTTTGGAGTGATTAACATCACCGTGTCTAACGTTGGTATATCAAGACCTTCGTGCGCTAAGGTGTATGTCGCGATGATGATGCGTTTCGTTTCACTTTGTTGTAATTCTTCTGATTTCATGCCTCCTATGTACAAGCCCACCTCCGATACACCCAATTCGGATTTTGTTCTTTCGTACAACATTTCACAATGTATACGACGGTCGGTCAATACGATGATCTTGCGTCCGGTGGCGTATAACTCATATAATTTGGCCATTATCATATCATTTCTATCAGCGAGTTCCACTAGTTGTGTAATCGCGAGTGGCAAATTGGTGTTCCCATTATTGTTTTTGGGAAATGGGGTGGAATATAACGGGTTTGTGTACGGCATTACATTCACATATACATGATGTTGTTCTTTACGACTTGTCGTGAATCCGATGTCTCCCAAATACCAGTGCAAAACATTCGTTAAACCATCCGACCTTTCGAGCGTCGCGGAAAGTCCTAGGATATATTTGGTGTTAAACTTTTTAAAGATGTTCGAAAAGGTTTGACTACACACATGATGTGCCTCGTCGATGATCGTCATTCCAAATGTATCAAACGTGTTCACATCGTATGATTTCATCGATAACGATTGCAACATTCCCAACACGACATCCTTATTCTCAGTATCCACGATACCTCCTTGTATTTTCCCGATTTTACAATCGGGTATGAACTCAATTATTTTCCGGTGCCATTGTTCCATCAGAAATTCCTTATGCACAATGATCAACGTCTTCACCTTCATCACCGAAAGCACATGCAAAGCTACCGTCGTCTTTCCATACCCGGTAGGTAAATTCAACACACAACCCCCTTTCATGTTCAATGATGATATTACACGTTCGGAAGCTTCGTTTTGACACGTATTGTCCCGTAGTGTTCCAATGAATTGAATGTTATTTATGATTTGGATTCTTTCACACATAACGTCGGATGGCCATGCGGGGGTGGTCCATCTTTTGAAGAATCTCGGCACATATAAATTATTTTTCGTTTGTAAATATAATTTATATCTAACGGGATATCGTTGATAGTCGGATTGTTTCGGGGATACCGTTAGCTCGTCCTTATACATGGCCACATTTGGATCATGCAGACCCAACTTCACACCATATCTGGTCAGCATGTACATAATTTCATTGTTTGTTCCTTAAGTAATTTGTTTAACGATTACCAATATCAATACAATAAGTGCATTCATTCATCACCGCGGTTTCACACACCTTTTCCGTGTTTTTCATCAAGTCGAGTGCATTTTCTTGCAAAAATCGACGATATTCGTTGTTACTCATTTGTTTTTCATTCATCATATTTGAATTCAACTGACAACTCGAAATATATGTGGTGAAGCAACGTCCATCACTCATCCCAGGTAAAACCATTTATATTACTATGTTAGATATATTTTTTTAGCGCTGACAAGTATTGCCGAATTGGGTATCCATCTATAATATGGTCGACTTTTTTATCATTTTTGACCGAGATATGCGTCTCACGCCGGATTTCAGGATTGCATTTGATCGTATTCGTTATGAAAAAATACGCCTTTGATATATCATCCATCGATTTACTTCCGGTGATCACGATATTCCCTGTTCCAAATATGAATATGGAGATTGTCGATTTTGCATGCGTATATTCAACATGCTCATCATTCACGATTTTCATGTTGATGGCTGGGTAACTTTCCGGATTGTATATGGACATCACTTTATCATTTCGGTTTAAGATGTTATTAAGTCCCGGCAAATCCAATTTTTGGTTCATGGAAAAGTTACTATTTATCATGCCAATATACGAATGTGATATTTCAATACATTCAGATGCAAAAATCTCGTTTAACCACCGTAGCACCATCGTCATGACATGATTACATTCCCAATAACTAGAGATTCCGGTGATTTGAAGTTTTGCATTTGAAAATATTTTTATTGATTTTTTGGAAATATCAGTGTAGTTTAATGTCACCTGATTGAAAAATGTTTTTTTTATCTTTCCGCGTTTCGATATTTCAAACTCTTTATTACTCTTTGAAACTTTTATGGTCACATCTTGTTTGTTGAATCTTTCCGTAAAAAATGGGATATCGAGTTTTTCCTTGTTTAAATTACATATCAATGTAATTGTTGATATGTTCACGTTATGATGATTTAATCGTACTGCTGTCATAAATTTGACATATTTTTCAGAATATGATTCCAAATCCATGTTTAATTGATACACCATTCGCTCTTTAAGTGAATAAAGTATCCATTGATTATTCACCGATTATTCGTTTTCCATGATGCAATCAACATATGTGTCTTGGACACACGGTCATACTTCATGTACACGTGAATCGGATCAAAAAATTCATTCACCATTTCATACACGGATTTCAACCCCTTCGTCTCGAAAAAGGATACGTCTTTATTCCATCGCATCGGTCCCTTCAGCAGAAATATATTTTGAAATTCGTCCTCGTTCGATTTTTCGACTGTACATTCAAACAACACCGTCCCGAAATTTCCATTATTACTTGCAATTTCCATCTTTTCCTCACTATCTCGGATAATCGAATCGAATAACGTTTGAATTGCTGTTTTCATTCGATCATCACGTTCTTGCAACTTGATTTTTTTCTCATGCATATTTCGTTCATAAGAATCGAGTGATTTTTCCTGTAGAACTTTGAGTCGTTGGGTCATTATTTCACGATTCATTGTTTGTTCACTCATTTGTTTCTTACTTGAATTCTTATTCTTTTAAGTGCTTTTTTTAGAATGTCGCGCGCAAAATTCGAACCCTGTTTTTTTCACTTTGGCGTTACAAACATGTCCATCCATTTTAAACGCACGGCAAAATACGATTACAGTGGCAGGCTTTATAACGGCTTTTGGCGGTTTCTGGACAACCACCGACGGTGTGGTTTTAAACCGTTCATCATGTTTATCAAACAAACGATAGTATTCCGCGTTCGTTAACAATATCGTACGTGGACGATGCGTTCGAATATATTCATAATTGGTTCTGATTGTCTTTGCGCTTTCTTCAATGTTATTCGAACCCATTTGTGGTATACCCTTCGGTGTACAGGTCTTTAGGTGTTTTTTTTTCATTTTCCATCTAGGGTCCAATGCGTGGAACAAACCATGCATCTTGCAAACACTGTAAGTGGCTCATCCCCGCCTCTCGTTTGTACTTCCACATACTTTGTTTTCATCGAGTTACACTCTTCATTCACGCATTTCAACAACCCTTCACATTCCTCTCCACCTTCCCACAAAAGAGAATTCATGTATCGTATTTGATGTTTTTCTAAGATTGGATCCCACAATTGGGGACACAAACGGTAATGATGAACCATGGCCACCTCCTTCGGTTCGATTTGTTCATTGGACAACAACTCTTTAATTTTTTCAATGTTGAACATCACACTTCTGTATTTTCGCAAGTAATATCTACGCACATCGATATCACTCCATCGCATGACTTTCTTTCCTTTTTCCTTCGCATGACATTTTGTGTACTCCAATATCGACTTTTCGATAGCCACACAATCGCTTCCTACGTGCATTCGCAACTTGTTCATAACATACGTGCGGGTCTCAATAAGTTTCATATGATACATGAATTCGACTGCATCTTAAAGTGATTTGATATTTTATTGGTTTGTATATAATAATGGTCTCTTCAATCTGTATTTCACTATTAACGCTCTTGTTGTTGTTTATTGTGTATCAAAAGAAACTGCTCCTCAAAAATCGTACGCTCTTCGTGTATCCGATGTGGGGAATTGGGAACCGACTTCGGGTCATCCGTAAATGTTTCACTCTTTCGAAACTATTACACCGTGACCTTGTTATCGTCGAACATCATGATGATGGTTTCAATTCCAACATTAAAGATTTATGCAATTTTAACTGCAAGTATGTTTCCGCTCAATATTTTGAAAATTTCATCATGAAAATATCTAACGTCGTATTGTTTAAATTCAACAACGAATGCACGTTACAAACCACGGTGCAAGCGTTTGATCCGCATGTGCATGACAATATTTGCATTTACGCATGCGAGTTACATGTAGACGGGATCGATAACGAAGATAACTCGTTATACAACCAATTTCGATATAAAATACCCTACAAACACAAATCAGTGGTAGATCAAATTGTTCTCCACAAGGGGAACATTATGGGGGTTCATGTTAGACANGGCAATGTTAATGACTGGAAACGTGGCTATTATTTTGGGGACGAATGGAAAGATATTGATAAATTACAACCAACTTCGTCACCACATTTTTGTTGTTTCGATGACGTTTCTAAAAATCTTTCCGCATGTCCTTCAAATATTCAGACACTCGATGTGTATATTGAAAAGATGAAAGAATATCCGTCACACATGTTTTTTGTGTGCTCGGACCGAACCGGTTGCTACCTTTATTTACATCAAATGTTCCCTGGTAGAATTATTATGAATGAATTATATTTAGAAACTGAACATATCGATTCAAACAGGGGGTTCATTGACTTTTTCTGTCTCTCATTATGTGACGAGATTATCGTTACCAAAATTAGTAGCTTCGCGGACGAAGCAAGTCGGATCAATGGTGTTCCGTTGATTGAGTGCTAACCTCTCGTTTACTTAAGATTCCCTGAACTTCCGTTTGCAAATCGACCACTTCGATCTTTTTATATTTATCATAATCTGGATGACAACACACCAAATACATATCTCTGATGTTTAGCCCATATTTGGTCTCTAACATATATTTGTATATGTTCAATTGTAAAGAGTAATGTATATAATTACAATCTGGATAATTTAGCATTTCGTGTAATCCATGTTTTCGGTATCCATTTTTCATTTTTATTTCCTTTGTCCGTTTCCAATCGTATATCGAATACGTCCCGTCGTTATTTTTAAATATCATGTCTATGCTTCCTGCTAGGTCATATTTCTCGTCGTATATTTCCCACTCCGTTCGATACGCCGTCAATTCGTTTTCATGGTCTTTCGCAAATTCCAAAAACATTCCGAATTCAGGCGTATCAGGATGTGCGAGCTCCCACTTGTTATAATATTGTTCGATCGTCTTATGAAATTTGGTTCCTTCAGTCGTCGCAAGTAATCCATTATTGGACCATTGGTCCTTTATTTCTTCCTTGGTCATTCCGAAATATTTGTTTTTATACCAATATCTTGAGTTCATCATATTATCTATGATCCGATCACTTTCGAATTTTTCAAAATATTGATGGACCAACGTCGTCACCGAAGTTTTGATCGGGTTGTTTGATACGTAATAGATGTGTGGTTCTTCATCAAACACAATGTTATCATCTCGTTCATGTTTGTTAATGTTTTTTAGATCCATTTTATATGTGTCTATATCATAGTACCCTTACATTCTTTAAATGAAATGGATTTCGTTACGACACAACGGTCCCAAATTTTGGAATGTTTATTCAAAAGTTATCATAACACTTTCTTATGGCAAGCTTCAAACGGTATTAAATGATGAAAAAAGTACCTTGTTTATTGAATTTCACGCAAAATTTGTATGTCGACGCGATTCGATTCTTGTCATGAACTTTTGGAAATCTTTGCTCGGTGACAAATTCATACATTTTGCACCCTTTTTATCAAAGATTAAGGTTACAAAGATGCCAAACTCGAGACCTTTCATCCACCCCGTGGCGCCTCGCTATGATTTAGCCGTTATGGATGGCAAAGAGTTCGCCCTTTCCAATTACTCCATGGAATCCCCTCATATTTTCATCGGAAGAGGGACTCATCCCCTTCGGGGAACTTGCAAGTTTTCAATTCAACCCAACGAGGTTACCATCAATACGAGCGTGAATATTGCTGGGTTTAAAGCAAAAGGGTTCAAGGTGGTGACACTCAATGACAAATTTTGGACCGCATCTTGGAAGGACCCGATAACGCAAAGTTACAAATATACGAACCTACGTTTGGATGATGACTATATTCAGGTAAAAGAGAAATTCGACATCGCTCGAAAGTTAAAAAAAATAATCCCTTGTATTCATCGAAAAATTAACAAATTAATTTTGCTCGACCCGAAAAACGCTCAAATCGCCTTAGCGGTTTTTTTTATTGACCTTTTTTGTATTCGTGTCGGTCATGAAAAGGACACAACCTTCGAAACGGACACAATTGGGTGTTGTACGTTGAGAATAAACAAACACATTTTTATTGTCGATTCCTCCAAAAGACGCGTTCGCGTTGATTTCAATGGTAAAGACAATATACCTTTCAAAAAAACATTTGTGTTACCCCTTCCTTTTTTTATCGTCTTACGACAACGTTTTAAATCTCAACGTGATAACGAACTTTTGTTCAACCTCATCAATCCATCCATTATTAATTACTATTTGAACCGATTCTTACCTGGTTTAACAGCTAAAGTTTTTCGCACATATAACGCTTCGTTGATTTTCGAGAAGGTTTTATTGAAAACGAAAAACTTGACCCTCGCAAACTTCAAGGCTGCAAAAGTGTGCAACCATCATAAAACACGTTCCAACCGATTGACGCCCAATTTAACAACCTCTCGATGTAATTATATCGACCCGCGTATATACTTTGCCTTTATTAAATCAAACCCGAAGATGGATAAGAATTGGTTCGAAAAAGACAAAAAATGGGCCGGTTGCGTTTCATCTTCCTTCCGATTTTAAGCCAACAAATGTTGTCTCTCAATTTGAGTTATTTTTATAAACGGCTTTACCTCATTCTTATTCGTATCAAATCGTTTTTTAAATTGTCTAGGATTGTAGTTCGATAGTGTTTGCAATTTGAATGGCCCATATTTGCTACTCATCAAATGAACCTGTGGTTGTAAGTCTTTCCGACGTTCATGTATGCGCTTCCAACACACATTCATCGTTAGATACTCTGGATTTTCTACCAATTGTTTGATTTGTTCCGGCACATTTCGTAAATACATTTCGGTATCGTTGTAACTCCTCATGTACTCGGCTCTCCATTCGCGCACATACTCATTGTGTGCGGTGCAAGCAATAAACCAACTTTCCATCATTAAATGTTCTTCTCTGATGGGATTGGTAAACCCCAACAAAGTACATTCGCTCCATCGTTGGACGTCGTGTATCCAATTCAAACTGGAGGTCATGTATATCGACGCGTCCAACCACACTCCGCCATTTCGTTCCAGTACCTCCAATCTTATTAGATCCGCATATTTTTGAACCTTTCCATGTCTAGTTGTTTTGGACGTTTCAGGTGCGTACTCACACAAATTATTCCCGGATATCACATGAAACATCCAATCGGAGTTATGATACGACCACGTTTTCATGCACATTCTCACGAAGTCCGTCTCCTTCACATTATCCGACTCCCAGTACGTGTACACATGTTTTGGGATCGGTTCTATATATCGTCCGTTACGCTTCAATAAAACGTGCATTATCAACACGCACAACATCAATATAGTCAAAATCCATTTGTTCATGAATGTATATCATATTTCAATGTTTTACGTTTTGAAATTGTACTTATTTCCATCGGTCGGTTTGCACGATTGTGTTCCATTTTTTTTCGAACGCATGCACAATGGGCAACATCTCGCTCTTCAGTAAGCTAGTAAACATTTTTGTTGATGTAAGCGACGGATACTCTTTCGTTAGCTTCGATTTCACTCGATTTACACATCGCATCAGCTCCATTTCCGCATCTTCGTGATCGCTTCTTGAAAACGGTTTTAACAAGCTATCTGTGTTTCCATTGGGATATTTACTTTGTTCATACATAACCTCCCTTATATACAAATCCGATTGTGATCCGATATCAACGGATAATTTCTCATCAATCGAACCGAACACGCGCTTTCGCGTCTCTCCCCGAAATGAATCAATTAGCTGCTGAGTAGGGCGTTTCTCCCATTGACCTTCCCCAATATGAACCTCGGCGGATACATCCTTTTTGGCACGTTTACGTATCGTTTGGTTCTCCGGAAAATCCGAATTGAAATGAACTAGTCGTAACAAACTCGCTGTGTCGCCATCGCGGACCATGTTCAAGAAAGCCTTGGGATATTTCGTCCGAATGGTATCCAGCAACATGTGATAATTTTCGTTTCCATGTATGTTTAATTGTATGGTCACGTTGTTGTGCACACTATTGTCAATAGTCACCGGCCCGTTATATTGATTTTGGATTTGGTTGTTCGTGGTAACACTCGACGATGAAGGGGGAGTCCTTGCACAGTTTACCCGTTCGTTATGCTTCCACTTTCCTTGTTGGGTGGTGAACATCCGCATGCACGTTTTACATTGCAACGAATTGACACCGGTGCAAGAAATTGAATGACTTAGTAACCTTTTATGACTTTTCAATATCTTGCTACATTTCGAACATTTGTGTTCAGGGTTGTTATTTTGTCCCGGAGGGTTGTTATTTTGTCCCGCAGGGT
>JGI24540J26637_10000567_pt1 | contig 15710 bp, 16 predicted proteins | sample NorSeaMetagenome_FD_26637 | JGI IMG/M metagenome (IMG submission 26637)
GTGGCCTGAGCTATTCTTAGAAATCCGGATTTAAGTTTGTCAGTTTTGGCGCGCGTTCCCTCGGGAGATATTGCCAGTAAAGAACCATTAAGTTTTGACATATTTTCTATCGCAACTTCAGTTAGACCAATGCCAGGCTTGCTTTTATCGACGGGTATTCCGCCCATATAGGTTAAGAATCGCCCTAGAACAGGTTGCCCAAATAAACTATGTTTTCCAAAGAAAGTGATTTTGGCATCTAGACCTAGTATTGCGGCAAAACCGAACACCCCATCCCAGTTAGACGTATGTGGCCCAGCAATGATTATGATGTTCTGATTATCGCTAACGGCAGGTAAGCAACCGTCAACTTTCCAGCCAAAAGCGCGAAGAAACCATCTTCCTATCAGTTGGGCAAATTTAGGACGGCAGGCTCTGTATTTCTCCGGTATCTGTTCGCTCGAGACTGTTTTAGTCAATGTGTCAGTCATTTTTGTGTGGTTTAGATAGCAAATAGGCTGCATAAGCACCGAATAGACCTGCGACTGACACAATCAGATAATAAATTTTATACCCGAGCCCCCCGGGATAATTCTCTATTAATGGCGCACTCAGCAGGGGGAGATAAACTTCAGGAAAATAACCAATCATGGAGATAATACCAATGGCCAATCCTTTGATTTTATTAGGTACATTACAGCCGCCTAACGTTGCCCAATACAGCCCTCTAACACCATAAGTCAGTAATCCGATCAGTAGTACAACGGTAATCATTAACAGTGCAGCCGAGCTAGCGGGCACAAATGCCATTAGCGCTAGCGCACAGGAGGCCAGTATCAAGAGTATTGATAATACTTTTTCAGGNTTAGCCCANTCGCCAATAAAACCAGCAGCAATGCCCCCAATGGGCCTCATCCATAGTTTGGCGACAGTAATATAGCCAACCATAACCGCGGTGAGACTGAAGTTTTGTTGCAAGTAAGCTGCAAAAGAATAGGTCGCATAAAACAANTGATAGCCGCATACAATACAGATNGCGCATAGCCATATTTCACGACGACTAAGTACGTCCTTCAAGTCATCAAGGAACACACTCTTTGCGGTCTCCTCAGTAACAGCCGCTGATTCCTCTAGATCATCAAGTAACCAGTAGACGAGAGGAGATACGATTAGTAGAACACCGACATAGAGATAAATAACTTGTTTCAGAGCCAACTGAGTGGCGCTGGCATCTTGACTTAAAATATAGGCAAATAAGGCGACAGCCATGGTAGCCAAAAGTGCTTCAATTAAACCGCGGCCACCATCCAGAATGCCAAAGAATCTACCTTGCTGGTCTTTATCGGCCAGCATAGCCACCAATTTAATATGCGCAGACCAAAATGTTAGTCCTGTTGCGATACCCCAAGCACCATAAATAATGAGTAACGAAGAATAAGAGGGCATAGTTGAAAACCATATTCCCAGTAGAGCCGTGGCGAGCAATGATAGTGATAGCAGTTTTCTCGATGAGAACCTATCTGCTAGCCAGCCACTCGGGATATAAGTCACCATAAATATAATCCCAAGCATTGAGCTGCAATAGCGCAACTGAGTCTGGGTAATACTGAAGGACTCTAAGATTGAGATCTCGAAATTTTGGCGTAGATAGAGAAGAGGATAAATCGCACCAGCAGCGACNACAATTAGTGCGAGTTGGCTATAGCTGCGAAAAGCAGCAGAATTAAGTAATGACAAAATAACCTCTNAACATCCGATGGACAGCTAGTGTATCGTCGCTGAACGCCAAATAGCCATATTTTGTTTTTAGGTTGAATTGGCTTATGTTGTTTTTTTGTTCAGCTAAATGATAACTAGTTGCAATTAGCTAAGTGTGCAGATAGCATCAGACGTTCAATTCTAAAGGGATTTACTTCAATCATGACACTTCTCTCTTGTCGCTCCATCGCGTTCATTGTCTTTCTTTTTCTAAACGCAACCACGCCTAAAATCGTTTCAGCGAGCGAATCTCATGAGATGAATGAGTTGCCCCTAGAGTTTCGTTTGGCCTTTATGACCGGTCATGTTAAGACGGGCTTGGCACTTTATCGTTTAGGCGAACTGGAGATGGCGGCACCACATTTACTTCATCCGGTTTCTGAAACTCATCAAGATGAACGAATAGGCCTTGAAAAGTTTGGCTTTGACAGCGCCCCTTTTATAAAGGTATCTGCAGCTCTAAAGGCAAATCAAGCGGCTACAAAAATAGAGCCTTTGTTACGCCAAGCAGATACTAATCTTTATGACGTGGCGCTAAACGTGGGTGGAGACTCATCGGAGATTATAAATTTTCTACTTGAGACTATCATTGCGGAATATTCGATAGCAATTACTGCTGGCAAAATAACTGATATCGGTGAGTATCAAGATGCTTATGGCTTTCAGATTGTTGCTCAATCTTATGCGGCTATGCTTTCTGATAATAACCGTGATTCAATAGTAACTGCGCTTACCGACTTAGATATGCTCTGGCTAGAAGGGCCATTGCCAGTCCAATCTCCCACAGCTGTTAGTGATATGCTCGCTGCGGTGAAGGCTATCGCTAAGCAGTTGAATAACCCACTATCTCATTAAAGAAATTTTACGCGGCAATATAATAAAAAGTGGAGTACGAAGGATGATTTCAGAACAGCAAAAGCCCATTAATTCTGGATTTGGCGCAAAAAGTGAACCCTCAGAAATACTAGCGGGTATTGATTTGACCGGCAAAGTCGCGGTAGTCACTGGGGGCTATTCGGGGATCGGGCTTGAAACAACGCGGGCCCTCAGTAGCTGTGGTGCGCGTGTTCTGGTGCCTGCTAGACGTGTTGATGTGGCGCGGGAACTCCTCAGAGATGTTGTCGATGAGAATGATGTTATTGCAATTGATCTGGCCAATATCAGTTCCGTTCGCGATTGCGTAGCCAGTATTACCCCTATTGTGAATTCTATCGATTTCTTAATTAATAACGCCGGTGTTATGGCATGCCCAGAAACGCGCGTTGGCAATGATTGGGAGCTGCAGTTTGCCGCTAACCATCTTGGTCACTTTGCCCTCACTTTGGGGCTACTTCCGGCGCTAAAAATGTCGGGTAATGCAAGAATAGTGGCGCTCTCATCTACCGCGCATAAGTTATCTGCAATCCGTTGGGATGATATTCACTTTGCCAATGATTATGATAAATGGCAGGCCTATGGGCAGTCCAAGACCGCAGATAGCCTCTTTGCCGTAGCGCTTGACCAGCGGATGAAGGACAGTGGGATTAGAGCCTTTTCTGTCCATCCAGGGGGCATCATGACGCCATTACAGCGACATCTTGATCTTGANGAAATGGTGGCACTTGGCTGGCTTGGCAAAGATGGCCAACCTTCAGAGATGGCGGCTGCTATGTTTAAAACTCCATCTCAGGGTGCCACTACTACCTTATGGGCAGCAACCAGCCCTCAACTGGAGAACATTGGTGGCGTTTACTGTGAGAACTGTGATGTCGCAGCGATGCAGCAAGAGGGACCGGGTGCTCGATATAGTGGTGTTGCTCCTTGGGCCATAGACTCTGAACAGGCTAAACGCCTATGGGTAATTAGCGAGGAAGCTATAGCCTAGTCTCAAAAATCAGTTTTGGTCACCATTTTCTGACTATCTTGGAAAATTCACTTAAGCGTATCTTTGAGAAAACGGGACATTTTTTCTGCAAGAACTGCTGTCGAAGAGGGTGACATAAGATCGCCTGCTAAGGCATGGTAATCTGGATCTTCAGTATCGTTAAATTCAAAAAGCTCCTTTTCTTCCGAGCCCAGCCGCGCAAATGTCTCCCTTATGGGTGGCACACTGATTGTTTTATCCTTGGACGAATAGATCATTAGGGTTGGTATGTTAATTTTTTCAATATCAGAATCATTGACGGTCTTAACTAAGCCCATCATGGGAAGTAGTGAAGACGTAGCATAGTCATTTGCCCAGTATTTTTCGTGCAGAGGATTTTTGGACTCCCAGTGACGTACTTTACCTATTAACGTATCTGCGATCTGTTTACCCCAGGGCCATAGGAGCATCCTCATATCGCTGTCGGCGTTATAAAAGTTGGGTGACAACAGAATCATCGCACCTAGTTCTGAATTAGTGGGTTGCAAAGCTAACCAAGTTGCCAAGGTAGATCCAGTCGATGTACCAATTAAAATAACCTTATCCCCGAGTCTATGTCCGATTTGTAATGCCTCATTTGCATCATTAGCCCAGCGATTGACGCTACCATCAACCATGCCCGGCCCACCGCGCCCATGACCCGCCAAACGCGTATAAAATAGATTAGCATTCAGAGATTTAGCGACGGTATCTGCCAAGGGCGACAACTCTTGCCGAGTGGCAGAAAAGCCATGGAAAGAAACAATTGAAAGGGCGGTTCTTTCTCCTGGTGATCCTGCCCATATAATTTTTTTCTCGGTACCTTCGGTTATATCATCGAAGCGCGATTCTGATTCTGATAGGTACAAATCTAAATTGTCTGGGAGCGTCACGTCATCTAAGGAAATATTCGTATCGACTTGAGGGCCCAACAAACCCACGATAGCTATTAGAGCTAGACCTACCGCTAAAACGTGCATTATTTGCATCGATTAATCCTGCTCTTCGATACTGTCTAGACCCATTACAGCCAGCGGTTGTACCATCGCGCCATAGCTCAATGCCGCTTGACTAGACGCATTGCCATCGGCACCACGTTTGGCAACACCCTGAGTAATGGCTGCAAGACGAAAGCAGCTGAACGCTAGGTAAAAACTCCAGTTATCAATCTTATCTATACCCATTCGCAGACAGTAGCTGGCAACATATTCTTTTTCACTTGGAATACCCAATGCTTGCGCGTCGATGCCACCGAGACCCGACATAACGTTTTTAATATCGCGAACAGGTAGGCGCAGGCCCATACATTGATATGCTAGGTCAGCATAGGGATGTCCTAACGTGGAGAGCTCCCAGTCTAGTACTGCAATAATGCGTTCATCATCTTTACTGTACATCAGGTTGTCTAAACGATAGTCACCATGTACCAGTGAGACTTTGCCATCATCCTCAGGAATATGATCGCCAAGCCAGTCTATTAAGCGGTCCATTTCTGGAATGACCGTCATTTCTGATGCTCTGTATTGGCCAGACCAGCGATTGAATTGTCGCTCGTAATAGTTGCCGGGACGCCCGTAGCCTGATAAGCCTACTTTTTCAATATCCACACTGTGAATGGCGGCGAGTACTCGATTCATTTCGTCATACATCTTGGCGCGTTGTTCATTACTAGCGGCACTATCAAGTTTTGAAGCCCAGTGAATGTTGCCGTCACAAAATTCCATGATATAAAACATAGATCCTATGATATCTGGGTCTTCACAGAGATGATGAGCCTCTGCCACCGGCACACCGGTATTGGCTAATGCACTGATAACACGAAACTCGCGGTCAACGGCATGGGCTGACTTAAGGAGTTTGCCGGGAGGCTGACGCCGCAGAACATAGCTTCCTGAAGTCGCATCTATTCGAAACGTGGGGTTGGACTGCCCGCCGGGGAATTTTGTCGCCGTAAGAGGACCCTTGAACTCTGACATATTTGCTTCAAGATATTTTTCTAGGGTAATTTCGTTTAGCGAACTTACGTCGGACATGTGAACCTCTATTAGGAATAAATGGAAATGCTTCGATCGACTTAATAAAAATCATCGAAGAGTCTAGTATATTGGCAGTTGCGCTGTCACTATATTTTAACAGAGCCAGCGCCAGTGCCACCTAACTATAATACCAAAATCAATCCAAAGGGATCTAAAAAGGAGAGATTAATCCTATGCTTGATAAATATAGCTTATATGGCATTCCTTATTCGCTCTATACCGGTTGCGCAAGACCATATTTAATTAAGAATGGGATTTCTTTTCGCGATCTTGATGAAGTGCTAGACATAACCTTAGAGCGAAGAATTGGTCATGAGAATAATCTTGAAATCTGGCTATAGCGTCTATTGAGCTCAGCTCCTAGACCATTGGAACTGATGAAATGCTTGGCCCTCAAACTCCAAAGCCACTGATAAAAACAGTGATTAGTTAAGATTTCGTGATAAATGCTGATGAAAGTTAACAATAGCCTTTTCAAAATAGCCGAAGGTCAAATGGCTGTTACCTTGAGCGGTAACTGTTTCTTGAATGGAACAGGCAGCTTCCAGATCTTCATCCTGCCCTGACTCATTGACAAAGACCGCATCTCTTGCGGCGTCTTCGATTGAAATATTATTTTCATTAGCTAGCCTAGCGGTCATTAGATAGGTCACCATCTGCGTGCTATTCGGAGATAGAGGCTCCATGATTGTTAGGTTTGAGTGTTTTGACAGAACTGAGATACTAGCGTTAGGAAAGACATGGTTAACAGTAGTTAGCATACCGTCCGCTCTGCGATCATTTGAGGGTATATCTCTTAGTTTTTCAATTCGGCGAAAAGGGAAAGTGACGCGAGCATTGGCACCATAGGTTTCTACCAAGTTTACATTATCTAAACCATAGGGATAAAACGTAGTTTTATGCAAAGACTTGATGTGGTAGCCCTCTAAGAGAGTCTCAGTAATTAATTTCCAATTGGCCTTATTGGTCGTCTCTGATTCTTGAAACATCGCCTGTTCGGGCGCAAAGTAATCAAGATTATTCTCCAACATTTGNGATTCAATTTGTCCCTCTTGCATGACATAGACAACACCGCCTTTTTCTTGGGCAGATACTTGAACAAGACCGTGTTCCTCAATATTTAGATCGGGAAATGCCTCCTTACCGCGTATGGCCTTGAGTTTACCTTCTAGGTCATAGGTCCATGCATGGTAGGGGCAAACAAATGCCCGAGAACAACCGCTGCCACTTGCTACTTGCATGCCGCGATGACGACATGCATTAATAAATGCACGCACCACTCTATCTCGCCCACGAACTACTACCAGTGGTGTGCCCGCTGCTTTGCGAGCAATATAACTACCGTTATCCGGTAGGGCAGCTGACGGACAAAAAGGTACTGGCCGTCGACGTAAAAGGGCTATTTCTGCATCAAACCGCTGTTGTGAATGATAATTCTCTACCGGTTCGCGCCAAACAGTATCACCAAGGTCTGTAGTGCCTGCATCGATGTGAGTAAAGATACGATCAATAGTTTGTCGCTCATTTAACAAAGAGGTACTCGGAACAAGATTGACTGAACTTTTAGAAATAGACATTTAGGAGACTTTTCGTGGGTACTATGCGAATGAAAATATAGGAACTGTAGTGTCTTTTCAACCTTTTGCTACGAAACCTCCACATTAAAACGGTAATCGAAACATAAAAAAAGGCTCCCGGAGGAGCCTTTTGAGTACCTACATTAGTGCCGATCTTTTTACAGTGTCAGACCTCCATCAACCACAATACATTCTCCCGTGGTATAGCTTGAAGCGTCTGAAACTAAGTACAGCACGGTGCCGGCCATTTCATCGGGCTCGGCATGACGGTGCAGAGGAATATTTCTAATCGCATCATTTAATATTTTTTCATTGGCAAATAGCGCGCCGGCAAATTTGGTTTTGGTTAGACCAGGCAATAGGGCATTTACACGGATTCCATGGCGGCCACACTCTTTGGCGAAGGCTTGAGTCATGTTGACGACAGCAGCTTTGGATATTGAGTAAATCCCTTGCATAGGGCCAGGCTTCAAGGCATTAATTGACGCTGTATTCACAATGCTACCACCACCGTTGTCACGCATTAATTTACCGCCTTCAACACACATAAAGAAGTATCCGCGAATATTCACATCGACGGTCTTGGTGTAGGCACCAAGGTCTGTATCAAGAATGTCACCAAAGTATGGGTTGGTTGCAGCGTTGTTTATTAGGATGTCGAGCTTGCCATGAGCCTGCTTGATATGTGCAAAACAGCGGCTAATGTCGTCCATGTTGCCGACGTGGCAGGCGAGTGCTTCAGCACTTCCTCCCGCGGCTATAATGGTATCAGCAACAATCTGACAATCATCAATTTTGCGGCTAGATACAATGACATGAGCACCTTGTTCACCAAGTAGCTTTGCAATTGATTCACCTATGCCGCGGCTTGCGCCGGTAACGAGTGCGATTTTACCCTTTAGATCAAATAATTTTGTCGCCATTATTATTGTTACTCCATATAGTTTTTATAGGCCTTTTAGACGCTGATTAATAATTGCATCAGCCTCCGCCATTATGTCATCGATCAGTTTTTTTACAGTAGGTTTATCGTGAATGAGTCCGGCCACCATGCCACATGACCAAGCGCCTGCGTCCATATCACCTGTTTTCATTATCTTTGGATAGACCCCTGCGACTTCCTCGACAATGTCTTCAAATTTTAAGTCAGCCCCTAATGTGGCTTCTTTTTCTAACAAGCGTTCCACAGCCGGATTATTAAGTACTCGTTCGGTATTGCGAAGAGAGCGCATCACCAACCGGGTATCTAACTCAGAGGCATTAATAATGGCTTGCTTAACATTTTCATGCACAGGCGCTTCTTCGGTGACTATAAAACGAGTACCCATATTCATTCCCTCAGCGCCCATCGCTAGAGATGCAACTAAGCTTCTGCCATCGGCCATTCCACCTGAAGAAACAAAAGGTATGGTTAGTTCGTCTGCCGCTCGCGGGAGAAGGATAAAGTTGGGCACATCATCTTCGCCCGGATGTCCGCCACACTCAAATCCGTCAACTGAGACAGCGTCACAACCAATAGATTCAGCTTTTAACGCGTGTCTCACAGAGGTGCACTTATGAATCACTTTAATGCCATTCTCCTTGAGGATCGGCAACCACTTGGCGGGGTTGTTACCAGCTGTTTCAACAACCTTGACGCCGCCATCAATAATCACTTGAATCAAGCCGGGGTAGTCTGGGGGAGTGAGTGAGGGTAAAAAGGTTAGATTTACGCCGAAGGGTTTGTCGGTCATTTTATGGCATCGAGCAATTTCGTTGGCAAGTTTTTCAGGTGTACCTTGCGTCAAACCAGTAATGATTCCCAATCCACCGGCATTCGATACCGCCGCAGCCAACTCTGCCAGACCCACATGGTGCATTCCACCTTGGATAATCGGATGCTCTATACCCAGCATCTCAGTAATTCTTGTTTTCATTTTTTGTTCCTTTAAAGCAATTGTTAGGGTTAACGAATCTAATTAATTCGCTTTGGTTTTGCGAAATTTTACAAGATAGCTGACGGCTACGGCAAATAGAAGCAGTGCTATTCCAATTATCAGTCGCAGTGATAGTAAGCTGATTTTGGGTTTGACAGGAAATACATGAGTCTGTTCGATAGCCGCCCATTTGTGGTCGGCGAGGTCTGTTGATGACATTTCTACCATCATTTGTAACATGTCACGAACACTGCGGTAGCGCACCATTGCCACTACGTCCCATTCACCATGGATTGTCTCATTAATGAAAGCACCACTGACTGATGATACAAAGATAGGCAGGCTACCGCGCTTAAGGAGCAGAGGGATAATACCGTCGCCATAGCGCGCATCGGCAAGCATAGGGTCAGTCTCACCTGCCCAAGGAGAATCCTTGGGGTACAGAGAAGTCTCTCTAAAGCGGATTAGATTGACCATGATAAATTCATTACCATCATCTTTGTCAGCTAATTCGCGCATGTAATTTACAGCCTTGTTGGTATCTTTACCGCGGGCGTCTGCGTTGCTTATCATCGCGCTTATGTAGGACTCGAGCTCTGCATTCGTTACCGGATCACCTGAGCCTCCGTACCAACTTAGTCCGAGCAGGTAGACAAGTAAAAGCACGGCGTAAAAGATTTTCATACTTATGATTTCTCTGTAACTTGACCAACATAACTTACGCCAATACGCGATGCGTGCGCAGCCATGTCGGATCTGAAACCATTCCTAATGTGGCAGTAAGTATGGCGATCCTTTTGTGCCAGTTGTATAGCGAGCTCTAGCCCTGCAGCTTGCAATTCATTCATTGGATGAATACTTCTCACTAGGTCATGTTCTAGACACTCTATGCCGGTGTAAGCTATCCCAGTAAGCACCATATCCGTGTACACCTTTTCGTTGGGCAGTAAACGAACTATATCGCGACTTATGGGCGTGAAAGGAATCTTAATATTGACCTCTGGGAAACAAAATCTGCCACGATCATTACGCATTACTCGGTAATCTGTGGCGGCAGCAAGAATTGCGCCGCCAGCATAGGCATTGCCATTAATACAAGCCACTGTTGGCGCATTTAATAAAGCGATACGGACGAGTACGGTATTGAATAGATCTGAGAATTTTTGTTTGTCCGCTTCGCTTTGAGCGCGCAGCCAATCCAGGTTAATTCCCGTAGAAAAGGTTTTTTCATGCTCACAAGTAATCATCAGCGCAGTGCTGTCCTCAAAGCTCTCTACTTGGTCCAATGCACTCAGGTACTCATTCATGACGTCTGAGGTCAAGGTATTGTCATTACCATTCTTGGTATTTGTTAGCGTTAATACGTGAATGCCTTGTCGAACATCAAGTTCCATACTGGTCATAATATTTACCATGGAGGTTAGCTTATTGGGAAAGATGCCTCGCTGATTATGACATTGACCATGCCAGAATGTAAATATACTATACAGGAGATGCCACTTTGGTTACTTGTGGCGTCGGTATACGCTAATTAAGTCTGCCCAAAAAAGGACAGGCTATTTGGAGACAATTTTTGACCTCTGAGGGCCGCAAATGATTTCTGCAAATATGCCATATACAAAGAGTTTTAAAACAATTAATGGCAAAAGTATTGCCTTTGTCGATGCGGGAGAAGGTGACCCCATTGTTTTATTGCACGGCAACCCTACGTCCTCCTACCTCTGGCGAAATGTTATTCCTCACCTCCAAGGAATGGGGCGAGTCATTGCACCTGATTTGATTGGGCAGGGAGACTCCGACAAGCTACCGGCCAGTGATGGCACTGATCGGTATTCGTTTCAGGTAGCCTATGATTATCTAGCCAAATTGCTTGATGAGTTGGGCGCTAATCAAAATGTAACGTTGGTGATTCATGATTGGGGCAGTGCGCTTGGCTTTTATTGGGCGCAGCAACACAGCGCTGCAGTAAAAGGCATTGCCTATATGGAAGGTATTGTGTGTCCGGTCGGTTGGGAGGATTGGCCAGAATCTGCACGGGGGATTTTTAAAGGATTTCGATCTGACAAGGGCGAAGACCTTATCTTAGAGCGTAATATGTTTGTCGAGGCCGTGTTACCAAGCTCAGTGATACGAAAGTTAGGTGCAGAAGAAATGGAACATTATCGGCGGGCCTTCGCTACCCCAGATGATCGACAGCCTACTCTAAATTGGCCTCGGCAGATTCCCATTGATAATGAGCCCGAACACATGGTTAAACTGGTTGATAGCTACGGACAATGGATGTTAGGAAATACTTCATTGCCAAAGTTATTTATTAATGCCACGCCAGGTTCTATTTTAACGGGAAAGGCACGAGAGTTCTGCCGTACCTGGCCTAATCAACGCGAAGTGACTGTCACCGGAACCCATTTCATTCAGGAGGACTCACCTGATGAAATTGGCCTTGCGGTTGCCGAATGGCTAAATAGCCTTTAGTGAGCAGCAAAGTAAACTTAATGAGGATTCAAATAATGAATGATGTGCCAGTGTATATGATTGTTAACCTAGCAGTAACTGACGCAAGCGAATATCGCAAATATGAGAAGGGTTTCTTCCCAATTTTAAAGCGTTTTGGTGGCAAGTTTCTTACCTTTGATGATAACCCCCTAGCGCTTGAGGGTTTAGCGCCCCGCTCAGGTCGAATGATTATATTTAGCTTCCCCTCTGAACAAGCCGCTAAAGACTGGTGGGCAGACCAAGAGTATCAAAAATTGAGTGAGTACAGGCGCGCTGGCACTAAAATGGAATTTTTGACCATGGTGCGTGGATTGCCACCAAGAGCTTAAGCACTCGTGATGTCTGTTTTGGCTCTTATATTTTAATATTTATCAATAGAGGTGACGTTAAATGTCTGCTTGGATCATTGTTTGGGGGCTAGCAATCGTGGCCTATGGTGTGTTTTGGGCCTGGTACGTAGGATTCGGACGAAAGGTTTCAGAGCATGAGTTAAACCGCTATATGGTCTGCATTGAACAGACTGAATTGAGTGAAGAATCCGTAGCCAGTTACCGAAATTTCTTTGCGAAGGACGATGGTAAGGAGTTCTTTATGGTTAATTTGTTAGACTTAAAAAGCCCAAAACGAGAATCAAGTCAACTATTGAATAAGTACACTTCCGTGTTTGTGGGTAAGTTAATGAAAAAGGCTGGACACCCTTATTTTTTTGGCTTGGCAAAGGCAAGAAATCTTGAAAACCTCAATTGTGAAGTCGTGGACGGGTGGACATCAGTTGCCCTGATGCGCTACCGAAACCGCAGAGATCTGGGCGAGATGCTTGTTGATACTTTTGGGCAAGAGCATCATGGGTTTAAACTGGCTGCTCTAGAAAAAACATTGGCTTTCCCAGCGTCGGGTACTCTTAATTTAGGGAGTGTTCGATTAGTGGTTGGGTTAGTGGTGATGCTAATAGCCTGTGCTGCTCACATTTTAATTTCTTAAAACTGAATTTACTGTGCNTACTGGGATAGGGCGACTAATCAGTCAATAAATAAACTGATTAGTCAGAGTGTTTTAGTTAGTATTGTGACCTCAGTCTGGTAGTAGTTTTTTATCAATAAAGAGAACGCTTTAATTATGATGTCACAAAATTCCTTGTTCCAGCCGTTTTACCTTGGCAGTTTGAGTTTAGAAAACAGAATTGTTATGGCGCCGATGACGCGCAATTTTTCACCTAACGACAATATTCCGGGCGACAATGTAGTCGACTACTACCGCCGTCGCGCAGAAGGCGGTGTTGGATTAATCATTACTGAGGGCACTTGTGTCGGCCATATAGGCGCGAGTGGCTATCCGGGCGTACCTTATTTTCATGGCGAAGCACGCTTGGCGGGATGGAAGAAAGTAGTCGAAGCAGTGCATGCGGCTGGTGGTAAAATAGCGCCTCAATTATGGCATGTTGGTGCGGTTCGCAAGTCAGGTACTATGCCAGAAGGTGATGTGCCAGGTTATGGCCCGTCTGGTATGAACGTACCGGGAAAAGTAAATCGCCACGTAATGACTCAGCAAGATATAGATGATGTAGTTGAAGCCTTTGTCCAAGCTGCAATGGACGCCAAAGAGATGGGCTTTGATGCGGTTGAATTACACGGTGCACATGGCTATCTGATTGATCAATTTTTTTGGGAAGGCACCAACCAGCGGGATGACCAGTATTCCGGATCGATAGAAAACCGCGGTCGTTTTGCGGTGGAGATTATCACTGCCGTCAGAGCGGCTGTGGGACCTGAATTTCCAATTATTTTACGCTGGTCCCAGTGGAAGCAACAGGATTATACGGCTCGCTTAGCGATAACCCCAGAAGAGCTAGCGCGCTTCTTAATGCCTCTATCNGATGCTGGAGTGGATATATTCCATTGCTCGCAACGACGTTTTTGGGAAGCAGAGTTCGAAGGCAGTGATTTGAACTTAGCGGGTTGGACACAGCGCATCACGGGTAAACCCTCTATTACTGTCGGTAGTGTGGGGTTGGACGCCGACTTCACGCCAAAGCCAGGGGAAATGACTTTTAGAGAGGCCGACCCTGCCAGCTTAGATACTTTATTACACCGACTGGACAATCAGGAATTTGATTTGGTGGCCGTGGGGCGAGCACTCATAGCTAATCCTAATTGGGTTAACCTGGTTGAAGCAAAACGCATGGACGACCTAAAGCCATTTCGGAAAGAACATTTGGGCGAATTGATTTAACCAAAAGCGCCATTGTCAAAATAATATGAGGATATGAGTTTGGAGCTTAAAAATAAAATTATTGTAATTACCGGTGCCGGTAGTGGCATTGGCAGAGCATTGGCGGTCCGTTTTCACGCGGAGGGTGCTAAGGCTGTTGTGTCGGTTGATATCAATTTTGAAAATGCGCAAGAGACAGCTGCTATGGTTGGTGGCGTTGCGATGTCAGCAGACGTTGCTAAAGAGGAGGACATTCTTCGAGTCATCGAGGCGACGGAGGCCGATATTGGGCCTATCAATTTGTTTTGTTCAAATGCCGGTGTGGGCATGGGTGAAGACCTCACCTCACCAAACTCGGAATGGCAAATGATTTGGGATATCAATGTTATGTCTCACGTTTATGCCGCACGACACTTGGTTCCAAGAATGGTGGCGCGAGGGGGTGGTTATCTGATGAATACGTCATCTGCCGCTGGTCTGTTAAATCAAATTGGTGGTGCGGCTTACGGCGTCACCAAGCACGCTGCAGTGGGGTTTGGGGAGTGGGTTGCTATCCATCACCAGCATGAAGGCATAAAAGTGTCTATGTTGTGCCCCCAGGCGGTTCGAACGCCGATGACCGAGGTCGCAAACGACGCAACAGCTGCTGCCGCAAGCAATGGCATGATTGAGCCGGCCGAATTGGCNGAAACGGTTGTTGAGGAGTTGCGAAAAGAGAGTTTTATTATTTTGCCGCACCCGATTGTGCTTGAGTACATGCGCAACAAGACCACCAACTATGATCGCTGGATTGGTGGCATGAATAAACTAATGAGAAAAATAACAGGATTGATTTAATCAATTGATAATTAAAGGATAAAGAGGAAATCTAATGGGATTTGAATTGTCCGCGCGGGCGGAAGAGTTAAACAATAAGTTAAAGGCTTTTATGGATGAGCATATCTATCCGCGTGAGTCAGATTACGATAATTTCACCAATGACCACAAAAATCTGTGGCAATACCCCGAATGGTTTGAAGACCTTAAAGCCGAGGCGCGTAAACAGGGACTTTGGAATCTCTTTCTGCCAGCAGAGTACCAACCTTGGAGTCCAGGGTTGAGCAATGCTGAAATAGCACCTTTATTTGAAACCATGTCTCGCTCTGCTTGGGCGCAACAAATATTTAACTGTAATGCCCCTGATAGAGGCAATATGGAAGTGTTGGCTAAGTACGGGACACCAGAACAGCAAGAACAGTGGCTGATGCCCTTATTAGCTGGAGAAATCCGTTCAGCTTACGCCATGACCGAGCCAGATGTTGCTTCCTCTGATGCCACCAATATGGAGCTGAAGATCGAGCGTGATGGCGATGAGTATGTTCTAAACGGGCGTAAGTGGTGGACGACGAATGTTATCGGTCCAAAGTGTAAAGTGATGTTGGTTATGGGTAAATCTAACCCNAACGGACCTCGTCATCAGCAACACTCAACGATACTAGTTCCCACTGATGCGAAGGGCGTCTCTATTGCTCGACCNTTGCGCGTATTTGGTGAATATCACTCACCCGGGGGTGAGGGAGACGTTNTATTTAGAAATGTTCGTGTNCCAGTGACGAATCTTATTTTAGGTGAAGGNAGAGGATTTGAAATTGCCCAGGGTCGACTTGGGCCTGGTCGCTTCCAATACGCAATGATGTTTGTGGGTATGGCTCAGCGTAGCTTAGAACTTATGTGTGAGCGTGCTGTGAGTCGGGTAGCCTTTGGNGAGCAACTGAGTAAAAAAACCAGTGTTCAACATGAGATAGCCCGCAGCCGTTGTGATATTGAGCAGTGCCGCTTGCTGGTGTTGTCGGCAGCAGAAAAAATGGATAAATATGGG